>Ga0316202_10001567_pt1 | contig 17324 bp, 16 predicted proteins | sample 3monrhotite_MG_FD_204934 | JGI IMG/M metagenome (GOLD analysis project Ga0316202, IMG submission 204934) | Microbial mat bacterial communities from mineral coupon in-situ incubated in ocean water Damariscotta River, Maine, United States -... | ecosystem: Environmental > Aquatic > Marine >... | reverse complement strand
CGGTGCTACAATGAGCCATGGCTTGGAACCTCCTGTATTCAATGCGTTTTTGGCGAAATTCATTGTAACACAAAGAGGTTCCAGGCCTTCTATTTATTGATCAAACTGTGAGACAGCAGTGGGTTCAATTCACTTAATTGCTTGTTCCGGTTCGACACCTGCTGAAAAAGATCGTTCAACGACTTGAGCAATAACGCCGTGGACTTATCCACAATGCGCTCTTCCATAAGATAGCTGTCAGCGGCAGAGTTGCCAGCCTCAATGCCCGCGATCTGTCTGGCCATGCTCATATCTGATCCCAGGATATGGCACACAAGCCAATGCATCAGAAACTCAAAGAGCTCCTTTGCCGTATCAACCTGCACGCCTGCCCTTTGTTGATAGAGCATGACCTCCTGGAGAAAATTTTGATGCTCACGCTTCTGGTGCGAAATATGGCGCATGTCGACGCCTTGCAAACCCATCAATTTTTCTTCTTCGGCAAAATGATATTCAGCGTAGGCGACCAGTTCGGCAAAAACCTTCTCAATGTCGGCAGGATTGACTTCGTTCTGGGCAAGCAGGTTGCCGAAAGCGTTAGTCACTTTAACCAGATGCCTGTGCTGTTGATCAATATCTTCCAATCCGGTTTCAAAGTTTTGATTCCATTGAAATACATCCATACTCAAATTTCCTTATGCCAATGCTGAAAAACATTTATCGTCAAAAATTTAAAGAGAAAATTTGATTTAAGTGCTGAGGGCAGCAGATTTGTCCAACAACACAAGAATCTCACGGACATAGGCACATTCGCACTTGACCGGGCAGGATCGTAAATTATTGCTGTGTAGACAGTACCCTGGACAGCTTTCAGAACCGGTTTTGCGCTCCACATAGACCGGCCCGGCATAGAGATCGGCGAATTGTTCAACATTTATAGATAATGTCCCGCCACAAGAATGGTTGAACAAAAACAACCCCTTATCGACCGCCACAAAATTCGCCTGATAGCCAATCAACACAATCGCTTCATCGGCAATAAATTGTTCGCGGGTCTCCCAACTGTGCTGACAAACCAAGCATTGCTTAAAGCACTCATTATCCATCTGAATTGCAGTCCTCTTCTTAATTTAAGCGTAAGAAAATCTTAACACATGTGTTCAAATTAACAATTCGCCTTCAGGGCCAAATTAACTGGTTCTACAACCCCTTGAGTGCTGACATAGCGTACTTCACAGTGCAACTCGAAACCTATTTTTTGCTGAACGGTTCTGCGCACGTATTTAATCAGCTTCAGGACATCTGTCGAGCTGGCGCCGCCAAGATTGAGAATAAAGTTTGCGTGCTGATCTGAAACTTCGGCCATTCCGATACGGGTCCCTTTCAGCCCGGCCTCTTCAATTATTTGACCCGGTGGTCCGACTGTTTTATGCATCTCAGTGGTACTTAAAAAGACCGAGCCACAATTTGGGGTTTTGCGCGGAAACTTAAGGCGCCGCTCGCGCAGATCAGCAAGCATCTCTCGCCTGATCTTGCCAGATTGACCGGGGGAGCACTCCAACTCAACACGCAGCAGGATATCGCCACGCCCTTGAAGAACGCTGCTGCGGTATGAAAAACCACAGTCGGCCTGATTCAAAACCTGTAGTTTCCCCTGGATATCGACGACCCACAGTCGCCGAACAGTCTCACCGATTCCTTTACGATGGCTGCCACCGTTCATCATCACCAGACCACCCAGGGTTCCGGGAATCCCGATACAGTGTTCAAAACCAGCCAGACCAGCCTGCATTGCACGACGTGCCAGCTGCGGCACCCACAGACCGGCGTCTGCAGTCATGATATTGCCGACGACCTCGAGTTGTGAAAAATCCGCTCCCAATTTGAGCACAACCCCGCGCAGCCCGGCATCGTCAAACAGCAGATTTGTCCCCTGACCGATCACCACCAGTGGAATCTGGTTATTCCGAACAAAAGTCACCAGAGTTAAAATTTGATCTATGTTTTCGGGTTCGACCAACAGATCGGCCGGGCCGCCGATCTGCCAGCTGCAGTGACGGTTCAGCGGCTCATTCGGAAAGATCTTTCCAACCTCGAGGGTTCCCAGATCTGAAAGTTTTTGTCTTAAACTGTGGGGCAAGAAAATCCTTCTTCCACGCCGTGTACTAGCGTTCCCAAGCCCTAGCCAACACAGCTGCGAGCTTAGTCATATCATAGGGCTTTGCAATAACATCAGAGAAGCCGTAGTCGGTGTGGTTTGCCATAATCGGATCATCGGCGTAACCACTGGAAACAATCATTCTGGCCCCGGAGTCCAGTTTTAGAATCATTTGAGAGGCCTCTTTCCCGCCCATTCCACCGGGGACGGTCAGATCCAGAATAACCAGATCGAAAGGTTCACCAGCAACTAACGCCTGCTGGTAAAGCTCCACTGCTTCTAGACCTTCAGCAGCAGTTTCAACTGTAAAGTTTATCTCTTCCAGCATGTCTGTCACCATACGGCAGATGACTTCTTCATCATCCATGATGAGAATCTTGGCCGGTCGGGCCAAAAACACAGGTTCAAGGGGAATTTCCTTTGGGCCCAACTCGCTTAGCTCAGAGGCAGGCAGATAGAGGGTAAAGGTTGTCCCTGTCCCAAGCTGGGATGCAACATTGATGTGGCCGCCATGTTTATTGATAATGGAATAGATAGTTGCCAGGCCAAGACCACTGCCTGTCTGTTTGGTTGTAAAATAGGGCTCAAAGATCCGCTCCAGATGTTCTGTTGCGATGCCGCAACCTTCATCGGCCAGTGTAATTCTGATATATCTCCCCTCGGCAAGACCGAGTATTGAGTTTTTAGCGATCTCTACATTCGTCATGTCGATATGCAGGTGCCCGCCATCCGGCGTGGCCTGCTTGGCATTAATGGCCAGATTGCCAAAAACCTGTTGTATCTGCCCTTGATCGGCCTTCGCCAGCCAGAGATTTTCCGGCACCGAAATAATCGGTTTTACATTGCTGCCAGAAAGATTGAAGCGGACAACTTCGTCAACCAGCCCCTCCAAACTTAAACTTTCGGTAACCGGTTCTCCACCCTTGGCAAAAGTGAGCAACTGATTGGTCAGCAGGGTTGCTCTGTTCATCGATTTTTCTGCGGACTCAAGGAACCTGAATGCCGCATGACCTTTTTCCAGCTTGATCTTAGCCAGAGAGATATTGCCGTAGAGGCCAGCCAGTATATTATTGAAATCATGGGCGATGCCACCGGCCAGAGTACCGACGGTATTCAACTTCTCAATGGTCTGATGTTCCTCTTCAAGCCGCTTACGTTCGTCAACGTCGGAGTGCGTGCCAAACATGAGCAGAGGCTCGCCATCATCGGTTCTTGAGGAGAGCTTCCCGCGCGAGACGACCCAGATCCAACGGCCGTCTTTATGCTTCATCCGAAATTCACACTCGTAATAATCAAGCCCACGACTAAAGTGTTCCCCAAGGCGCAGACTGGTCTCGGGCAAGTCATCCGGATGGACAAATTTTCGTAAGATATCAATGCTGGTCGGTAACAACTCCTCACAGGTATAGCCAAAAATTTCAGCCCAGCGCTCATTGAAAATGACCTCGCTGGTCTGGACATTCCACTCCCAGGTTCCAACATTGGTCCCCCTGATAATCTCGGAAAGGCGGAACTGCTCAGCTCTTAACTCAGCCTCTGCCTGCTTGCGCTCAGAGATGTCCCGAAATTCAATAACACGAACCTCAAGCCCTTTATAACGAACATTTTTCCCGCGTATCGACAACGGATAGATGGAGCCATCCTTGCGGAGTCCTTGCCCCTCATAGCGCTTCTCATAACCACTCTTGATATTCTGCAACACCAAGTCAAGAGAATCAGGGGCAATGAGCTCGAGGCCGTTCATGCCGACCAGCTCATCATGACGAAAGCCGGTCATCTCTGCCAAGCCCTGGTTACAATCCAGGATCAACCCTTTATCGTGGATAATAACACCACCAAAAGAAGCATCGTGTAGTGCCTTGAAGCGTTCCTCACTCTCTTTCAGCAGGTTCTGGCTGGCCGCATATTCATGGACCTGAACGCGCAACGCCTCTTCTACCTGCTTGCTAGCAGAAATATCGCGCAGCGAACCAACAATCTTAAACGGAAGGCCTTGATCATCAAACAGCAGCGAAACGGTCAATGAACAAACATGCACGACACCGAACTTGTCCCGCAGCTGAATTTCATAATTGTTCACCCGTCCCGCTGTTTTCAGCAGGTCGATCAAGCTCTCACGTTCTTGGTCATCGACATAAGCATCAAGGATGGATGTTCCAATGAGCTCTTCTCGGGTGTAGTGCGACAACTGTTCGATTGAAGGGCTGATTTCAAGCAGAATTCCGTCCAGAGTTGTTTCATAATAAACATCCTGCAGATTTTGAAAGATACGCTGGTATTTTGTCTGACTCTCTCTTAATTCTCTTTCAGCCTCACACTGCTGCATAAACTGCAGCCCTTGTTCTGCCAGCATCTGGGTGAGGCGATGGATGAAGGTCAGGTTCTTGCGCAGTTTCTCTTCGGAGAATAGCGGAACCCTGCGCATCGCTTCTATATACGCTGTCTCGTCAAAGCCGTACTGACGTGCCTGATTTTGAAAATATTCTTCGTCGGGAGCCTCGGTAAAAAGCTGCCCGGTATAGACATTGCCGAGATGTTTTCCTTCAATGATTATCGGTATCGCCGCATCGACAAGGCCCATGGGACAGCGATAGATCACATGGGGGTCAAGCTCATCAAGACGGGCCTCGATGTGTCGATCACTCTCAATGCATTTTTTTTCTGTTTCAGGGTTCGAACGGTGGAATTTTGTACAGAGATCCTGCCAGGCGGTTGCAGTCAGGATGTTGCCATCAATGTCAACAATAGCGGAGGGTAAGTTGTGAATTTCGTCGAGAGAATCGAGTAATTCTCGCAATCGAGCGACATCAAGAAGCTCTTTGAGGGTGTAATCCATAAAGCACCTCATAAGAGAAACCATCTTCGTGGTTAAGGCAAAATGCTTTCTCGCTCAACAATTTTCATACGGCCAAATAAGCGCAGACAGAAGTTAAGTTTATCCTAATCAATGCGGGAGAGTCAAAGGACTCCGAGTCGCGGACAGCCAAAAACAGCAAGCCCTCTGGTTTTCGGTTATAATGATCCTACTCTAAACACAAACACTTATGACTTCAGGAGGAAAATATGACTGAAAACAGTTGCAAAAATCCGGAAGAACACTGTGACCTCCACGCCTGCCAACTGAGCTACAAAGAGACCAACCCGGAGATTGACAAGTTGTTTGAAGACCCACAGTACGCCTGCACCAACTGCGGGGTTAAAGTCCACGCTGCGGCAAATGTTTGCATGCCCAAAGAACTCTGATTCAGAGTTCGCATAAAATGCCTAAACACAAAACCTCAAACAGCTAGATCTGTTTGAGGTTTTGTGTATTCAGACCAGCAATGCAACCTAAGCGACATTGGTCTCCAGACAACTGCCCGCAAAACTCTCTTCAAGAGCATATTCTGCATGTAATCTGGCGGTATTAAACAGCGGCAAACTGGTATCTTCAGGTTTGATCAATAGCGGGATTTCAGTACAACCCAAAATCACCCCTTCAGCGCCCTGCTCGTGCAACTCTTCGATAATCGCCAGATAAGCCGCCTTGGACTCATCACTAAACTCGCCACGACAGAGCTCTTTAAAAATCACCCATTGTACCCGCTCACGCTCTTTTCGGTCAGGGATAACAACCTCGATCCCGAATTTTTCCCGCAACCGATCCCGGTAAAAACCCTCTTCCATGGTGTAGATTGCACCAAGCAAGCCGACCTTCTTTAACCCCTGACGCACAATCTCTCGCCCTGTGGCATCGGCAATATGTAACAGCGGCACCTGGATATGTTCTTCAATCTGTGGTGCGACCTTATGCATCAGATTGGTACAGATCAAAATCATATCGGCGCCCGCATTCTGCAATCCGGCGGCAGCAAGCCCAAGCAGATCGGCAGCCTGCTGCCACTCCCCCTTGACCTGACATTCTTCAATTTCTGCGAAATCGACGCTGTGCAGCAGGATTTTGGCCGAATGTAAACCGCCCAGGCGATCGCGCACGCCACGATTCAGAATATCGTAATAGAGACAGGTCGATTCCCAGCTCATGCCGCCCAACAGTCCGATTGTTTTCATTTTGACCTCCCGTCAGTGTGATGATGCCATCACAACCTAAAATCTGTTTACAGAACAGATACAGTTCTGTAAAAAATGAACCATAACAGATTTCATAAGGGGTCTAAAATGGATGAACAGGGATTTATTTACCGCCGCGTTGAAAAGCAGATCATGGGTCTGATCGACACCCAGGCGATCCACCCTGGCGACAAACTCCCCTCGTTGCGTAAGTTAAGTCATCAACTCGGCGTCAGTATTGCCACTGTGAGCCAGGCTTATCTGGAATTGGAGAAGAAAGGGGTGCTTGCTTCACGGGAGCGCTGCGGTTTTTTTCTCGCCCCCAAAGCGCTGCAAATGCCAGCTCCAGCAAGGCGTCCGCGCCCGGCGATGGTTCCGACAGTTGGAACCCGCAGTCATTTGATTCAGAAGGTACTTGAAGCTTTGGGCAACAAACAGCTTCTCCCTTTCGGTGTCGCCTGTCCGGCTGAGGAGCTACTTCCAGCCAAGACTCTGGCGCGACTGATGAACAACGGTCTGCGCAATCAACCCACACGTGCACTCGATTACGCTCCAGTGTCTGGCGATGTCGAACTGCGCCGTCAAATTGCCCTGCGCTCCCTCGATGCCGGCATCAGCGTAAACCCCGACGACATCCTGATTACCAATGGTGCGATGGAAGGGCTGTCGATCGCGCTACGCGCCCTGACCAAACCAGGGGACAACGTTCTGATTCAATCACCCAGCTACTTCTGCCTGTTGCAACTGCTGGAAAACTGCGGCCTGCGCGCGATTGAAATCCCAGCGTCCACCAGCGGTATCGAACCTGCTGATATCCAGCGGGCCATCGAACGCTTCTCCATCAGCGCGGCGATTCTGGTTCCCAACTTCAACAATCCGGACGGCAGCCTAACTGCCGACGGTAAAAAGGCAGAGATCGTAAAGCTGCTCTCCACACACAAAATTCCACTGGTTGAAGATGATGTTTATGGCGAGATTTATTTTGGCGAACGCCGTCCGGCAACCTGCAAAGGATTCGATTCCGCAGACGAGGTGATCTACTGCTCATCGTTTTCCAAGACCATTGCGCCAGGCTACCGAATCGGCTGGATGATCCCCGGCCGCCACTATCGCAAGGCTTTGGAGCTAAAGACCACGACCAACATCTGCAGCGCAGCACCCACCCAGATGGCCATCGCCGCTTTTCTGCGCGAAGGTTACCTCGAGCGCCATCTGCGCCGCCTGCGGGTCGCGATTCACAACCAGATGGAATCTCTACTGCTCAGCCTGCATCGCCACTTTCCGGCTGAAACACGCGCCAGCTTCCCTGAGGGCGGAGCTTCGGTCTGGGTCGAACTTCCGGCGGGGATCGATGGCGTGGAGTTCTTTCTCAAGGCGCGCGAAATGGGGATCGGGCTGGCACCAGGTTCTATTTTTTCAACTCAGGAAAAGTATGACAATTTTATTCGCCTGAGTTGCACCGGCGTGTGGAATCAGGCGATGGAGGAAGGGATCGAACAACTAGGCGCACTGGCGCGCGAGATGAGTTAAAGCGAGAGGCCCACTGAAAGAGAGTGGACCTCTCGCTAAATCATGCCTCAAACCAGGCTTCGCACCGCCGCAAGGGCTGCTGCATAATCTGGCTCATCAGTCACTTCTTTAACGATCTCCTGATAGGCGATCTTGCCAGCCTGATCGATCACAAAAATAGCGCGCGCCAACAGCTTCAATTCTTTGATCAGCACACCATAATTCAGCCCGAACGAGCGCTCCTGATAATCAGACAGCATCTTGACCCGCTCAATCCCGGCGGCACCGCACCAACGCTTCTGGGCAAAAGGCAGATCCAGGCTGACCGTGTAAACCTCGACACTCTCGGGGAGTTGTGCCGCTTCTTGATTGAATCGTCGTGACATGGTGTCACAGACCGGGGTATCGATCGAAGGGACAACTGTTATCAATTGAACCTTCCCTGCCGCAGTCTGCTTTGTCACCGGCTGCAAGCCATTGTCAACCACCTGAAAATCTGGAGCCGGATCACCAACCCTGAGTGCTGGACCGCAGACCGACATAGAATTGCCTTTAAAAGTAATAACGCCACTCCGTTCTTCTGCCATCTTTGTATCTCCTTTTAGTTCTGTGTGTGGATGGATCCAACCTGAGGAGCTCAAGAGCCCTGCAAGGAAACCTTTCTTCTAACAAACCCTACTGATCGTTCGACAACCTTGATCATAGCAGAAGTTCGACTCTGCTGTTCGCTCAAGGTTTCCCCATTTACCTGACAGGAGCTACGAGGTTAGAATGGAGAACACCGAGGAAAACCGATGACTCCTGCACGCAAAAAAGCACTGGGGATCCTGTTGCCCCTGGCCACCATAATCATCCTGTTGGCGAACTGCTCATCTCACCGGGATTGGCATAACGCCAGTCGCGAATCGGCGGGACTGGCGCCTGCCCCGGCAACGACCCAGGAAGCAGTCCTTCAGGTCTACGGAGCACCAGCCTGGAGCTGGCGCGGCTGGTTTGCCATCCATACCTGGATGGCGACGAAACCCAGTGGTGCTGACCACTACCAAGTCTATGAAGTGATCGGCTGGCGATTGCAGCGCACCGGCTCGGTGGTCAGAATCGCGCAAGATCTGCCCGACCGTTACTGGTACGGAAAAAAACCCCGAGTGCTCAATGAACATCGCGGCCAGGGAGTCGATCAGCTGATTGCCGCAGTCGATCGCGCGGCGAGAAACTACCCCTGGTCGGGGGAGTACAGGATCTTCCCTGGTCCCAACAGCAACACCTTCACCGCCTGGATAGGAAATCAGGTCCCTGAGCTTAAGCTTGAGCTCCCTTTTTCAGCAATTGGCAGTGGCTATGCTGACAAAGCAAACTAAGTCTTTATTAAACTCTGCTGCACCCTTCAACCTAAGAACAAAGCGTTACCTGTAGAACGAACACCTATTCCTCCACTTGAAAAAAATTGTGGAAGACTATCAAAATCCGCTAATTCTCTAGAATATCGAAGAAATATCTTGCTCTGAAGATCAAGACGCGGTAATACTTTCGCCCTTCGGAGTGGTAAAACGATTCAGGACGGTCCTTAGTTTTGCACTCCTCAATCGCGAGAACACCCTCTACGAATCCACTTCCGGGTATTTCAGCCCTCCAAGAAAGACAGACCATGACAGAATCTCAACCGCTCGGTTTCGCAGACCTCGGCCTGGCTCCCAACGTTTTTAAAGTTATCAAAGAACTCGGCTATGAGAGCCCCTCTGCAATCCAGGCCCAAAGCATCCCGCCGCTGCTCGAAGGGCGCGACCTACTCGGGCAAGCCCAAACCGGAACCGGTAAAACCGCCGCCTTTGCTTTGCCGCTGCTGAGTAAACTTGATCTGAAAAAACGCGTGCCGCAGCTTCTGGTCCTGGCACCAACTCGTGAACTGGCTCTGCAGGTCTCCGAGGCCATTCAGACCTATGCCCGCCATCTCAAAGATTTCCATGTTCTGCCAATCTACGGTGGGCAAAGCATGGTTCAACAGTTGCGCCAGTTGAGTCGTGGCGTTCATGCCGTGGTCGGCACCCCCGGCCGGATTCAGGATCACCTGCGTCGCGGCACACTGAAGCTGGACAATGTCCGCACAGTCGTAGTCGACGAAGCCGATGAAATGCTGAAGATGGGGTTCATCGCTGACGTTGAAGATATCCTCTCCCACGCTCCAGCCGATCGCCAGACCGCACTCTTTTCGGCGACCATGCCGAACGAGGTGACCGGGGTTGCACGCCGGAACCTGAGAAACCCGGTTGAAATCCGCATCCAGACCAAAACCCGTACCGCTGAAACCATCGACCAATTTGTCTGGCAGGTTAAGGGGATGCATAAACTCGATGCCCTGACCCGGATCCTCGAAGTCGAAGAGACCGAAGCGATGATCGTCTTCGTCCGGACCAAGATTGCAACCGTAGAGTTGGCTGAGAAACTTGAAGCACGCGGCTTCTCCTGTGCCGCCCTAAACGGCGACATGACCCAGCAAGCGCGTGAGAAAACCGTTGAACGTTTCCGCGACGGTAAACTCGATATTGTGGTCGCGACTGATGTTGCAGCCCGTGGACTTGATGTCCAGCGGATCAGTCATGTTGTCAACTACGACATCCCCAACGATATTGAAGCCTACATTCACCGCATCGGTCGCACCGGCCGCGCTGGTCGCGCTGGGAAAGCGATCCTGTTTGCCGCGCCACGCGAGCAACGTCTGATTGCTGCTATCGAGCGCGCCACTCGTCAGAAGATCAAACCTATGGGCCTGCCGAGTCGCCAACAGGTCACTGACCGCCGCGTCAGCATGTTCAAAGATCAGGTCACCGAGGCGATGGAAGCACAGGATCTTGAGTTCTTCGAGGATCTGGTCGATGGCTATCAGAACGACAGCGATGTCAGTTTCCGCCGCATCGCTGCGACCCTGGCCTTCCTGCTGCAGAAAGATCGTCCCCTGCAGCCCGAAGAACGGGTGGAGCTGCCATACCATCAGACTGAAGGGCGCTCCAACACCAGTCCCAGTTCTCGCAATCAGCGAGACAACGACACCGAGCGCCAGCAATATCGCATCGAAGTCGGTCGGACCCACGGTGTGGAGCCGGGCAACCTGGTCGGCGCAATCAGCAACGAAGGGGGCATGCCCTCCTCGATGATCGGTAAGATCACGATCATGCACGATTTCAGCCTGGTCGACTTGCCGAAATCGCTGTCGCAAGAGGTGATGAACAAGCTTTCCAAAGCCTGGGTGCGTGGTCAGCAGCTGCAGCTCAAGGTTGATGCTGGTCGTAATAACCAGCCGCCCAAGAGAAGAGCCTTCGGCAAGCCTGCGAGCGGCTTCAAAAAACCGGTTAGACGCAGAACCTGATAGATAATCAAAGCGGGAGCAGACCAGAGTCTGCTCCCGCTTTTTTCTTTTCAACTGGCCTCTCCAGAGAGTTCACATGTCTGAACAATGGCTCAACATCCTCCCGGTCCTGACCGTTTTCACTTTCGCCATCCTCAGCCCCGGCCCCAATTTCATCCTGGTCACCAAGGTCGCCTTGAGCAACTCACGCCGGGCCGGACTCTTCACCGCCTTCGGCGTCGCCACTGGCAGCGGACTCTTTGCCCTCGCCGGAATGACCGGGCTTCTGTTGCTCATCACCAGCATTCCCCACTTTCATACCCTGATGCGCTTTCTCGGTGGAGGCTATCTCTCCTGGCTCGGCCTCAACATGCTGTGGCACTGGCGACGGGTCGTCTCCCCTGCCGCGATGCGGTCCCAGGGACCCCTGCCTGAGCAGACCGACCTTCTCACTTGGCGCATCGGTCTGCTGACCAACCTGACCAATCCCAAAGCCTGGGCTTTCTACCTTAGCCTCTTCAGTCTGGTGATGCAGCCCGGCACCGCGACCCAGACCAAGATCCTGCTCAATATCGCAATGTTCGGCATCTCCTTCGGATGGTATGCGCTGGTCGTTCTGCTGATCTCGGACAAACGGATACAACCGCGCTTTTTGAAGTCACAACCGCTTATACAAGCGCTGCTGGGTGTGATGCTGCTGTTGCTGGCGGGGAGGATTCTTCTTGGCTAAGATGCTCTGGCTGACAATCTGTCGGACATTTTATATTGCCAGCTGACCATCGTTCAAGGTATACAATCTGCTGAGCTTACTCCGACTTGGTTTTCCACAAGAGGGGGGAAGAGGTTCTATTTAATGCGATGAATGAGCGTATTCTGCTCAGCCGGTACAGCCGACCAACGCAACTTTTCGGACTCATTTCCCGCGTACGCAGATCCTGTACTCAGCTGCTCCCCAAAATACTCCGCCAAAAACTTCACAATATCGGCAGCAAACTCACCCTGCTGGTTGTCGGTCTGATCACCCTGTTAACTCTGGGCACAGCTTTTTTCGTCATCAATATCATGAACGATGTGCTCTTGCACTCAATGGTCAAACGCGGTGCGATCAACGCCTATGCTATTGCCAGTTCTGCAGGCCAGAGCATCCTGTCTGACGACCTGATAGCTCTCAACATCCTGTCGACCCAGATTCAACAATCTCAAAAAGACCTGGCTTATGTTGCCATTCTCGATGGCTCCCGAAAAATCCTCGCCCATAGCCAAGGGGACCAGGCCGAAGAGAGTCTGCCTCGAATCGAAGGGGAACTCATCGAAAACGATGGCCCACTACGGGTGGTTCAGCTCGTGCGCAACGCGCAAACCGTTTACGAATTCAGCCTGCCGATCAACTTAGCCGGGCGCAGGGTTGGCGAGGTCGTGATCGGCCTGAATCCACAGTCACTGATCGAATCCCGCTCTGTAGCGCGCTGGCGCATCATCTTTATTGCCTGCCTGGCGCTGCTCTGCGGGATGGCCGGATCCTTTTTTCTGGCGCGCCTCTTGACCCGCCCGATCACCCAGCTCTCTCAGGGGGTTGCACGGCTTAAATCTGGCACTGGTAAAGTCAGCGTGCCGGTACTGGCGGATGATGAGCTGGGGGAATTAACCAGAAATTTCAACATGATGGCCGCCGACATGGCGACCCAGAGACAGAATCTGATCGACTCTGCGGCAAATCTTGAGAAATCCTATTATGACATTGTCCAGATTCTGGCCGGGGCCCTCGACGCGCGCGATAACTACACCTACGGCCATTCAGCCCGGGTCGCACGCCTGGCGGTAATGCTCGGCACCCAGTTGAACCTGGATCAGCAGCAACTCAGGGAGCTGGAAATGTCCTGCCTGCTGCACGATATTGGAAAAATTCGTGTGCCGGACAGCATTCTCAACAAACAGGCTCCCCTCGACCAATGTGAAAACCACCAGATACAGGAACACCCTCGCCACGGGGTTGAAATCCTCGCACTGGCAGACTCTCTACACCGCTATATACCAACCGTTAAGCACCACCACGAGTGGTACAACGGTCAGGGCTATCCAGACGGGCTCTGTGCAGAACAGATCCCTCTGGGGGCACAAATCGTCGCCATCACTGATGCCTACGATGCCATGACCTCCTCCCGCCCCTATCGTGTCGCCTTGCCACGGGAAACTGCCATCGATGAAATTCTGCGCCACCGAGCGACCCAGTTCGACCCCGAACTGACAGATCTGTTCATCTCTGCACTGCGGGAAAAACCCAACGACGATTATGCCGGAACCGACCACGGCTGAAACAGGCGCTCTCTGCCATGCTTGATTCACTCTGTTCATTGGTGGGATTAACCAACAGTATCCTGTGGGCTGAGATGGCCTAGAACCGCAATCAAATCCCCCTCTGAAAAGACAAAATCGGCCGAGGGGTTGGGGCTGAAAACTCCATCGCGCAGAACACCCACAATCGAAACCCCTGAGGTGCGTCGGATATCAAGATTACCAATGCTCTGGCCCAGCATCAGACTCTCAGGCCCCAAGCGCTCCCAATTCAACTCCAGATGATCCCGCGCATTCTTTAGCAGGCGAATTTCCTGATGCTCTTCGCTCATTTCACCCGAGGGGTGATAGTGATCACGGCGTAAGGCATCGGTGTAACGCTGGATGAGAGGAATAGGCAACTTCACATGCAACAACGCCTGACGCGCCATCTCTAACCCGGCTTCCAATTCGGGGAGAATGACCATATAGACACCATCATCATAGAGTGCGCGCATCTGTTCAGCCCCTTCAGCCCGCACGACCATATGCAACTTGGGTGACTTGCGGTGAACCTGACGTACAATTGACTCGGTCGCAATGATATTCGGCAAGCTGATTAATAACTGCTGGGCCTCAATCAGGTTGGCCGCATCAAGCACGACTTCCTGACTGGCATCGCCATAAATCGTTGGGAAACCCTGAGTTTTACACTCTTCCAGACGATTGTGATTCATCTCGATGATAATAAATGGAACTTCAACCTGGGTTAAGAGACGCGCAATATGCTGACCGACCCGGCCACCGCCGGCAAGAACAATGTGTCCGTGCAGGCCTTCGGGCGGCAGATTGACCGTCGAGATAGATTCTGCTCGGGAATAGCGTGTTTTCAAACGGTAGATCGGCACTGTCAAACTGGAGATCAGAGGGGTCATCAGCATACTGAGAATCGTAGCGGAAAGGATGAACGAGTGTTCCGTGCCACTCAGAAACCCACCAGAAAAACCAACCTGTCCCAGCACGAAAGAGAATTCGCCGATCTGAAACATCCCCAACCCCACAGCTAACGGCACCACGTTGCGATAGCCAAAGCTGCGGGTTGTCAGTGCCAGGATCAAGCCCTTACCAAGGGCGATCAACAGCACAATTTCCAGCACTCCACGCCAATTATGCAGCAGAAATTCCGGATCGAGCAGCATCCCGACTGAGGTAAAAAAAAGCAGGCTGAACAGGTCACGCAGGGGGATGATGTCACTGAGCGCCTGATGCCCGTAATCAGATTCGCTCAGGACCATCCCAGCGACAAAGGCGCCCAGAGCAAAGGAGAGTCCGATCTGATAGGTGAGGTAACCAATCCCCAGACCGATAGCGGTAATGGATAGGACAAAAAGCTCGCGTGAATTCCAGCGGGCAATCCGTGTCAGCAGCCAGGGAAGGATTCGCGCGCCGGCAAACAACATGAGGGCAAGAAATCCTGCGCCCTTCAGCAGAGCCATCGCCAGAATCGGCAGGCCGGCTTGAGGGTCGGAAACCTGCGGCAGCAGAATCAGCAGCGGGACAACCGCCAGGTCCTGCACAATCAAAATGCCGACCATCACCCGGCTCGACAGGGTGCCCATCATCCCCTGGTTCATCAGAGTTTTCAGGATAACCATGGTACTCGAGAGTGATGCCAGACCACCAAGCCAAAGCGAAGAGACCGGTCCCCATCCCAAAAAGATGCCGACCATATAGCCGAAGCCGATGGTCAACAGGATCTGCAGCGGGGCACCAATCAGGGCAATAAATCTGACCGGGCGGAGTTCTTTGAGGGAAAATTCGAGCCCAAGAGCGAACAACAGCAGGGCAACGCCGATCTCTGCCAGCTTCTCGATGTCGTGCACATCAGAAACTGTGCCGCCACCGGTAAAGGGACCGATCAAAACTCCGGCCAGGATATAACCAAGGATCAAGGGTTGTCGTAGAGCGTGAGCTAACAGCCCCCCGCAAAACGCTGCTAAGACAATAATAATGATATCGGCAGCGATCCCCATTCAATTGACTCCATCCAGAAGGAATATGATTAATTCTACCTTCGAAGAATACCACAGGTTCAGAAAAGGCCCGGGTTGCGCTGCGGCCGTCAAAAATATTACCAAAAAAAAAGAGCCGGACGCGAATGGCGCTCGACTCTATCAAAATTGACTAACAAGAAAAACTCAGGCGCAGCGAAGAATTTTAGCCCCATCAGCAAACAGAACCAGCATCTTGCGCGTACCCGTGAGCTCCTGGACCTGACCGAGACCGAAGGTCGGATGATTAATCAGCGCGCGTAATTTGTAGGTTGCGTCCATTGAGTAGGCCTCAGCAGCACTGGAATTAAAAGAAGGCTCCAACTCCAACCATTCTTTCCGTTCGGCAGCCTGAGGGTCTGCTTTGGTCCGCCTTGTCGCTGGTTTCTTTGCTGCTGCGGTTTTTTTAGCGGCAGCCGGTTTCCGATATTTATGCGAGCCATTGCAGGTATTACACTGAACCTTGACCGGAACATCTTCAACCATAGCGACTATGGTGTGGTTGGTTTCCTGACCGCACTTACTACACTTCGCCGCAATATAATCACCGGCCGACAACGGGGCACTACTCATCTATGAAACTCCCTTTGAGAAAAAAATAGTCAACCATCGCCAGAAACACCAAAAAGCGGAATGGGTTTCGAAGCAAGCTTGACAGGTGCGAAAAAGAAACCGACCGCACCCTCTATCCCGGAGCCACACAGCAGAGTTCGCAAGTGAAGCGGAAGAGGTGTCAGCCGGATTGTTCTGACATACTAACTGCTGGCCCGTAGAAAAGATAGCGCCAAAGGATTAAAATTGGGAAACAACCAGGCCTTAGTCCTCTGCTCTGAGGTTGCTTTCTCCACGAAAACGAATGAACGCTGAGATTAAAGTCGCGACCGGGATAAATTCGGTCAAGGGGAGTAGACAGTAAATTCCGGCCAGCAGAGCGATGATAAAGCGCGTTTGGGTAGAAATGGAGTAAATCGAACAGATCCACCAACCGACCAGCCCGCCGATAAAGAAGCCACCAAGTCCATAGGGTCCAATGGTCGACAGGTCAACCAGGTCAAGGATGATCCCGCCAATCAGCGGACCGAATGCACGATGCAAACGCTCAATCAAGCTGCTTGGGTCTGGGCTGCTAGCTTTCATTAGCAATGACCGTCAGCAAATGAATAAATGCCTCCACCGCCTCAACGGAAGCAGATTCCTGCATGGTATGATAACCACTGGTTGGAAGCTGAATGGTGGTGCCATCGACCAGCCCGTTTGATGCTGCGATAATTCGGCCCATTTCGGTACTGCCAAGAGAGCGTGGTTTTTCACCAACAGTCAGCCGGCGTTGATTCTCAGCTTCGACATAACGGTTCTTATACAGATAACTCAGCTTATGTTTGTGACAGAGATTTTCAATCATCGCCGTCGCTTCCCGGTTAAAGGAGGCGTTGGCGTCTTTTTCACGCAGCACAAGAAGCTGGCTGTTTGCGCTCTCGATATCAGGGAATGGGCTGGTGTCGACCACAAACAGCCGATTGGTTGATCCCCCAAAACGCCTGAACCACTCGAGCAGATAGCGCCAGCTCTTGCCTGCTTCTTCTTGAGCGGTAAAGAATGCTGTCCCCTCAAACCCGAGGCTGAACAGATGAACCAGAGCCGCGGCAGTCACCACATTGTCCAGCTGTCCTTCCAAGCGTCCCTGGCTGATTTTAAGCTTATCCTTAAACGCCACGGGCGTTCCGGCGACAACATCATCGAGTCCTTCAGTCTCAAAGATCAGGTTATTTCTAAATTCACAGATATACGAATTTTTAATGATCCCATTCCCGCGATAGACTCCAGACCAGGGTTCATAGGCACTGCTGTCTCATAGTTCTAAATGAGAGCTAACTGTCTGATTTCTTGTTTAAATTTACGATCCGGTGGTCGAAAAAGACTCATCAAATCGCGTCGCTCGAACAAATTGAGCTGCAATATTCGCAAC
>Ga0316202_10001564_pt1 | contig 17349 bp, 13 predicted proteins | sample 3monrhotite_MG_FD_204934 | JGI IMG/M metagenome (GOLD analysis project Ga0316202, IMG submission 204934) | Microbial mat bacterial communities from mineral coupon in-situ incubated in ocean water Damariscotta River, Maine, United States -... | ecosystem: Environmental > Aquatic > Marine >... | reverse complement strand
ATGTCGACCTGCTGCAGGTCACGAGCCTTGGCATAGCCGTAGGCGAAGGCCGCCATGAACATCGAGCGAGGGACGATGGCGAAGTGGTGGACGAAGGGTGCCAGCGCTCCAGCCTTCTCCCAAGCCGTCAGCTCGTACTCAACCATCAGATGCGTCGGAAGGGGCGCACCGGGCTCGACTCCCCGACGAGCCTCGACGGGGAGCGAGTGGTACTTGGGGCTGAGGGTGTAGGGCTCAGCGGGGTTGAATGTGTGCCCGAGGTTGAACACGTCTTCGAGGAGCTCCTTCATGAGGACTGGGAATCGGAGCCCGACCCAGAACCCGAGCCGGATTGACGCTAGCGGGAACCCGACGGCGAAGTCCGGCACCGTGACCTTTCGCTTGGGGCTGTAGAAGTAGCCGACGCCGTTCTCGAAGAGCACCTCGTTGAGGTCGGCCAGGGACGAGCGGACGAAGGTCTTGTATTCGACTTCCGAGCCCGCAGCCATTCCGTGGAAGAGGCCCCAAATTCGTACTTCGACCCCGTCTAGGGTTCCGCAATCAGGTTCGAAACGCTCGGGGACTCGCTCAACCTTCCGAGCATGGGCTATCGCGGCCAGATACCAATCGAACTGGACGCGGCGGAGAAGCAGTTCCCGCTTGTAGTTCTCCTGGGCAGCTTCGGAGCGGAACCGAACGACGAAAGACTCAATGGCGTCGAGGAACGAGTTCAGGCTGTAGCTGATCCACCCGAGTATTCCTGGCGCTGGAACCTCGTCGAATCCCTCAATGCCGGCGGCTCGATACCGCTCGACGACCTCGGTGAGGTTCTTCGCTCCGAGGAAGGCTTCGTAGTCGAGGAGCGGCTCGGGGCTCGCGGGAGGGTCGCTTGGTGGTGCGTCAGCCATGGCCAGAGCCTATCCGAGTCGCCCAGCCTCGTAGAGCGAGGTCGGGCTCTCTAGTCCTTTGACCTCAGCTCGGGCTGGAACTCACGCGATGCTCCTTCGCTATCCCCACCCGATCAGGGGCCAGTGTCCGCAGTCGCATCAACAGCCTCTCCCATGCCCCCGCGCGCTCCAAAGGGGCGACGAAGGACACTCGGCCCCGCGCTCATGCAAAACGCCAAGATGGGGGGTGTGGGGGGGCGCAGCCCCCCCACTAATTCAGCCCTTCTTGTTGAGCGTGGCTGGACCCTTGAGGTCCTTGCGCACGAACATGCCCGACCAGCGGTCGAGGGCGGTCTGGAAGTGGTCTGGCTTGGAGTCCGGTCGATCGAGGAGCTCGGCGAGGAGGGCCCAAGCTCGCTGGATCATGGGATCGCCGCACTGGTCGCTGATCGCGGCGCCCTCAGCTCGGAGGGCCTTGGTCAGGAGCGGAGTGGCTTCGCTCCAGCGGCCGTCGCGCGCGAGGACCACGCCTTCGAGGAGCTTCCGCGCCCGCAGGCCGGGATAGCTGCCGTCGGCCAGCCCTTGGCGCGGGCTCTGCCAGCCCTTGCTCGTGAGGACGAAGCGCGACTGGCCCAGGACCTTGGCGTCGGCCAAGACGAGGAGGGCGAAGGCCGCCGGCGTCTCGGGCTTGAGGGGCGTCGCGCCGAGGAAGGTGTCGGTGGTGTAGAGCCGCTTGAGCTGGTGGTCGAGGCGGGCGCTGTGGCTGAGCCCTGCGTCGTAGCAGGGGAAGGCCCGCGCGAAGGACACCAAGCGCAGGAGCTCAGGCGTAGGCTGGGCGAAGGGCTTGAGGAGCGCCTGGCGCTCCTTCTCCTGCTTGAAGGCCTTGGCCAGGCTGATCCGCCAATGGGTCTGCTTGGTCGCGGCGGCCTCCCAGGCCTCGCCCTGGTTCTTGGGCTTGGGCTGGGCCGGCACGACCTGCTCTGGCTCGGCGCCGGGTTGGGGCGCCACCACGACCGGGGGCTGCCCGGCCGCAGGGGTCACGCCAGCCTGAGAAGGCGTCGGGAGCGGAGGCTCCGCCTCTTTCGTCTTCTGAGGACAACCAGACAAGAGCCCGGCGCCGAGCGCCAGAGCTGCCAAGCGGCCAGCGCGACCCGAGCCCACCATTAGAGCGCTGCGGTCAGGGGCGAGCGGTCGCTCGTCTTGATCTGAGCGGCGCGCCAGTGGTTCTCGGTCAGGAGCTGGTGCACGAAGAAGCGCGCTGTCTCGACCTTGTTCGTGTAGAAGGCCCGCTCCTCGTCGTCGCCAGCCCAGGCCTGGCGCTCGGCGGCGCCCGCGGGCGCTCCGAGCTCGGCCAGCTTGGCCTCAGCGATGTAGGCCTGCTCGAGGAGGAGGTGTGCGCAGACGACGTTTCCGACCAAGGTCAGGAAGGGAGTCGCGCCGAGGGCCGCGCCCTCGAAGTCTTGCTCGGCCAGGCAGCCACCCAGGTGCTTGGCGACGCCGCCCACGATCCCGGCGTGCTCGCCCAGGATCTTGCACTCGCCCGCCAGGGTGCCCTTGGCCTCGCCAGCGTTGCTCTGGCAGAAGGCGCCGATCTCGGTCAGGAGCTTGGTCAGCTCCGCGCCTTGGTCCGCGGCGACCTTGCGGAACAGGAGGTCAATCGCCTGGATCCCGTTGGTGCCCTCGTAGACGCAGGCGATCCGCGCGTCGCGCACGAGCTGCTCGACGCCGTATTCGGTGCAGTAGCCGTAGCCGCCGAAGACCTGCATCGCGGTCGAGCAGGCCTGGAAGCCGACCTCCGAGCCGTAGGCCTTGCAGATCGGCGTCAGGAATCCGATCCGCGACGAGAGGACCGAGCGCTCCTCGCCCTCGGCTTGGTTCTCGGCGTCGATCATGAGCGAGGTCTTGAGGAGCAGGGCCCGGGTGGCCTCGCTCTGGGCCTTGACCGTCAGCAGCATCCGCCGGACGTCGGGGTGCTCAATGATCGAGACCTTGTCGGTCGTGATCGACTTGCCGCCCTTGATCGAGGAGCCCTGGACGCGCTCCTTGGAATACTTGAGCGCCAGGCCGTAGGCCGTCGCCGCCAGGGCTTGGCCCTGCTGGCCAACGACGATCCGCTCCTCGTTCATGATGTCGAACATGATCCGGATTCCGTGACCGCGCTCGCCGATCAGGTAGCCCTCGCAGCCGCCCTTCTCGCCGTACTTCATGGTCGTGGTCACCGACCCGTGGATCCCCATCTTCTCCTCGATCCCGGCGCAGAACACGTCGTTGGGGATCGTGGGCTTGCCCTCGCCGTCGAGACGGAACTTGGGGACGATGAAGATCGAGAGGCCCTTGACGCCGGGGCGGTCGCCCTCGATCCGCGCCAAGACGATGTGGACGAAGTTGTCGCACATGTCGTGATCGCCGGAGGTAATGAAGACCTTCTCGCCTTGGATCTGATAGCGGTCGCCCTCAATGGGCGTGGCCTTGGTGACCGAGGCGCCAACGTCGGAGCCCGCGCCGCTCTCGGTCAGGCACATCGTGCCCTGCCACTCGGCGCTCACGAGGGGCTTGGCCCAGGTCTCCTTCTGCTCTTGGCTAGCGCGGCGGAGGAGCATGTTCGCGCAGGCGCGCGTCAGGCCGGTGTAGTTGTGGAAGGCGCAGCAGGAGCCGATGATCATTTCGTCCATGGCGGACGCGATCACCTGGGGCAGCTCTTGGCCGCCGAACTCCTCGGGGTGGGTCATGCCGCCCCAGCCGTCCTCTTGCCACTGGGTCAGGGCGCGCTTGTAGCCCGGCGCGGTCGTGACGCTCCCGTCCTCGTGGCGGGTGCAGCCGACCTCGTCGCCCTTGGCGTTGATGGGCGCCAGGAACTCGCTCACGAAGTTGAAGCCAGCCTCGAGGAAGGCCTCCGTCGTGTCTTGATCGAGACCCGTCGTCTCCTCGATGTTGAGGTGCTCGAAGAGCGCGAAGCGGAGGTCGCGCATTTGGAGGGGCGAGTCAGACATGGCTGCTCCCGTGGGGTAGAGAACGTGGCTTAGAGGGAGGGCTCGTCCCTCCCGGGGGCCAAACTTTACCGCAAGAAATCGGCCTCGCGCCTCCTCAGCGGGAGAGGCGCTTCAGCGCGAAGCGCTGCTCGCGATCGCCTCCCCGGAGCGTGATCTCGAGGCGGTCCTGGGAGGGGCAGGCGTAGGTGATCTCCTTGGGGAACTCGTTCTTGGGGTTGGCGAAGGTGACCGAGCTCTTGGTCAGCTCGGTGGCGCGAAACGAGGCGGCTGCCTTGCCGCCGGGGTAGGGCTGGAGGACGAGGACCTCTCCCTCGCTGCGGAACACCTCGAGCTCGAAGAACACCGCGCGTCCGCCCTCAATGGACTTGCTCACGCCGAGGACCATGCCGCCCTCGGGGTCTCCGTAGTGGGCCCGAAAGCTCTCCTTGGCGCTCCGCGACTCCCAGTCGCCGGCCAGAAAGGCCAGGCCTTTGGCGGAGGCGGGAGCGGGGGCCGCGGGCTTGGTCTCCTGGGCGCTGACCTGCAGGGCTATGGGTGCAGCCAGGAGCGCGAGGAGGGTCAGGGCGAGGGGTAGGCGCTTCATGTGCGGCTCCTGGCGGGAGGGCGGTCTGGGGCGCAGAGGATACGGGGTCCTGCTTCGCCCAGGGGCGCGATCCCGGTATGGTGACGGGGTCCCTCGAGAGGGGTTTGGAGCGAGCGTGAGCCGACCCGACGGAGTCCTGGTTCAAGAAGATCGGCGCGGCCGAGTCGTGATCTGCCCCTACGGGCTGCCCCTGAGCGTCGGCGGCGACCGGGACCAAGTTCACTTCGCGATCCGGGGAGACGAATCCCTGCGTCCGATCCACGCTTGGCTTCGAGCCAACAGCGACCGCTCGGTCCAGGTCGTGCCCGAGGGCGACGCTGAGGTCTGGGTCGGCCAGACCCGAGTCCGCGCGCCGGGGGTGAGCGTCAAGCGCGGCGACTCCTTTCGCCTGGGGCCGCGGCGCGTCCTGACGAACCTCGGCGTCCTCGACAGCGACGGGCCCAAGCGGAGCTTCGGGCTCCTGGCGGTGCCGCTGCGGATCACCGACTACGTGTTCTTGCGCTTGGTCGGACGCGGCTCCTCAGGGCTCGTCTATGAGGCCTACGACGAAGCCAACGATCGCCGCTGCGCGATCAAGCTCTTGACCGCTGGCGGGCGGGCCTCGGACGGCGTCCAAGAGCGCTTCCGGCGCGAGGTCGAGCTCCAGGGCCGGCTCGGGGACTATCCCGGGATCGTGTCCATGTGGGCCTTGGACACGGTCCCAGGAACGGGCGAGCTCTTCGCCGCCATGGAGTTCGTGCCTGGCAAGACCCTCCGCGACGCGATGCGGACCGGCCTCGAGCGCCTGGAGGGCGTCCGCTTGATCTCGCGGGTCGCGCGAGCTGTCCACTACGGACACGAGCGGGGGCTCCTGCACCGCGACCTCAAGCCCGCCAACGTGATGTTGACCAAGGATAACGGGGTTCGCCTGACGGACTTCGGGCTCTGCAAGGCGCTGGAAGAAGACGACGGCCTGACCGCGACGGGGATCATGCTCGGGACGCCCAGCTACATGTCGCCCGAGCAGGTCGAGGACGCCAAGCACGTCGGCCCGCCGACGGATATCTACGCCCTGGGCGCGATCCTCTACACGCACCTCTGCGGTCGCTTGCCCTTTCAGGGCGCGGGCGTGCGCGAGGTCCTCGACGCCGTGGTGAGCGGGACCAAGCCGCCGCCCCAGGTCGTCGACCCCACGATCCCAGCCGAGCTCTCGGAGCTCACGATGCAGACCTTGGCCACGGATCCTGAGGATCGGCCCAGCAGCGCGCTGGAGTTCGCCGAGGTCCTCGAGCGCTGGATCAAGAAGGAGGCCCCGCCCGAGCGCGTGAGCCTCCTCCACCCCAGCTTCGCTCCAACCCAGACCGCGGTTCGTCCGGTCTCTGAGCGGCCCGATTCGGAGCGGCCTGGGCGGTCGTGAGTCCAGCGAGTCAGGGAGAGCAGGCGGCCTTAGACGTGGCCCAGTCCAAGGGCTGGGTCGCGCCCGCCGAGCTGGATGGGCTTCGGCAAGCGGCTGGCGGGGGGTCGGTGCTCCCGCTCCTCGCGGCGCGCCTCGACGAGTCGCAGCGACTGGAGCTGACGAGGGTCTATCACGAGGCCGCTGGCTCGAGCTCGCGCCTCTCTCTCCCCACGCCCGGCGCGACGGCCACTCCCCCAGGGAGCGGGTCCGGCAGCGCGCCGCTGATCCGACCGGCGCCAGGCAGCGGGAGCCTGCCCGCTGGGTTCGGGAGCAGCCCGGCTGGGTTCGGCACGACGCCAGGCGCCTTGAGTCCTGGCCCAGACTTCGACTCCCAAGCTACGGTCCAGCTGCCCCACCAGCAGTCTGCGTCGACGCCCCCCCTAGACCTCGCGCCGCGCGCATCGTCGGAGGACGAAGGTCGCGAGACGCTTGGGGACTACGTGATCCTGGGCGAGCTCGGCCGCGGCGGCATGGGCGTCGTCTATCGGGCCAAGCACCGGACCCTCGAGCGAGAGGTCGCGCTCAAGGTCCTCCTGGCGGGAGGCTCGGCCGGGGACGAGGAGGTCCGCCGCTTCCAGCAGGAGGGGAAGGCCGCCGCGCGCCTCGAACACCCGAACGTGGTTCGAGTCCTCGACCAGGGTCGGGCGGCGGCGGGCTGGTTCATAGCCATGGAGCTGATCCAGGGGCGCTCGATCCAGGAGGAGCTCAAGGACGAGGGGCCCTTCGAGCCCAAGGAGGGCGCTCGCCTGATCGCCAAGCTGGCCCGCGCGATCCAGTTCGCCCACGACCACGACGTCCTCCACCGAGACCTCAAGCCCCACAACGTCCTGATCGACGAGGCCGGCGAGCCGCGGCTGACGGACTTCGGCTTGGCCAAGCTGACGGGGAGCGAAGACCAGAGCCTGACCCGCAGCGGGGCCGGCGCCATGGGAACCCCGGCCTTCATGTCGCCCGAACAGGCCAGCGAGGCCAAGCACGTCGACGTACGGAGCGACGTCTACGGCTTGGGCGCGACCCTGTTCGCGGTCCTGACCGGCGAGGCGCCCTACGTGGGCGAGACCTACGCCAACCTGATCACCCAGGTCCTGACCCAGGCTCCTCCGGACCCGCGCGAGCTCGTGGGCGAGATCCCTCGTGACCTGAGCGCGATCACGCTCCGCTGCCTGGAGAAGGACCCCGCAGACCGCTACGAGAGCGCGGCGGACCTCGCGGCGGACCTCGAGGCCTTCGCCGCGGACCAGGCGGTCAGCGCGCGACCCGCCAGCCCTCTGACCAAGAAGCTGCGCTGGGCCCAGCGTCACCCTGAGCCCGTGCTCCTCGGCCTCGTGGGGGTGCTCTTGGTGTTCGGCCTGGTCGGGTTCTTCGCGCTCCGAGCCGAGTCCTCGGCGACGGTCGCGGCGGAGGCGGAGCAGGCGCGCCTCGACCACGAGCGAGAGCTCGCCGAGAAGGCGGCCGACCTCGAGGCTCAGGAGAAGCGCCTGGAGGCAGCCCGCGCCGCCGAGAAAGAGCGCCGCGAGGAGGCGCGTCGGGCCCAGGCCAAGAAGGCCGCCGAGGAGGAGGCGCGGGCGGCTGCGCTGGCCGAGAAGGAAGCGGAGCTGGAGCGCCTCGCGCGCGAGCGCGCCCTCGCCTCCCCAAGTCCCGCGCCGACGAAGTCTCCCGCGCCGGGAGGAGAGACCACCCCTGGAGGACAGACTGGCCCCGGTGGGCAGACTGGACCCGGTGGGCAGACTGGACCCGGTGGGCAGACTGGACCCGGTGGGCAGACTGGACCCGGTGGGCAGACTGGACCCGGTCGCGACCCCGGACCTGGTGGACAGACGGGTCACGATCCCGGACCTGGCGAGAAGCCCAGACCGCGCCCCGCCCCGGGTGGGGACGCTCCCCCGGGCGAGCGACATCCACCCCCGCCGCCCGGCGGGCGACCCCCTCCAGGGGGGCCTGGAGGGCGCCCGCACCCGCCCGGACATCCACCCCGCGGGCCCAGAGGTCCCCACGGCGGCCAAGGGCCCAGGCAGGGCCAGCCGCAGGCCCCAGACCGCGGCGCGCCGGCCCTCTCGTGGCAGACTCGTCGCCTGGCGACGCGAAGCCTCGCGCGCGCTGGTCAGCTGAAGTCGCTCTTCCTGGCCGCGAACTGGGCCCAGGCCTTCGCCGAGGCGAAGGCTCGCCAGGTCCCGGTCGTCGTGTTCTGGCCGCGTTCGTCCAAGCCAGACCTTCCCAGTGAATACCTCGACGCTCGCTATTGCGAGTGGCTCTACCAGAGCGCTGTGGTCCTCCTGGCCCTCGACAAGCGTCACCGGGGCGGGGTCGCCGACACTCGGATCCCGAGTCCTGGCGGCGGAGAGCCCTGCGCCAAATACCCCTACACGACCTGCGAGATCCACAAGGGGGTCCACGACCATCTCGAGGAGAACCTCGGGCTCAAGCGCGTCGGGAGGTTCCAGATCCTCCTCTTCTCTCCTCAGGAGGAGCGCCTCTTAGAGTCCCAAAAGGACGAGGACGTAGGCGGGAAGTTCGGGCGCAAGCAGTTCGACCGCGCGGCCTTCGACGGTGACGTCCTCGAGCGCGCCCAGCGCATGATCGGGCCTCCGCTGCGCCCCTATGACGTGAGCCCCTTCAGCTCGGGCTTCAAGGCCGAGGTTCTGGCGCTCCGAGCGAGCGGGCGGAAGGCGCGGCTCAAGACCTTCCGAGACCTCGTCAAGAAGTTCGAGAGCCTCCCCAAGCGAGCTCCCGAGGAACTCCGCGCCACGGTCTCGAGTTGGCTCCTGTGGCGTTGCCAGGAGCGCCTGGCGTTCATCCTCGACCAGATAAAGGACGCCAGGAGTCGTCGGCAGCGCAGCAAGGCCTATGACTCTCTAGAGAGCGTGGTCCGCGGTCACTCCCTCCTAAGAGAGCAGGTTCAGAGCGCGCGGGGGAGCGAGTGAGAGGCACCTCGTGACTCAGGCCGGCGCGACCCTCGACCAGGGCGCGATCAACTTCTCGGGCTGGCGCGCTTCGCTCCGCGCCCTGGCCGCGAGCGTTCAAAGCGTCGTGCGGAGACAGCTCTTGGAGGCGATCGCAGCCGAGCGGCTCAGCGACCTCGGACGCGGCGTGGCTGAAGGGGTCGGCGACACGACCTTCGCCCTGGACGTCCCGGCTGAGGAGGCCGTCGAGGCGTGGTTCTCGGGTTGCGCGCGGGCGGGGCCCTTGAGCCTCCTGACCGAAGACGCTGGCTGGAGGCACCGCGGTCCTGACCCCGATCAGGCTCAGGGCTGGCGCGAGCTAGAAGGCTTCGGCCACGGCGGACCCCGGATCGTGATCGATCCGATTGACGGCACACGGCCCCTGATGCACGACCTCCGCTCGGCCTGGGTCGTGATCGGGTTCGCGGGGGCAGGGACGAGTCAGCCGAGGGGCGCTGAGCTGAGCGGAGGGCTCCTGGTCGAGCTCCCGACGAGCGTTCAGGACCGCGCGCGCTGGCTGGAGGCTCGCCGCGGTGGACCAGCAGAGTTTCGGATCCTTCCGGTCGGGGCCAGCCCGGAAGAGGTCGCGGAGGCGACTCCGACCCACCTCCGAGTCGACGCTGAGGCCCGGGTCGACGCCGGCTACTTGACCTTCTTCCGCTACCACCCCGCCCAGCGGCGTCGCCTCGCGACTTTGGAGGCGAGCTTCTTCGAGCGCCTTGCCGAGCACGAGGGCGCAGACCTCCTCCAGGTCTATGAGGACAGCTACTGCTCGAGCGGCGCCCAGCTCGCGCTCCTGGCGCTGGGCCGCTACCGCTTCGTGGCTGACCTCCGGGCTCGCGCCGGTGGGGTCAGCGGTCCCTTCTGCAAGCCCTACGACGTCGCGGGCGCGGTCGTGATCGCCGAGGCGGCCGGAGTCGTCCTGCGGGACGCTTGGGGCCAGCCTTTGGACTTCGACATCGACGCTACCTCTCCCCTGGACTGGATCGGCTACGTCAACGAGGAGACTCGAGCTCGTCTCGAGCCTCACCTCGAAGCGGCCTGGGCCGAGCTCGACGAGGGCCCATGAGCCAGCCCATGAGTCCGCCCATGAGCCGCGGCCTGGTGACCCTGATCGGACTCGTAGCCCTCTTGGTTGGCTGCACCCAGGGGCACTACCTGGTTCGGAGCCCCGAGCTCCCCCTCTACTCGACGCGCTCGGGTGAAGAGGTCTTGGCGCGCCTGCCGCGCTTTCACCATGAGCCCCTCTCCGAGGATCCGGAGGAGACTCCAGGCTCTGAGCGAGTCGCGCTCAGCTACCGGGGGCAGGCGGGCTTCGCGCCCAGGAGCGGGCTCTTCCTCTTCGACTACCTCGACCCGGCCCTCGACGAGGGGGCGGACCGAGCCGAGGCGGTCGCGGCGCAGCTCCGCCGCGCCCAGGTCGAGGCCTTCGGCGCCGAGTGGCCCCCAGAGGTCGCCCAAGCCGTCCGCGAGGGACAGGTCTTGGCCGGGATGATCCCGCGACAGGTCGAGGTCAGCTGGGGCTGGCCGAGCCAGGTCGAGCGCGGCCCCGCAGGAGAGCAGCGCTGGATCTACGAGCGACGGGGCTCGCAGCTCCGCCAGGTCTATCGCCCGCCCCTGGGCTACTACGGGCCGCAGCCTCTCCTGGGTCCGGCCTGGGGCTACGACTCAGGGTGGGTCATGGTTCGCGAGCGCTACGTAGAGCGTCGAGTCGTGACCTTTGGCGTCGACGGCCGGGTCTTGGGCGTCGAGACGACTCGCAGTCAGGGCTAGTTGGCGTCGCAGGAGGGCTGGTCAGCCACTCTAGGGGAGCTGCTGGCTTGCCAGAGAGCTACGAGGACTTCTCCGCTTCCCTGAGCATCTCCTCTACCAGTCGATCCAGTTCTTCCTGCTCGGCCTGCTCAGCGGGGCTGAGAATCTCGTCAGCGGGAGGACCCGCAGGCTTGCGCTCGTAGACCATGGCGACCCCCGCCAGGAAGAGGACCACCGAGGCGATCAGAAAGGTCGAGGAATGTCCCCAGAAGGAGACCGGGTCCTCCTCGAGGGTGACCTTTCGGGACGAGTCTCCTCCAGTTCGGGTCTCACCTCGAAGCATGCTCCGGACCCCGACCAGGAAGAGGAGAACTCCTCCCAGCATCGTGACCCAGCCAGCTTCCGCCATTCTCGTCCTCCTCAGCCCATCCTATCCAGATCGGGCGGAGGTCGGTCTCCCACGCGAAGCGGAGTCAGAGCTAGGGCACTCTCCGGATCCTGTCGCCGGCCTCCCCCGAGAGAGGCACGCGTGCTCCCTCGATGATCCGTCGCTGAGCGCCTAGTTCCCGCTGAGCTTGCGGCCGAGGAGGGCGCTGGCGCCTTCGGCGTCGAGGAGCCGGAGCTGCGCGCTGCTGGCGGTGGCGACGTCGCGGCCGCTAGTCTCTACCCAGCCTAGGGTGCGACCGTTCTGTCCGACGAGGACGTGGTCTCCGACGCGGCGGAATACGTCGTAGCTCCCTCGCGGGTCGAGGCGCGAGTTGGCCGGGAGGGCTCGGTCGGGCGATCCCCGGACCAGGACCGAGTCGTGGTGGGGGCGGATCTCTCCTTGGACGGGGATCGTGCGCACGGGCTGACGCTTCTCGTTGACCCACCCCAGGGCGCGGCCGGCTTGGGTCACGAGGGCGTGGTCGCCGCTGCGACGCACGATGGCGTAGGACTGGCTGGGATCGAGGTGGGCCTTGGGGTCGAGGCTCTCGTCAGGGGAGGGCAGGACCGGGACCCGGGCGGATCCAATCGCGCTCAGGTAGCCGAGCTTGGGGTGCAGCGCGCCCTCGGGCTCGGGCGGAGCGCCGACTCGCTGGTAGGCGGAGTTCGAGATCGCGACGTCTTGGTCCTTGGCCTGGACCCAACCCAGCGGCCGTCCCTTCTGGCCGATGAGGGCGAAGCCGTCGTGGGTCCGCAGGACGTCGTAGCGCTGGGCCGGATCGAGGACTCCGTTCGGGCTGAGGGCCGCGTCGGGGCTGCTCCGGACCGGGACCCGGTGATGGTGGCCGCGGAGCTCGCCGACGACGGGGATCTGACGGAGGTTGGGGTGATTGGCGTCGACCCAGCCGGCGAACTGTCCGTCCTTGTAGATCTGGGCGAAGTCGTCGACGCGGCGTCCGATGGTGTAGCTCGTGCCGGGCTCGAGAGTGCCCGTGGAGTCGAGGGCAGAGTCGGCCGAGGGATAGATCGGGACGTGGCGGCCACCGCGGGTCTGGACGTAGCCGAGCTTGGGGACCGTCTCTCCCTGGGGAGAGGCGTTGGCGGCTTGGATCCCGGCGGCCGTGCTGGCCTTGCCCGGGCTCGGGGCCGCGAAGGGGAGCTCCTTTCGTTGGGTTGCCGTCCCCAAAGGACGTTGGAAGCGCTCGGCGGCTCGAGCCATGGCTCCGCGCCGGCCTTGGCTCTGGGCGCTCCAGCCTTGAACTCGCTCTCCCTGAGTCGTGACCCCGCCCGCTCCGCGGGCTGAGATCTGCTCCAGGGCGGCGCGAGCGCGCGCGTCGAGGGCCGAGACCTCGCCCGAGAGGGCCACGGTCTCTCGGTTGGGCGCGGCGATCAGGAGGGTCGGCGCCTGCTGGAGGTCGACCTTGGGGCCCGGGAGATCGCCCCCCCACGCCGCGCGCCGCGCGCCGCGAGAGGCGCGCAGGAGGTCTTCGCCACGGAGGACCGTGGCCTGATCGTCGCGCACCGAGACCAGGCCCGAGTCGCCGAGGTCGGCATGAAACACGGCGAAGCGCTGGGCTTGGGCCGGGTCGCTGAAGCTCAGGCGCTCAATGCTGGTTCCGCCGCCGAGGTCGACCCGAACACCGCGCCCCGAGACCTGGGGATAGCGGACGTCCTCGGCTCGGGCCCGGGTGCGGCCCAAGGTCGCTCGGAGGTGATTCGCGTACTGGACCGACTCCCACGAGGGAGGCGCCGAGCGCGCCGTGAGCCGCAGAGCAGCCGGGTCGACGCTCTGGCCAGCGAGGCGCTGGAGGCGAGCTATGGCGACGTCCTTGGCTTGGGCGGGCGCCACGCAGGCGAGGCCCAAGCCGAAGACCCCAAGGGTCAGGAGGGGAGAGCGCATATGAGGGGGTCCTTCCGTACTTCCGTATGAAAAGAAAGCAACCCTCTTGCCTGGAATGCGCGCGCATAAGTTCTTACGAGCAGTTGGCTGCTCCGGCTATTCGTTTCGTTATCATTTCACGAAAGCGTCATCCGTGGCCGCGTGGACACGGGATCTAGTCCTCTTTGGGCTTGATCCAGGTCCCGACGCCGCGGTCGGTGAAGAGCTCCGCCAGGAGGTTGTGTGGGACGCGGCCGTCGATGATGTGCGCGCTGCGGACGCCGCCTTCGAGGGCCGTGAGCATCGCGTCGACCTTGGGGATCATGCCCCCGGTGATGGCCCCCGACTCGATCAAGCCTCGGACCTCCTCTGGCCCGGTCTGGCTGACCTTGGTCCCTTCGGGGCCCAGGATCCCAGCGACGTCGGTCAGGAAGATCAGCTTCTCGGCGCCGAGGGCGACCGCGACCTGGGCCGCCGCCGTGTCGGCGTTGATGTTCAGGGTCTGCCCGTCCTGAGTCACGCCGACCGGCGAGATCACCGGGATGTAGCCAGCGTCGAGGAGGGTCGTGATCAAGTCCGTCTCGACGTGCTCGACCTCGCCCACCAGGCCGAGGTCCTTGCCTGCGACTTCGAGCTTGCGCGCGCGGAGGAGGCCGCCGTCCTTGCCGCTGATCCCGACCGCTTGTCCGCCCATGGTGTGGATCCGGGTCACGACGTCGGTGTTCACGCGTCCCGTGAGGACCATTTCGACGACCTTGACGCTGGTCTCGTCGGTCACGCGGATCCCGTCCTCGAAGCGCGTCTTCTCGCCGAGCTGGGTCAGGGTCCGCGAGATCTCGGGGCCGCCGCCGTGGACCACGACGGGCTGGAGGCCCGCCGACTTGAGGAGGGCCACGTCCTCGGCGAAGGCGTCCTTGAGGTCGTCGCGGAGCATGGCCGCGCCGCCGTACTTAATGACCGCCAGGCGGTTCTTGAAGCGCCGGATATAGCTCAGGGCCTCGACCAGGAGGCGCCGCTTGAGCCCCGGGCTGTGGGTCTCGAGGGGGTCCGACTTGGTCACGGCGTTGATGGTCACGTAGTCGTAGGAGAGGTCGCAGCCCCAGGCCGTGGCGCGGCCCTCGCCGAGGCCGAGCTCGATCTGATAGTTCACCTCGGGCTTGCGCACGTCGGCCCGGGCTCCCGTCGGGTGCCCGCCCTTGACCAGCTCGACGCCCTCGCACTCGACGCGGAGGGCCTCCTTGCGGAGCGTGAGCCCCAAGCGCGCGGCGTGGGCGCCCACGGCCGCCAGCGCTCGCGGCCAGCCCGAGGCGTCGCCGAAGAGCGAGGACTTGAAGAGGCTGCTGGTGACCACGGCCCGCGAGAGCTCGCGGGCGGCGTCGTCGTCGGGGGCGCCTGAGACCTCGACCGCGATCAGGCGAGTCGCGCCCTCGCCGTCGGCCGCGATCATGCGCGCCAGCTCTTCGCAGAGCTCGCGGACGGCCTGGACGAAGGGGGCGCAGGTCGCGTCCACCGCGACGCCGCTGACGCCGTTCGCGAGGAGCATTGCGACGTCGTTGGTGGACGTATCGCGATCGACGCTGGCCTGGTTGAAACTGTGCCCCGTCGCCTCGCGGAGGACCTGCTTGAGGTCGTCGGGGCTGCAGGCGGCGTCGGTCAGGAGGAAGGCCAGCATCGTGGCCATGTCGGGGTGGATCATCCCCGAGCCCTTGGCGATGGCGGTGATCGTGACGGTTCCCCCTGCGTGCTCGAACTGGCGGGAGCCGAGCTTGAGGGCCTTGTCCGTAGTCAGGATCGCCTCGGCCGCTTGCTCGGGGTCCTCGCCCAGGGCCTCGACGGCCAGCGGGATCCCTTGGGCCAGAGCGTCCATGGGCAGCGGCTTGCCGATCCCGCCGGTCTGAGCTGTAAGCACCGCCCCTGCGCCGCTCAGCCCGAGGGCCTCGGCCGTCAGCTCGGCCAGGCGCTCGTCGTGAGCCGCCTCTTGAGGTCCGCTCAGGCAGTTGGCGTTGCCGCTGCTGACCAGGATCGCGCGCACGTCGAGGGCAGGCAGGATGCGGTCCGTGCGATCTGCGCAGGCCGCGCGGCACTGGTTGCGGGTGACGACGGCCGCGGCGGAGGCCGGGGCCTCGCTCACGATCAGGGCTAGGTCCTTGCGGGACACCTTGACGCCGGCGTGGATCCCCGCGTAGCGATAGCCGCGGGCCAGGTGGAGGTCGCTCACAGGCCCTCTAGATCAGGCCTAGGGTCTCGTCGAGCCCCAGGATCAGGTTCAGGTTTTGGGTCGCCTGGCTGGCGGCGCCCTTGAGGAGGTTGTCGAGGCAGCCAAAGACCCGGGCCATACCCGCCTTGATGGTGGGTCCGACGGCGACGCGCACCAGCGGGGTCCCGACCACGTCTCGGATCCCGAGCGCCTTGTCTGGCGAGACGACCTGGACGAAGGGCTCGCTGGCGTAGCGCTCGCGGAGGCAGGCCTCGAGGTCGGCCGCGCTGGTCCCTGCCACGACGGGCACGTAGCAGCTCACGAAGAGCCCGCGCCGCGTCGGGAGGAGGTGCGGCGTGAAGAGGAGCTCGCGCCCGAGGCCCCGCTCGAGCTCGGGCACGTGCTGGTGGCTGCCGACGCGATAGGGGTAGTGGTTGTCCCCCATTTCGTTGTAGAGGAGGTGCTCGGCCGTGCTCCGGCCGGCGCCCGTGACGCCGCTCTTGGCGTCGATCACCAGCGGACCCGCGCCCAGGAGCCCGGCCTCGATCAGGGGCAGGAGCGCGTTCTGGGTCGCGGTCGGATAGCAGCCAGGGTTCGCGATCAGCTTCGCCTCGCGGATCCGCTCGCGGGCGTGCTCGCAGAGCCCATAGACCCAGGGCGAGTCGGCCTGACAAGCCTGCTCGCGGTAGGCGTTGCTGAGGTCGACGACCTTGACGCCGCGCTCGATCCACTGCGGGATCAGGCTCCGGCTGGCGTCGGCCGGCGTGGCGCAGAGGACGGCGTCGGGTTCCAGGCCGGCCTCGAGGAGGCTCTTGCGGTAGGTCAGCGCTCCGCCTGGGCCCGGGAGTCCGATCTGGGCGCGAACCGTCTGCCCGTCCCAGCGGCCAGACGCTACGCCCACCAGCTCCACGCCGGGGTGTCGCGAGAGGAGCTTGGTCAGCTCGATCCCGCTGTATCCCGACGCTCCTTCGATCGCGACCCGCATTCCGTCTCCTTTGGGGCGCGCCAGACTACCCCGGAACGGAGGCGTCTCCGAGCGCCGCGGGAGGCTCGTCAGCTCCCGAAGCTGCCCCGACGCCAGGCTTCCAGACAGCGCTCGTAGTCTTGCCTGGCTTCGTCGATCAAGCGCAGGCCGGCTTGGAAGTCCTCCGCCAGGACAGAGCGCTCTTCGTCCCCCTCGAGGCTCTGGAGCCCAGCTCGACAATCAGGACCGAGGATGATCGCTAGGGGGCGCGAGCAGCCACCCGCTCCTCCCTCGGATCCCAAGCAGAGGACCCACTCCATCTCGTCTCCCCAGGCGTAGGCCAGATTCGTGAAGTCAAGGATCAGCCCGGTCCGGTGCCAGGCCTGCCAGGCTGCCGTGGCAGTCGCGACGATGTAGGTCGCGCTTCCTCGTCCTCCCGAGCCGTGTCCGTACTCTCCGCTGTATTCGATGACGAGGACGGATGGTCCGCCTTCAGGACGGTAGTCAAAGACCTGGTGCTGGAGCGCGCTCAGCTCCTCCCAACGGAGCGGGACGAAGGCGGGGTCTCGCTCAGCCACCGAGGGTCAGGCTCTCGACTTCGTCCTCGAGGCCGCGAACCTCGATCTTCGTCGCCCGGGGCAGCTCTCGACCCAGCTCGCGGAGTTCGTCGACGAGGGCGGGGAAGCTCGGAGGTGCGCCGGTCGCTGGGCAGAGGCGGAGAACGGTCCCCGATCCCGGGGCTGGCCCGAGGTCTTCGAGGGGTCCCGTGGGCTTGGCGAACTCGTAGCGCTGTCGATAGCGGCGGCCTTCGCGGAGGGTCTCGGCTTCGAGCCAGAGGCAGGAGCTCGAGACCTGGGCCAGCGAGTTGCGCGGCCCCCGGCGGGGGCCCATCAGGATCACCTCGATGAGGGGGCGCTTGGAGAAGGGGTGTCCATGGACCGGAAAGCCCTCGCCCTCGTCCCGGACCCGAAACCACCCCTCGGCGTTGAGTTCGACCTCGATCGACCCGCCGTGGTCGCGAGCCTGGTCGAAGGCGTTTTGGAGCACGGCCTCCAGGGCGCCGGCGTAGTCGAGTTCGTAGTCGAAGAGCACGGGCCCTCTCCCCTTCTCCTTAGGACGCCCGAGTCTCCCACGAGGTTCGTTGGGCTGCAGGTCGATCCACCCCTCCCGAGGACTGCCCTGGGCCGAGACCCCAATCCGCCACCAAAGCGACCAAAGCCCAAGCAACCATGCAGGCTCGAGAGGAGGAGCGGATGTTCCTCTCGGGTCTCTGTTGATCCGAGGCGGGCCCGGCTCCGAAAGCGAGAGGAACATCTGA
>Ga0316202_10001563_pt1 | contig 17358 bp, 12 predicted proteins | sample 3monrhotite_MG_FD_204934 | JGI IMG/M metagenome (GOLD analysis project Ga0316202, IMG submission 204934) | Microbial mat bacterial communities from mineral coupon in-situ incubated in ocean water Damariscotta River, Maine, United States -... | ecosystem: Environmental > Aquatic > Marine >... | reverse complement strand
AACCGCCATCGCATTACCGAAGGCAGCATGCCCAAGATGGCTGGTGTGGATACAAACTTCACAGGTGGGCTGATCGGAATGCCCTTCAAAATCGGTCTGGTGGATTAATAGCTGTCCTTGCGCAACAACGAGAAGCAGTGCAACAAAGAGCGGAACTATAGTGTTCGACCGAATAAATGTCATGGAATGTTTGTGCTAAATAAAAAAACCTGGATCATTGTATGAAAACTGGGCTCTTTTGCAAATAGATATCTGCGGAAAGCACTTGAAATTTTCGATCCGGCAGAGCATCAGCCATAATGGATATAAATACGATGCCATTGATGTTATTTTTATAACCGTATTAATTATCAGGTTTTTAGGTTGTGTCTGTGATGGATGCCGCGCTCTGACTGAATTCACCGCGAAACCCCAGAGCCTGATGATTATCAGGCCCTGGTAACCGAGCTAACTCCACAACCGACTATCCCTTGGGCAACGCGCCTTCAGAAATTGCATTTGATCACCCAAAATACGACGGTTAGCTAACACCATCCACTCAGCATAGTTTGGTGCAAATGGAACAGCTTTTAATTTCATGTTGATTTCCTCCAGTAGATAATCACTTTTGTGGTTATTACACCGCACACAGGCAGTAACGACATTCGTCCATGAATCGCTACCACCCCGACTAGTGGGTACGACATGATCACGCGTTAATTGCCCTTCAGGAAACGGATTACCACAATACATACATACCATGCCATCCCGACGAAACAATGACCGGTTACTTAACGAATGCACAGCGCCTCTAGCCCATTTGCGCATATTGACTTGTGCGGTTGTTAACAGGATAGAGCCAACTTCAATTTTTGACTGAACCTGAGAAATCGCATTAACACCGCCATAAAAAACCATATTTTCTTCACCTAAGGATGTAATAACAAGATCCTTGGAATAGAGATTAATAGCTGCTTCATGGTCGATCCATTTCAATGGATTGCCCGCTTTATCAAGCTTGAGAATGAGTGGATACTGACTCATTTTAAATTCTCCTGTACGAAAATTAAATGTATCACAAAACTTTAACTTCCATCCTTAACAATTAGGGAATGCCGTAATTACAACCAATTTATACGCTCTTTACTGATGAAAATGGTCTGGATGGTTGGATTTAAACCAACGACCTCTCCGGTCCAAGCGGAGTACTCTAATCAGACTGAGCTACATCCAGAAAAAATGGTAGTGACTGCGCTCTCGTTTATTGAGCGACATCACCTGAATAAAATTGTGAAAGGACCGGCCAATTGTCGGCCCTTCCTCAAATTGTGCTGACTCACATTAATCCGGACGAACATTGATCCGCACTGTGTCATTAAGCACACCATCAAGACCACCAAAATTGAGGCATTGAGCGAAGCCTATGCCATCTCTCAAGGCATGAGGGCAGACAAGTTTATGTACTCCCTCTCCTTAAGCCCTCCGAAGGATAAGGACGTATCAACGGATGTGTTTGACAAAGCAATCGATAGCACCGAAAAGAAATTAGGGCTGGATGGGCAGCCCCGCCTTGTGATCTTCCATGAAAAGCATGGTAGGCGACATGCACATTGCGTCTGGTCACGCACCAATATAGAGACCATGACGGCTGTAGATATTAAGCACGATCATCTAAAGCTCAAAACCCTCTCAAAATCTATATTCCTTGAACAGGGCTGGGCTTTACCTCAAGGCTTAAGAGATTACACCAAGCGCAGCCCTTTTGATTTCAACCGTGAAGAATGGCAGGCAGCCGCTCGCAAAGATATTGACCTTAAGGCTGTGCGTGAGAGCATACACGAGTGCTGGGGCATCTCCGATAGCAAAGCCAGCTTTGAATATGCCTTGCGTGAATGCGGGTACTGGCTTGCCAAAGGCGATAAAAAGACCATCCTCATTATCCTTGATATCAAGGGCGATAGTTTCCCGCTACGCCGTCAATTAAAAATTAAAGCGCAAAACATCGAGGCCCGTATTGGCGGTGCCAAAGATCTGCCGTCCATAAATGAAGCCAAAGAAGAGATCAAAAAAATGCTCACGCCTGTTTTTGAAAAACAATTTGCACAATTGCGCGCCCAACAGGAGATCCATGCTGCGCCCCTCATACAGCAAAAGCGAGATATGATCAAAACACACCAACAACAACGCACCCACCAAAAAGAGCTACAAGAAAGCCGTTGGAGCACAAAAGAACACAAGCGACAAAGCCGGGTTCACAGTGGGTTGCAGCCTACGCTTGATAAAATCAATAAGCGTTATTGGAAAGTACGAAAGCTCAATGAAAAAGAAACTTGGAGCTGCCTTAATCGTGATCAGGAGCAACGAGACCTGCTTATCTCGCAGCAATTGGATGAGCGCCAAGCTATCCAGGAAGATATTGATAAATTAAGGGTTTTACACGCGCATGAGCGGCAAGACTTTATCAAAGGCTTTTCTGAAAACCAGTTCATGAAAGAAGAACTAGAAAATCTACTGAGCCAAAAAATCCTGCATGAACAGCAATTCTACGCTGATCAAGAATTCCAACTCAGCGATGAAAATGAAATCGACTTTTAAGGGCTAATTTATGAAGCGCAACAATGAGCAAAAAATATCCGAGTTACGAAATATAGAATTACGCGAAGCTAAAGAAATTTTAGCTGAAACCTATATTCAAAACATCAAAGCTTTGGAGCAAAGTGATAAGCCATTATCAACTTTGAAAGAGATCCTAAAGCATGGCGTACAGGTGGAGAGGCACGAGCAATCAATCTCTGATCACACGTCGCAAAAAAAGCATGAGCTTATGATTGATATGGCTCATTCACCCAAACACATTGCGCCCTATGAAATGTCTCAGATTTTTAATGATAAAAACAAGCTCCCTGTAATCGAGCCTATTTTATCAGCCTATCGAGATGTTTGGGATGACGAGCGAAACAAGAAGCCAGATCACGAAATGATTGTCAGTATTCCACTGGCAGATCTTGAAAAGTTCAATCAAGCCATGCCGGATCACCTCAAACAAACCAGCTCATTATTGAGCGCAGATACAAGTCATTTAGAGCCAATGCAAAAGACCCATAAATCAAGTTACGTAGCTCTATCTGAAGAGGAACACCGCATTCAAACATCAGGGCAAGTTGCGCCTTATCTGGCAGAACATATCACGGAAGAACCAGACATCGGATTTTGGAATGAGCGGGATCAGAAATTCACAATGGAAGAGCTTGAAAGTCACACCATGCAAGCTGGTTACGCTGATAGTATGTCACGGGATTATGATGGCGATATGGATATGGAAGCTTAAGAATATTCATATCGTAAACACCAAAAGACATTCTTTATCGCCTGCGTGATGAGAACGGGAACCCTACCGATATTACATTACCATGACGAAAAAAGAGTTGACCAGATCCAGAAAAATCGTTTTAAATATTGTGATCAAATAGTTATTTAGTCGGCCCTTATCCAGCCCAAACTTATGACGATCAAACATGAGCCATTTAATAAGGTTTCAACACCACAAAGTAGCACGGTGAGCCTAAGCCCGATGAATGCTACAGTCTATTTTAAGTGAATAATCTGAGGACGTGCATCGTGCGGCCTCTCTATTGATGAACTTCGCGACTTTCAGTAAAACATAAAGCGCAATAAACACCTACCCTTCTGTTTTTAAAGCACTTTTATACAGTATTCGTGGGAATCTCCCAGGTTATTAAGTTATCAGTGCCCTCTATTTTGCAATATGTAAAAAATTGCACTCCAATGTTAGACATTGAGCAATTTGAATGCTGTTCTCGCATAAATTTAACACGGCTGTGGCATGCACCCCTTCTACAAAATCCTGACTAAAAATCGGCTCCATTTCAAAACTAACGGCAACAAGTGCTCATGTCAGAATTTAAAAATAGAAGCTTGTAGAACTGAATAACATTCAGTTCATAGTGGAGGCAAAACATAAACAATCGATGCTGCAACAATTAATACCGCCGCGCTGAACAGCAAAACTTTAGCTTCAAACCAAACCCTACTTGGACAACTCAACGACCGAAATAATCTGCAAACTCGAATTTGAATAGTATCATCTACTTCGGCTTCTGGACCAAATGTTCTAGCGGCAATCAAGCCTTGCCGTCTCGACTTATATGAAGCACCTTCATACTCGTAAGTGTAATTGATAAGACGGTATTTACGTGGGCGATTAATACCGATTCCTTTTGAGACGCCAGTGTCTACACTTGTAACTTTTGCAGTTACCTTCGGCCAAGTCAGATACCAGATATAAAAGGATGTAAGCCAGAGAATAATCAATAGACATAAAATCATGATGCCAGCGTGCATGATCAAAAAGGCGACCCCTGGGTAATGGTAAAATTTGAGACAGGAGCAATCCCAGCGGAGATGCCGCCTAGCATAGACCAACCATGATTACTTAAAAATTTTAAGACAAATATAATTACTGCCGATAGCAGAAATCACATAAAGATAATAATTAACAAATTGTTAAAATGACGCGCTCGTTAACAGTACGCCAAGATATCCCTTTAATAGTTCTGATTATAGATCACTTGATTCTATCACCAAAAATACAATCAAGTTTTATCATCTTGAGGCTCAGAGTTTTTAACTTCATAATCTCTAAGGTCAGGATAGTCTTTATAAACAGACTCAAGCACAAACGTTGACATATAAGCTATCGAACGCCCGACTCCTTGCTTAACCTTTTCTCGCTCATCAGGAGTGCAATTATCTCTAGCCAAAAAAACAACTTCTTCAAGCAGTTTAAAGCTAGCTAATGACTTATTCACAATGTCTTCAGCAATATTTCTATCCAAAACTAAACGCCTCTATCAGAGCTATATTTATAGATTAAATTTCAAAACAACCAGCATCACGAAGACAATCATTCAAGCACTGCCTATATGGAGATTCTCCTTCATTTTCTAGTAACGGCAAACATTCTTCTATACATTCATCATAAATATCAGTATTACTACCTGACGCATATGCTGGGCTAAGGGCAAACAATGCTGCAACTGAAGCTAATGCAGCACCAACGGCTGGCCCTATTCCTGCTATAGCAGCAGCAATTATAGGTGCCAAATAAATAATAATTATTGCTAAAATGATAACGGCGGCTATTGCTGCAACTATTGGTACAACTGATGGTTCATCTACACAATCGCCTCCACCATTTATTCCACCTGAAATTAGGTAAGCGCCAGCCCCTGTTTGAGCGTCCCGTATGATGTATCCAACGCCCTGCCAATGGCCATGTGAAATATCTCTTTCTGGAACCAGAGCCGTTTTTCCCACATTAATTGCGTTTCGTATATCAGATATTACTCCAGAATCCACTGATAACAGAGGCAATACTGTATTTATATTTTCTGTAGTTACATTGTAGATAGGCACACCCAAAAGATTCGCATCTATCAATAATTGAGCCGCAGATATACCACCACCTTTCTTTTTATTAAAGAGCTGATCAAAAATCGATCCCTCCAAAAATGACCCTTGTAGGCCACTTTGCTCTATAAACAATCTCCTTTGCTCAACCGTTCCTCCTGCAACAGCCGAGATGGAACGTTTCACATCCATAATTCTACTCTGATATTGACCACTTCTTGGCAACCCAAAGAAGTAGGACACTGCTAGTGGTGATGTAAACAAACCAACGGATGGAAGTCGTTGGACAACAATATCACTTTTAGCCGCAGTCATTTGGTCAAAAAAATCGTACTCCATCCAGTAGTGCAGGGCAACCTGATGCAGATTTTCGGCGGATGTATTAGATGGAACTCCGCTTAATCGATCTTCAACTACTTTTTGAGTGATACCATTTCCATTAATACCAAAGACCATTTCATCGCCCGCAGTCACTTCATAAGAAACAACATGAGAAGCATCTGGATCTTTCAAAACCACATCTATAAACTGCGCTGTCCCCATACTTGTTGAGCTACCTTCCATAACTATTTGATCATCAAGCTTTAAAACGGGTTTCACATTAAACAAATAGAGTGGCAATGAAGTTGCCCCTGAATCGATATAACCTTGCAAAAGCTCTCTATCCGCTTCAGAAACAAACTCATATGTCATACCTAAACGGCGACTATTTAACTCAGACAGTTTTATAGTATGCGATAAGCTAGGAGAGTCTAATATTTTATCGTATTCAGTCGCGTATAATTTAATTTGAGCAGAGTGTTGCAGGTTAGAAGGCAAAGCACTTTCAGAAAATAGAATAGATACCAATTTGTAAGGCAACCCCGCTGCCAGTGTAGAACTACTTTCCTGAATGATTTCTTTTGCCCCTAATATGTTTTCTACAGTTGGGGTAATGCCATTTTCTGAAAAATAGGCTTCTGCGTTTTGCTGATAACTATTAAGAAAATTTAAAATGGTGTTTCTTTCAAGACCCGTTATTGAACCCAATTGTTCATCAACTTCTGCTTCTTGTAACAACTGATTGCTTAAATTTTCTATATCAAATGGCACATCATTTATCAGATTGGAACCTTGCGTGAATTGATACTGCTTAAAACTTCCATCCATCGGTATCCAGCTATCGCCTTGAATATTTTTTACTCCTCGGGAAGGAAAAAAATCAACCCACGCATCTACCCATATGTGCTCCATACGTATATGAGTAACCTTTCCTCCTTGAATAAGAGCCGTATTGGGAATACCACCTTGACCCAATAGCTGCTGAGCAGCTTCAGGAGTGGCAACACCACCGAGCCAATTCATTACTTTTTCAACGGGTATTTCTACGATTCCGTAAGCATAGCGAGCAGGAACATCAGCCGCTCTCAGCAAAGCTACCAGCAAACTTGAAGTATCAAATGCATTCCCTCGCAAAGTTTGCAAGGTCATTTGAGAGCCTTGAATTGATCCGTGTGTGGATAAATATTCAATGTTATTTTTAACCCAATTATAAATTTCAATTGGATCGTTATTTAATTCTGTTGCTTTCTGGCGTATGGCATCCGTAATTTGCACATCCACAGTTGCAGACAGATCTTCAGTCGTGGGCTGGTCAATTGGCGCTGCATACGCAGAAGGCACCAGTGCATCTACTATCGTTGCCGCTAACTTCTCGAATATAGGGGGTTTTGATTCTCCCAGTATATGGCTCAGCTCATCAGGGTTTTTGGCAGGTTCTCTTACCTTATTTTTAGGCATACCAAAAGGTAGTTTGTTAGGGTCAGTTTTTTGATGGCTTTTCTTAAACTTTTGATCTTTCATCAACTCGTCCAGATCGCCAATCGCTTTTTGCTGAGCCTGGAGACTATCTGCGCCTAAAACTGCTTGAAGTTTTTCTTGCATTTCATCATAAGATGACTCGTATTTTGTAACCGCATCACGATGACGCTGTAGAATTTCTTCTGGAAGCTTCCTAGCAATCAACTCAGCTTCAATTTTATCAAAATTTTCGATAACCTCGCTATTCTGCACAGATAGTAAGGTAGAAATCTCTTGCAAATCATCAACAGCCTCTAAAGATAGCTGGCTCATACCAATCAAATCTAAAGCGCTATCAAGAAAACTGCCCTCTTCAGATAAACGCTCGCTAATTTTGGCATGCTTTTTATTCGCAGCTTCTTGCGCTTTGAGCAGGCCCCGATTCATCTTCTGCTCAGGCGTACCTGTAAGGACAATCGGTTCCGGCGTATTTTCAATCTCTTGAGCTACCGCTCTACCCAAAGGTGAAAGGTAAAACACGAAGGTAAAGAAAAATACCATCACCCCGGCGGAAATACGGGCTGTAATGGGGCGGCGTAAAGCCTCCATGGTAGTGGTTCCTCTCATATTTTTTCCCCTGAATACATTGTCGGTACTCGTGATCGATATTGCTCAGTTGAGTGATTATTGCAAACCTGAAAAGCAAGCATCTTTATTGCCCCTCAATGACGAGTTGTTTTTGTAATAGGAATAACCACTCACCAATAGTTAATCGTGTTTCAATCGCCAGCTCGGTTTGTTCTTTAGCAATTTCATCTGCCGCCTGTAGCAAAGTATTAATCGCTTTGTCATATTTGCCTTTGCCTACATCTGACTGCGCAGCATTTAATCGATTGACCACAAAATCGTAACGAGCTATGCCAGAGCCATGCAGTTGCAAATCACTAACCAGATCGAGGGCGCGCTGATAGGAAGATGCTACCGGTATGCTTGCCAACCTGAGCACTAGCTCTTGGTTGTCGGTCATCAAACTGCGATTGATCCCAGCATCAACATCCACATTCAAAGTGATATCACCGGATACACCCACTGGCAACTGAATATACAGCACATTAGTCGCCTGCCCTGGGGATGAGAAATCCCGCTGCCACAACCACTCACCATCAACTAGCTGTAAAGAACTCTGACTTTCAAGAATAACGCCGCCTTGCGGGAGACTTAAACGAATGTCTACGGCGGCTTTACGATTGAGGTTAGCTACTGAGAGGGTCACCGGTACGACACGCCCTGACCCTGTTGGCCAAAGCTCTGGTTGTATATAGGAGAGCGCTTGAAGGAGCAGTTGCTCATGCAAGCCTTGATTAGACGTTGCTAAATCCAGTAAATCGTAGGCAAAGTAAGCATTTTTACCAGTGCCATAAGTAGCGGCTGTCACGGCGGCGGGCCCATCGGGATAGGCGCAATCATCACTGGCGTTTTTCCCACCGACAAACGTTGCCCAAACATCTGCACCACAATGGGCTAGCGCCAAGCCTTGAAACACAAGGGCATCGGTTGCAATGGGATTTGCCACTGCACCTTCAACCAAATTAATGGCGATTGTGTTCGTATTGTTGCCGGTCAAGGCAATCCCCAGATCTCGCTCCACTTGACTATTACGACGATTCCAACTGCCGCCAATCAACAGCCCGATGCCGCTGTGCTGAGCTTCTACCAGCAAGCCTTCCACCTTTGGATCAAGTGAGATGGCTTCTGAAAAGATCGCAATCGCGCCGTAAACACCGGAGTAGAACTCAGTCATGAAATCTACTGAGTTATCGATTAGAGTATAGTTCCAACCGTTAAGCGTGAGCAGTTGCTCTAAATACTGGCGCTGGTCCAAAGGTAAATTCAGGTCATGCGGTGCTGTAAATTCTTCGTCATCCACCAATACAAGCAATTTGCCTTGCGTAGCTGGGGTGAGTGATATATTCAACGTGGGTGGCGTTACGTCGAATCCTGCGGCGGCCAACTGTGAAAGTTCGCCATCAATTTCAGCCATTAAGATACAGCCGTAGCCACCATAAGCGGGTGGGTCGCCCAATAAGAGTTGGTAAGGATGGCCTGCCGTATTGCTAACTGCAACATCTGGCTCTCTAACTTCGTAGACCAGCTCACTGGTATCCAGATTGACCAATTGGTAAATCAGCGTGGCGGTAACTGGTGTTATGGCACTGCGATTGGTCGTTTCGAAAGAACAATTTTGCGCTTCACCTGTGGGATAATTATTGACACTGACTGAACCCAGCAAGGAAACCAACTCATTGCGCTCAACATCAAATGTCGCATTGCTGGTTGCCAAGGTTGCCCCGTTCTGACTTACGGCCCATTGTACTTGGTAACTGCCCACTTCGCGATCCACTAATGGCAACACATACTGACGATCACTGATGGCCTGGGGCGCTAGGCTGTTCAAGGTGTAGCTTTGTTCGCTCAGGAGTTCTCCGTTGGGACGCAAGACACGTAATTCGCCTTGCCCGCCATTAAAGGCAGCATTTTGCGTTAAATTCAGTGCCCGCAAGCTGATAATGGCTTGATCCCAGGCTTGGTAAAGCGGCTTATCGGTATTGACTAACGCCCCTACGTTGACAAATTCACCATTTTCCGTGGCAATGGCAAAAGGGGCCATGGCTTGCTGAACCACATCACCATCCTCTACCAATTTCGCCACGGCTTCATACGCACCGGCATAAATGCCTGTAGTATCAAACAAGGAATTCGGTAATGGAATTTGTGCTTGTGGCGTAATGCCGGTTTCAGAGAAAGTACCTAGGCTCGCAACCAAGTTTTGCTGACTATCAACAATTTCCAGCTCTACCGTAGCATTCGCGGGAATATCGCTTAGGTTTTCCAGTAACGAAGTGACGGTAACCCCTTCACCGGGCAGATACAGTTCTTTGTCGGTATCCACACTGACACGGGTTAATGTCGGGGCCACCTTAACACGCTGCTCATCCAGTAACTCGTAGACCGGCTGGCCATCAATATTAGTGTAAAACAGTTCCAGCTTTTCGGTAACAACGCGCTGCTCTCCCGGTTGCAAATTAAAGAGCTGCAATTGTGTGTTGAGATTTTCGATTTGGCCAACATTAAAAGTGGGAAATTCCCAGATGACAAGGGCGCGGCTGTCTTCAACTGAAATTTGCGACGGAGGAAGCGAATAGGAGCTGGCATCAATTTGAATATCGGTTGTGGAAATGGTGCTGACAACACGCACATCAGAAATGGCAGGTTTGATGACATCAATGGTAATAGCAACAGGGGTTGAAGCACCGCCACGATTATCATTGGCAAGAAAAGTGACGATGTGTTTACCTATATCATCGGTAGTTGGCGTCCACTGTAAACTTGCTACGCCAGTAACTCCACCAGATACAGTTTGCTCAAAGGAGGCACCTAGCGGCAGCCCCACATGATTTAGGAATACTTCGTCATTCGGATCTGGGTCTGTGGCTTGCACAGTAATATCGAGCGGCTGACCAACAACCGCCTGAATAACTGAACCACTTTCCGGTGTAGGCGGAACATCAAACTCTGGCCAAGCATTGGAACCTTGATCTTGTAGATTAATAATAAAATCAATAGCTGTGTTACTTTTTATATTATCGTCTTGATCTCGGTCTTCTATGACCACTTGCACACTGTATAAACCATTGGTAAATGAATCGGCCCCTGTCCAGGTGAGAATACCCGTATCCGCATCGACTTCCATACCTGAAGGAATCGAGGGAATCGCCGACTCAGAACGGGTTGCCATGCGCCAGGCTAAGCGATCACCATCCGGGTCAACCGCCGGAATACGAAAACGACAATCAAACTTGGAGCAGGTCACAATAGGTGGCAAATTACTAAAGGAAGATGAATTACCGCCTTCCAAATTAACTAGCGTTATGACACTCCACGATGCGTTGGCTGCATTGCGCAATGAGCCGATTTTACAACAGCTTGCAAAAATTGCCCGCCAAGGATCACCGTTATTGTTGGCTGATGGGTAGGTGTAACGAACAATACCGCTTTCCTGACCAGCCTCGATAGCGCGCCCCACAATCCAATCCTCTTGCAGGTTACGAGCGATCACTTCAAAGTTATAACTCACTGCACGACCATCGCCGAAATTAAATGAACCAGGACGAAAAGTTTGGCCAATATTGGGGTGCCCAAATGCGCTACTGCGAAAAGACACCGTCATCCTAAAGTCTGCCGTTTCCGACGAGATGTCAGGTCTGGCTTCCCAAGTAAAATGACCAAAGCGAAAATGGGTCGCCTCAACCGTTGCCGTTAACAGCAAAGCAACAAGCACCAACAAGCAACGGTTTAACACTCCTTTCAAGGGGTTGTTATGTATCTTATTCACCATCCACTCCTTCTACTTGTATGTTGCTATTCACTGGCACGCCTTCTAGCGGGACGACCTCATTAGGATCAAGCGATTGGGTTGCTCGCAAGCGGATTGACGGCGGCACAAATACGGAGCCTTGCGAGAGTTCTTGGATATCAGCGCCCGTGATATTGGTGACTTCGATCTGGTAATAACCGCTGGCAACAAAGTTATAGGGGAAGACCGTCAACTCCAGTCTTTGATTTGTTTGGTCAGCAGTCAAGTCAAATTGCGCACTGCCTTGTGTCAACACTTGGTTGGACGGATCAAGCAAGCGATAGTCAAAGGCAATGGATGCATCTGTATTAGAACGATTAAACACTTCTGCAAAAATGTCGATATCAGCACTGTTATTCAACAGCACGTAACCCGGCGATGCTTTGACATCCAACGCAATAGAGCGAGTTGACTCAACTTCAATCAAAACACTGCGTTCTGACACCAAGTTACTGGTAACACTATCCAATGCTTGCACCGTTACAGTGTAGCTACCCGGCTCGACCACAAGCGTGTTCCACCATTGTTCAAGTTGTATGCTACGCTGCTCACTCGGCGTAAACTCTTCAATGGTTGCCTCCAGATGCTCTTGGTAGTGCGCCAGTTCTTCAAGATCGCTCATTGGGTCTAAGGGAGGTAAAAATGCCCCAGAGAAACTAGCAACTTCGGTCCCAGCCGCGTTTTTCACATTGACGTATAGGCGTGCACCTTGCACTAGCGCTGTATCGTTTTGCACAGTAGCGGAAATAATCACTGGCTCATAAGCACCATAGACAGTTTTATCAGTAGCTACGGTACTGATGGTGACACCACCCAAATCCGCCTGGCGGATATTGATATCCAAATTCAATTCCGTATGCTCGGCTAAAGACACCTGCTTATTAGCAAACAAATAACCTGAAGCATTCACGGATACGGTAAACTCCAGCACCGGAATGTCCGCAATGCGATAGAAACCGTTGGTATCCGTTGTGCTGCTCAGGCCACCGATCACAACAGAAGCCGCTGGAACACCATCACCAGACACCATATCGATGACGCGACCGGACGCTGTGCTCGAAGGCAACACTTGCTGCTCGCGCAGGGTAATATTGCCGACATTCGCATTGGTTCTTTCCGGCACCACAACACTGAAACCAACCGTCTCATAACCGGTTTTGCTAATCACCACCTCAATGTCATCGGGGCTGAGTCCGGTCAGTTCAAAAACACCGCTGGCATTGGTTGGTGTGGCTGTACCCCCGGTAATAGCAACATTGGCATCGGCAATAAACTGGCCTTGCTCATCAATAACCACACCGAATACCGTCGAGGTAGCAGGAGGCTCTTCCGACGATAATAAGAGAGAGGGTGAAAACTGTACTTGTGTTCCTGCGACAAGATCAGCGGAAACCATAACTGAACGATATTCACTAGCGCTAACTTCGATCACGGCCTGTCCGGCTTCAGCCAAAAGCTGATAAGCACCACCAGCATCCGTGGTTGTGTTACTGGCCTGGCCATTCACAACAACGCTGACTGTCGCGCTCACAATAGGATTGCTGGAAGACGCGTCCGTAATTACACCGGTGACTAATGCAGCTGTCGGGGCAATTGAGAGCCTGACTGTACCCACATTGACAAATTGCCCTTTTTGCAAGGTAATGTTTTGAGAAACTCCCAAGTATCCAGAAGCGGAATACGCAAATACGTATGCGTCCGGGTCCAAATTAGAAACGATAAAATTACCGTCTGGCTGAATATCGACGGTTTCCGTTGCGACTCCCAGAGCATCAATCACAATACCAGAAATCGGTAATCCATTGGCTGCATCAACAACCCGACCAGTAACAACTGCCTTTTCCGGGTCAACCGGCACATCCACTGATGACAACATTTTTAAGGCAGAAGCGGCCAAGGCTGTCGTATAAACACGTTGACTCCAGTCACCATCAATGGATTGCCCGGCTCGTAAATAGTCAAGTGCCTGTTGATAGCGACTGACATCCGTTGTCACAGGTATTAATGCTTGCAATACCAGCGCAGTTTCCCAATGGCTGCCCCAGCCACCACCGGCATTTTCCGAAGCGTAAAGAAACTCAATTGCGCGGCTCAGCATGTCTGAAATATTGTAGGTATAGAGATAACTGCGGATAGCACGAAGAACCATGGCTGTGACAACGACTGAACTTTGATCGCCATAAACAGCAAAAGCACCGTCATCTAATTGACTGGAAGACAAAAAAGCTAAGGTATTACCAGCGACCAACGTATCTGCATCCACTTTTTGTAATGCCAGCAAGGCAAGGCTGGTATCCAGAGCAGTGCCACCATAGCCCTCAAACTCACCAAAACCCCCGTCTCTATTTTGATGCGACAAGAGATCTATTTGTTGAGTGGCGAAAGGTTGTGCAGTTTCACTGAGCGCAATCAACAAACGCGCCAAGCCTTCTGTGGTCATGGCTTGTGGCGCATTTTGGATAGAAGATAAAGCAGCTGGTCTATCGGCTGTAGAAGAGTCAAGTAAGACAAACACTGTCAACGCTTCAGCTGTGGCTTGAAAATCCGTTGCAATATCCAACGGATTAACGACTTCGCCTTCAGCGCCTTGCGACAACTCTAGCCAGTGTAAGGCAGCGTTGAGACTTGCATCCGCTCCTTCAACTTGATGATCTTGGCCATTATGAGCATGTGCATGGAAAGCTGTCATCCCTGTTAGAAAAACCAGAATGCACCAATGTAATAAAGTGAATTTGACGTTTTTCACCATCTAGACTCCGCTTCTTTTTCATTTATCTAAGTGTGACCTCAATAAAACTAGGGCACGATGAATCCACGTGAACCATATAGCTCGCCGGCTAGGCGTGCGGTAGCAGCCTAAATTTTCAGTGTTGTTACATCAGGTAAAATAGCGCACAATCGATGTTTTGCAACAAGATTAAGGTATTGGCAAAAAAAGAGATAGAAGCCCTCCTAATTGGCACTGACATTCTTGTTGGCTCACTAATAAATCGTCGTATATTCAATTATTGGCTATTAACTGCTAATGGCCTAACCCCAAGGCTCCCCTATACATAAACCAAACTATTTACTCGCCACGCCTTTAGTCTCCAGCTCAGGTCGCCAATCAATTTTGGCGCTTAACTCCTCACTCCTCTAAACGCGGCGCATGAGACCCCATTGTCTTGCTTCCATTATGAGTGTCATGATCTCATCTCGGTCATCGCTCATTGTGAGTCCTCCTCGTCGCTTCCCCAGATAGCGTTTACTTTTTTTTGGAGTACCAGCAAGGCTGCTGTTTCTGCTAGCGCTTTATCTTTTCGGTTCAATTCCTTTTTCAAATTCTTATTGTCGGTTTTAAGAATCTTCATTTGCGAAACATCTTTCGCGCTTGAGTTCGTCGTTGAGCCATTGACAAAATCAAGTTTCCACTGCTCGAGGTGATGTGGATAAATTCCGCTTTCACGACATAAGCTGCTGACAGTTTCCTTATCAAGTGAATGACATTTTAGAACCATGTTAAAGCGCTCTTCCAAACTCCAGCCCTGAGGCCTTTTATCTTTCGTCATATCCGATATTATTGATTGGTTTGTCTGTTCATCAAATTCATTATTTCTAGATTTTACTATCCATTTGCTCAAGGTGGAATGGCCCACCCCTAACGTTTTTGCTACCTCTAGTAAACTCGTGTATTCAGAACGATTAAGCGCCTTTTCCACTGCCTGTATTTTAAACGATTGTGTGAATCTTGTTCGCATTTCTTCACCTCTAATAAAATATTAGAGGTGACAACTATCCTGACACAGGGGGATACACACATCAATGCTTCTTTTACGGCACTCAATTTACTGAAGTTGGAAGATCGGAGACAAAAGAATGTTGCAGCGGAAGACATTCAACCAAAACTTGATGACAAGACTTTTTAACACGTTAGGTTTGAGCAGAGACTGCGATAAAGTAGCACAAGCTTACGACACACTTAGTGAATATGGTGCTATTGCTGCTTAATTCTGTCCGAAGTATTGTTACTTACAAAATAAAAAAACACCGCAAGTAATGGTCGTCCCATTTCATCAACATCTGCGCCATACCTACTTTCTGGTTAAACAATCAACTGAGGATTAACAAATGGCTAAGTCCTCTGGTTCACACCTTGGCTTTATTTCAGCCGTGCTCACAAGATTGTCTACTATCACTACCTACGGTGTTACTGGCGGCCCGTGCGGAATTAGAATCCGCGATCTCACGCCTGACAAGCGTTTGTATTTAACCGCTATGCTAACGGGCCATACTTGGTGCACCCAGGTCGATTTGAACGACCGTCTCGACATTTTCAGTGTCGCGCTATTCCGACTCAGCTACAGGTGCTTATTGGTACCGAAGGAGGGATTCGAACCCTCAAGCCATTAAGGCACTGACTTCTAAGGTCAGCATGTATTCATTCCATCACTTCGGCATCTATTTGGTCGTTCCGGTAGGGCTTACATCTACAAATCCAAAGAGTTATTGGATTGCCGCAAGCTTGCTCCTATTCTATCCAACAGCCCTATGTTTCATAAATGAGTATTAGCTAATTTCATAGCAACATCACAAGCCTCATGAAAGTTTTTGTGTGCTCTGTTAGCAATTGCCCCATCTCTTAAAAACCACAATGCATTAATTGCCGTTCCTTTCTTTCGAATTTGAGGTACATTCATCGTCGCGATCAATGACTCAAATCGTCTATCCAATTTTATCATCTTCATTTTCTGTACCTCCTCATGTTTTTTCAGAGAATTAATTGGCTGGCAAGGCCGGATTCGAACCGGCATACATTTCATTAACAGTGAAACCGCCTACCGGGTAGCGCACTTGCCAATACATTCTGCTATCGTTCAGTCGATAGCACTCGTGACTCAATCGTTACCTTGATTGAGTTTGATTTTGTAGCGGACAGCGGGTTACGACTCTGCATATCAACCTTGAAATCATTGAGCTATGCCCGCAACAAAAATGGGTGGCTAAACGAGTCAGCACTACAACAGGAGAACTATCTCCTGCATGGTTTATCTGATTAAAAAACTTTCAGACAAACCTCACCCTTAAGCTGAATAAATCCAGCTATCAGTTACATTCCCAAATTGTTAAAGATCACAGCTAACCGCGTTAGTGGGTTGCTGGGGGCATAAAAAAAGCCCCGGCAAACACATCTTTCGATGGCTTCCGAGGCTTTTTTACTTCTTGCCCGCGGAAGGCTTTATTAATCCCCTTCCGCAAACAATTAATATGCAGAAGGTCAGTTCATGGCGTTATCCAGAAAATACGCGCATAAATGCGCATTCATGGGTCGTACCAATCGTGATGGCAAACGAATTTCATCAAATGAGGAAAACCTCATGAATCGTGATTCAGTATTAAGTGTTTGTTTTATCTGTATCATTTAATTCAACCTTCTCAAATCGTAGGCAATAAAAAACCCTGGTCGTTTCCTTCCAGGGTTTAATGATCTTTGCCTGGAAGGTATTGGCCTTCCACAAAGTAGTAGACCAATTACGTCAATATATTATTTATCAATGTTGTTTCTTTATAATTACCTATTACATCAAAAATTATACTATTCATTCGTAAATCATTAGCTGGCTCACAAAACAGCACAGCCCCATGGACATGGCTGGCTGGCAATTGATTGTTGGCTGAAGTATTCATGTTGTCGATATTATAGGTTGCAAATTTTATATTGCAATAAAAAATTTACACTAATTCAAATTTATAAAAAAATAACAACGAATATCAACATA
>Ga0316202_10001561_pt1 | contig 17377 bp, 13 predicted proteins | sample 3monrhotite_MG_FD_204934 | JGI IMG/M metagenome (GOLD analysis project Ga0316202, IMG submission 204934) | Microbial mat bacterial communities from mineral coupon in-situ incubated in ocean water Damariscotta River, Maine, United States -... | ecosystem: Environmental > Aquatic > Marine >... | reverse complement strand
CGTTACCAGGTCAGGGCCAAGGTGTTCGATCCGTTCCAACATCATGGCTTGCCACCGCGTCCACAGGGGGGAGGTGCCACGGGCTGCAAACATGCCCGCATTCAGGGGAGTTTGGTCCGCCATTTCCCCTGCCACCTCTGGCACAAACATGGCGCCATAAGTGTCGTTCAACCATTTGGTGACCGCCTCGTGAGTGCTATAGGCCGCATGAGTTTCGGCGATGATGTTCAATTCGCGATCCGGCGCAATGTTGATCAGATCATCAAGAGCGCTTGCATCCTGAAACCAGATGTCCGCATCGATCCAGCCATAGATGTCACATCCAGGCACAAATTGCGGCAGCATGGTTTTGTAGAGATTGGCCTGGAGCAGACGCTCATGTTCCTTATACGGAATACTGACCGTTTTGATCCAGGGATGGCGCGCCTTTAGGCCGTGGACTTCGTCAAGGGTGAGGCCGAAATCCAGCACATAGAAATCGCCCGGCACCTGGCCGCCCGCCTTGCCATCAAGCGAAGAGAGAAGATCATCCAGAAGGGAAAGAAAGTCGCTATCGGCCCCGGTAAACAGGGCGATCTTGTCATTGCTCCCGGTCATAGAAACAGCGCCAGCTTTAGCCCCAGATAAGTTACATAGCAGCCCAGCAGCATGAACCCTTCGACCCGCGTCACCTTATATTCCGACCAGGCGACAATCATCAGAAGAACGGTTGCCGCGAGCATGATCCAGATATCAAATCCGGCAAGGCCCCCGCCAATGGTGACCGGGATGGCGATAGAGGTTACCCCCAACACGGCCAGCACATTGAAGATGTTCGAGCCGATGATATTGCCAAGGGCCACATCCGTCTGCCGTTTCATGGCGGCGAGGATAGAGACCACCAGTTCCGGCGCCGACGTGCCAAGGGCAACAATGGTGAGGCCGATGAAGGTTTCCGACAAGCCCCATTCCCGTGCGAGAGAAACAGATGAGCGCACCAGCAAATCACCGCCGAACCCCAAGATCAAAAACCCCGCTAGAATAAGACTGGCATCCATCATCAAGGCGATGTTCAGACGAAGGTGTTTTTCGGCAAAGCGCGCTTCGCTGGTGATCACCCCTTCTTCGCCGTGGGTTTTGCCCGTGCGATAGGCATAGATGATATAGGCGATGAGCAACACCACAGCCATGATGCCCCAGGCCCGGTTCGCCTCGCCCAGTAAAATGGCAAGGGTGAAAAACAAGGCAGACATGGCAAGAGCCATCGCATCCCGCCGAAAACCCTTTTTGTCCGCAGTCAAAGGCGTGATGATCGCCGCGACCCCAAGGATGAGCAAAATATTGGCAATGTTCGAGCCCATGATATTACCCACGGCAATACCGGGCGCCCCCAGATAGGCAGCGCGCAAGCTGGCAATCATTTCCGGCGCAGAAGTGCCAAAGGCAACCACCGTAAGGCCGATCAGCAAAGGAGCCAGGCCAAGCCCTTTGGCCAAGGAGACCGCCCCGCGGATCAGGATGTCCCCGCCAAGGGCCAACATGACCAATCCCCCAAATAAGCCGAGATACATCATCATCAGATTTACGCCTGTTCCTGTTTTTTGCCCGCCGGCTTCTCGCCCGCTTTTGTCGAAGGTTTCATGGTTACAATGCGTGCCGTAGATGAACCTGTGGCCAACAACTCCCCATCACTATTTCTGAGGCAGGCTTCGACAAAGGCCACCGACTTGCCCCGTTTGATGATCCAGCCTTCCCCCACCAGTCGCCCCGGGCGACCGGCGGCAATAAAACTGATTTTCATTTCCAATGTTGGGGTGATCTGCCCCCAGTCAAGGGTAAGACCCGCAGCAATCGACATTAAATCATCCAACATGGACCCGATCATGCCGCCGTGAATGCCACCCCATTTGTTACATAGGTGATCGCCGGCGTTAAAGGCCACGCGCACACGGCCCGCGTCCCGATCCAACGCTTCGAGCTCAATGCCCAAGCTCGCGCTAACCGGGCTGGGCTTTTTCAAGATCGCCTGGATCACCGGGGGATATGATTTGCGCTTCTCGGGGTCGATGTCTTCATAGGCCACGTCATTTCACTCCGTATACTTCTTAATTGGCTTGATTAGCTTGACGGCTCTTCCAGGCCCGCTTCGCGCAATCGGTTCCGGGCATCGGTCAATTCTGCGGTCGTGCTATCCACTCGCATGGCCAGCACGCGCATGATTTCGATGGCCATTTGCGGAAACTCCTCCACCAGACGGAAGAACAGATCCTTGGAAATACGCAATGTGTGTAATTCGGATTTGGCGACCACGGTGGCGGTTCGCGGGATGTCGCACAGGATGGCAATCTCACCAATGAAAGCGTGTTGTTCAAATTCCAAAATCTTTAGCGGCCCCGTTGGGGTGTCCACCAAAACCTCTGCCACTCCTTCGATGATGACATAGGCCGCATCCCCGGCGTCCCCCTGTTTGAAGACTTCCTGCCCTGGATCAAAGCGCATGCGTTCGGAGGTAAAGGCAAGCAGCTTCAGCTTCGCCAATTCAACATTGGCAAATATGGGCACCTTGCGGAGCAGCTCAACCTCTTCACTCAAACTCACCGGCTTAACTCCATCTCATCTATCCTCGCGGTGACGCGGCAAGGGCGGTAAATCGCCCCCCTTGCGCATCCAGGTCATCCGCGCGCCCTTCTTCTATCACCCGGCCTTCGTCAATGACCAGTGTGCGATCGAACAGACGTGCTTGATAGGGCCGCGCCAGTATCCAGATCACCGCCTGGCTGCCGGAAGATTTCAAGACATTATCCAAAATCTCTTCCTGCGTGGTCGTATCCAGCACTGCAAGGGCCGCATCCACAATCAGGATATCCGGACGTTTCAGGATGGCGCGGGCCAGACCCACCAGCTGCCGCTGGGTCGTGGTTAATCGCTTGCCGCCGGGCCCTACATTGTAGGCAAGGCCCGCGGCGAACACGGCCTTGTGCAGGCCCAGTTCTTCGAGCACTTCGGACAAGATTTCACCTACCCGTTCCTGGGCCCGAGCCTGGCCATAGGCGATCCGCCCAAACAATAAATTATCCTGGATCGAGGTCGCGTTGTTATACGCCGCTGGATCATAGGAAACCACGGCGCCTTTCAATGCGTCCGGCAGCGTGCGCGCGAAAATCTTCCGGGCAAGGATCAATTGAGCCGCGAAATCATCGTCAATGAGACCAAGTCGATGACGTGCCTCTTCATAGCGTAAAGCAAGAGTGGTCAGCCGCACATTATCTTCCGTATACGCTGCATCATGAGAGACGTGGGCGCCATATCGGTTTACTAGTGCCTGGTAGTCCGGCAATTCATCGGCAGAGATAAAGGAGAACTGGTCAAAAAACGGGTGGTCCGATGGCAGGTCCGCAAACAGCTCCACCATGGTGCGGGCAATTTCCAGCCCCATGTTGATGATGCGACCCTTGATTTGTGCCTTGCCGATAACTTCATCAAAGTAAGCATGTTGTGACAGCGCCCCACCTGCCAGCAAAGGCCCGCATGGCAGGCCGAACAACAGGTTCTCTGCCAAGGATGCGTTCTTGTTATACCTGTCAGGATCAAACCCTTCGACCAGATGGGAGAGCCCCCGTTCTTCAATGCGCTTGTGCAACAGATTACGCGCCGCCAACAGGCGCACTGTTAGCTCCGGATGGGTCTCTTCGGAAATCTGCCCCGACAAGCCAAGGGAATAGACATCATCCTCAAGTCCTACCATGCGCAGCACTTCCAACATACGGGCGGACAATTCGTCCGGGCCCGACACATCGACGGAACGATAATCCACCCATTCCGCATCAATGTCATAGGGCGCATTGCCGGATCGCGCTGTCTCGCTGTGCTTCCAGGCTTTGTGGCTTTTTTGTTCGGCGCTGATACCGGCCTCATCAAGGGGCGTGATCGGCTCGTGCTTCAGACCATAGGTGAGATTTTCCGCCAGGGACAAGGGGAACAGATAGGTATCCTGCCCAGCATAGCCCACCCAGCGACCGATGATGCCTTCCGGTAGCTCGCCCAGATTATGTCCGCCCAGCACCAGTTTGCCCGCGCTGGGCGCAAACAACCTTACCAATGTTGGGCCCAAATGCTCCTTGCCGCCAGCAGCAGGGCCAACGATGGCAAGGGTTTCCCCCAAGGAGACGGAAAAGGTGATGTTGTGCAAAAGCCGCGCGCCGGTTTCATCGGTGACCGTAAGATTGGAGGCTTCCACGCCGCCGCGCAGATGACTGATCTCGCCGACCGGTCGCTGCAACTCCGGATCCACCATGTCTTCAGGATCAAAGTGATCGATAACCTGATCATATTTGATCTGCACATCCAGACGCTGTTGATCCCAATCGATGAGTTGCTTCACCGGCGCGGGCAGATCTTTGTACGCCACCAACACGGCTAGTAATTGGCCCACATCCAGATGACCCCGGATCGCCAGCACTCCGCCGATGGCATAGAAAAGAAACGGCGTGAACTGGCCCAGAAAATTGTTCAGGAATTTCACAAAGAACTTGCGCCGGAAAATTTCATACCGAATGTCAAAAATGCGTCCAAGGCGAGAGGTGATATCTGCCCGCTCATAGTTCGATGTGGCATTGATGCGGACTTCCTGCACCCCGTCCACAAGCTCCCCCACACGGCCCGCCAGCTCACGCGCTGCAATCTGCCGCTCTTTGCCCAAGCGCAGGATAGGTCGACGAAGACGCGGAATGACAAAGGCCTGAAGCAGCACCACGCCGCCGGCCATGCTGCCGAGCCAGAAATTCTGGATCATGATGAACAAAAGCGCCGTCAGACCCAAGCCACCCTGAAAAATAGGCAGCACAAATGCATCGCCAATAAAACCGCCCAGCGGTTCAACCTCGTCCTTGACCATGGAGGAGACTTCAGAAGGTTTCAGCTTGCGGAAATAAGCCGTTGGGAAGCGCAATACCCGATCCACCAGCTGATAGCGCAGGCGGCGCAACATACGCTCACCCATACGGCCTTTGAGGGTGTTGATCTGGAATTTGAAGCCCCCGTTGATCATCACCAGGGCTAGATAGGTGAAACTGAGCGCCAGGATCAGCGGCTCCAGAGACAGGTCCCAGCCCTGGAAAAGCTCAAATGTCCCACCCCAAATTTCCGGCCAAGGCAAGGAAAAGCGCAGGAATGAGCCTGAGGCGTCTTCAAGTGGCGCGCCGTTCAACAGGTGGTTCGCGCCAGCCTGGATCGCATCCACGATATATCGGGGCAGGGAAAGGGAGGCAAAATAGAACGGCAAGGCGATAACCACGAAGACCAGCACCATCAGCTGCTCGCGCTTGGAATAATTCCAGATATATCGGAAGAGATTCTTTTCCAAACCGGTGCTCATATCGCCTGTTCAAAAATTTAGGCCTATTGCCTGAAATTTGTAATCGAATACCCAATGTGAAGCGTGACTCAAGCCCCCGCGCACCTTAGCCTTGTGCAACGTTGCGGGACAAGACGGCAAAGGCTGGACTTTTATGAACGGTGCACGAGTTTTGATCTATAGCCATGACACCTTCGGGCTAGGCCACTTGCGCCGGGCCCGGGCCATCGCCCATGCCTTGGTGGAGCGTTATTCCCGCCTTTCCGTGCTGATCCTGTCCGGCTCGCCCCTGATTGGCAGTTTTGATTTTAAGGCACGGGTGGATTTTGTCCGCGTGCCGGGGGTGATCAAGCTGCGCAACGGGGCCTATACGTCCCTTGGCCTGCATATTGAGCTGGACCAGACCATGGCCCTGCGCAGCTCTATTATTGAGCATACGGCCATCACTTTTGCCCCGGATGTCTTTATCGTGGACAAGGAACCGTGGGGACTTCGGGGCGAGTTGAAAACCACCCTTCCTCAACTCAAGGAAAATGGCACCCATCTGGTTCTGGGCCTGCGGGATGTCTTGGACGAGACAATTGCCCTAACGGCGGAATGGAAGCGCAAAGGCGCTTTTGAGGCCCTGCCCCTTTATGATGAGATCTGGGCCTATGGATTACCCGAAATCTCCAACCCGCTGAAAGACATGCCCCTGCCCGAAGGCATCATGGAAAAAACCAGTTTTACCGGGTTCCTGCCCCGGCCTCTGCCTCAATTCACCATGCCCGAGGCCTGGCCGGAGATCACGGAGAGCAAATTCCTGCTGGTCACCCCCGGCGGCGGCGGCGATGGGGCAGGCCTGATCGATTGGGTGCTGTCCGCCTATGAGATGCCCGGCAATAATCTGACCCCGGCCCTTATTGTATATGGCCCGTTCCTGCCGCCGGAAACGCGGGATGCGTTTGAGACACGGGCGGCAAAAATTTCCAATGTGCAAACCCTTGTTTTTGATGCCCGGATTGAACATTTCATGGCCAAGTCGGCGGGCGTTGTTGCCATGGGGGGCTACAATACATTTTGCGAAATCCTGACCCACGACAAGCCAGCACTGATTGTGCCGCGCATGAACCCGCGTAAAGAACAATTGATCCGTGCACAGAGAGCCGAAACGTTGGGCTTGTGTCACATGTTGATTGATCCTATGGAAGCCGGCGGCGCACCGCGCTATGCGGACACGATGGCAGATGCTTTGCGATTGCTACCGCAAATGCCGAAACCGTCCGCTGCCTTACCCGCCGGCGCATTGGGCGGATTTGATGTGATCGCAGACTGTCTGGAACCGCATCTGGGCCGTGCCCGGCGGCGAGGGTAAGGACCATGACCGCGCGGATTGGCTTTATACTGAAAGGCTATCCGAGGCTTTCAGAAACCTTTATCGCGCAAGAAATTGCCAATCTGGAAGCCCGCGGCTTTGGCATCGACATCTTCTCCCTGCGTCATCCAACGGACACATCCACTCACCCGGTGCATGACGAGATCAAGGCGCCCATAACCTACCTGCCGGAATATCTTCATGATGAGCCCACACGTGTTTTGCGCGCCTGGCAACGGGTCAAAAACCTGCCTGGCTATGCCGCCGCCCGCGCCTGTTTCTCCCGCGACGTGGCTCGCGACATCACCCGCAATCGCGCCCGGCGCTTTGGCCAAGCCATGGTGTTGGCCGCAGAAGCCCCGGCAGAGATTACTCATTTCCATGCGCATTTTATCCATACGCCGGCCTCAGTAGCCCGTTATGCGGCCCTGATCACCGGACGGGAGTGGAGTTTTTCCGCCCATGCAAAGGATATCTGGACCATTCCCGATTGGGAATTGGAAGAGAAGCTGCCCGAAGCCTTGTTTGGGGTGACGTGCACGCAAGCGGGGGCAGATCAGCTTAATGGCCTGGGCACGCCAAAATCAGGGCCCGTCAGTCTGATGTATCACGGCATTGACCTTTCCCGGTTTAATCCGGGGACGGAGCATAAAGACAGCTCAACCCTTCGCATTATTTCTGTAGGGCGCTGCATGCCCAAAAAGGGCTATGAGGATTTTCTGGACGCCCTGGCCCTGCTGCCGGCGACGGTCACTTGGAGTTTTGAGCATATCGGTGGTGGACCCTTGCTGGACGCCCTGAAACAAAAATCTGCGGCGCTGGGCCTTGCCGATCGTATTGTTTGGCGCGGCAGCCAACCTCAGGCGGAAGTAATCCATCTTCTTGGGCGGGGCGATGTCTTTGCCCTCGCAAGCGTCAACCAGCCAGACGGTGATCGGGACGGCATTCCTAATGTTCTGCTGGAAGCCATGGCCATGGGCTGCCCCGTTGTGGCCACTGATGCAGGCGCCATTGCCGAGCTGATCGGCCATGACGAGACAGGGCTTCTTGTTCCCGGAGATGACAGGCCTGCATTGGCTTATGCTCTCGCCCATACGCTTGAACGCATGGCCCAAGACACCGATCTGCGTAAGCGCCTTGGCCTTGCCGCCCAACGCATGGTACGGGCAGGGTTTGATACCCGTCTGTGGGCGGACCGATTGGCAGGCCACATTGCCAAACAAGTCCCCCGCGCTGCCCCTTCAAAGACCAACAAGAGTGCCCCATGAAGATTGCCTTTTACGCCCCCATGAATGCCCCCGATGACGGACGCTGCTCCGGCGACCGCATGATCGCCCAACAGATCATGGAGGGGCTCAAGGAATTGGGCCATGAGGTGGTTCTGGCCTCTCACCTGAAAACCTGGGCGTCGGAGCCAGAGGCATTGGCAGGTTTTCAAGAGCAAGCAGCGACGGAAATCGCTGCCTTGAGCGAACAGAAGTTTGATGCGTGGTTCACTTATCATCTCTATTACAAGGCCCCGGACCTGATTGGGCCAGCTGTATCTGCGGCCATGGGTATCCCCTATTTTGTCGCGGAAGCCTCGCACTCCCCCTCTCGCCTTAAAGGTCCGTGGTCAACCCATACAAAACTGGCGAAGGAAGCAATCCGTCAGGCAGCCCACCTTTTTTCCACCTGCCCAAGAGACCTGCCGGCCCTGAAAGCAGCCGGTATAGAGGCCATCACACCCTTGCGCCCCTGGATTGATCCGGAAGATTGGGAGACAAAGCACGCCGCCCACGACGGCGGCTTACGCCTCGCCACCACCGCCATGATGCGGGAGGGCGACAAACTTGAAAGCTATCGCATCCTCTCACTCGCGCTGGAGGAATTGGAATTTCCCTGGTCTCTTACGATTGCAGGGGACGGCCCGACCCAGAAAAAAGTTGAAATCCTCACATCCGAATTTGGACCGCGCATCAATTTTGTCGGCAAGCTGGACCACAAATTTCTGAAGATGACCTATGCGGGGGCTGATGCCTTTGTCTGGCCCGGCATCAACGAGGGCCTGGGCATGGTCTATCTGGAAGCCATGGCAGCCGGCGTGCCCGTTGTCGCCGTCGATGGCCCCGGGGTGCGCGGCGTGTTGAACGAAGACGTGGCCGTTCTGACGTCCGATGCGCCGGAGGATTTCGCCGCCGGCATCACTTCCCTGCTAGACACTAAACAGCGCAAGAAATTTTCCCGCGCCGCGCGGGATCATGTCGAAGACGAGCATTCCAAAGATCAATTCATTTGCACCCTGAAGGATGGCCTGCAAGCCGGGGGCGTTTCATGATTCGCATCGGCTTCATTCGCCACGGATTGACCGAATGGAACAAGCAAAAGCGCATTCAGGGCCTGCGCGACACGGACCTTTCCGCCGAGGGCCGCGCCACCATGGAAGGCTTGCGCCCGCCGCCGCAGTTGGCCGAAGCGATTTGGTACACCAGCCCCCTTGCCCGCGCCCGGCAAACAGCGGACGCTATGGAACTGGAAGATTACACCCCCGATCCGCGCCTGACAGAGATGGATTGGGCCCATTGGGAGGGGCGCACGGTGGCGCATCTGCGGGAAGAAAACCCCGATGGCATGCGGGCTAATGAGCAAAAGGGTATTCACTTTCGCCCTCCCGGTGGGGAAAGCCCCGAGGAAGTGCAGGCGCGTATTCTGGATTTTGCGCGCAATCGCGAAGCTCCCGGTCCTTACGGGGTCGTCACCCACAAGGGGGTTATTCGCGCCGCCGTGGCCTTGGCCCTGAACTGGGACATGACCGAGCCGGAGCCGGTGAAGCTGAAGTGGACGGCGGCACACATCCTGCGCCTGACCGATGATCACGTGTTGGAAGTTGAGGAACTGAACATACCGCTCAGCCCGCGAGTTGATGCATGAAGCAGCTCTCTCTTCTCATCTGGGTGCAACACCTGTTCGGCAAGGGCCATGTGCGGCGCATGGCGCGCATCGCTGCGGCCTGTGCAGAACAGGGCATGACCGTCACCGTGGTGGCGGGAGGCCCGGACGGACGCAAAGCCTTTCGCGGGATAGAGAATATCTCCGTGCATCAGCTGCCCGCCCTGCGAACCAAAGATCATCAGTACACGGGGCTTATAACGCAAGAAGGTGTGGAGCCCAATGACGTGTTCTGGCGAATGCGGCGGGAGGCCCTGTTGGAAGTTCTGGCCGTTGTAAAGCCGGATATTGTGTTGGTGGAGCTGTTTCCCTTTGGTCGCCGGAAATTTTCCGATGAGGTCTTGGCGCTCATCGAAGCTGCACGCGCCTTGCCCAACCGCCCGCTCATCGCCTCCTCTGTACGAGATATTGTTGAGCCAAAAGTGGACGTCAAGAAATCCGCCGAGATGGGCACTTGGTTGAGCCAGTGTTTCGATGCGGTTCTGGTGCATGGGGACGAGAGCATTATCGAGCTTGGTGAGACCGCGCCTTTCGCGAAAGACGCAGGCACGCCGCTTTTCTACACGGGCTATATCGCGCCGGAGGAAGCGAAAATTGGTCCTAAATCCGGGGTGGTGATATCGGCAGGCTCGGGCCTTTCCGGCGATGGGCTCTTGAGCATTGCGGCCGAGGCAGGCACTATCGCCGCCACTGCCGCAGATCAATGGCATATTTTCGTGCCCCCGAAAGTTGATGCACCCTCTTCAGGAAAGAACCCTCACGTATTTGTGCATCCTTTTGGAAACACCTTCGAGGGCCATCTGGCGCAAGCAGCGGTTTCCATCAGCGAGGCCGGATACAATACCGCGGCGGAAGGCTTGGCACTGGGGGCCAAACTTCTGCTGGTCCCCTACGGAGAGGCGGGTCAGACCGAACAGCCCCGCCGCGCGACGCGGTTTGCTGAACAGGGGCTTGCCATCTGCCTGGACCCGAAAGGGTTGGATGCAGCCCGTTTGATCGAAGCCGTGGGCCACGCAAAATCATTGCCGTCACCGCCCGCTCTTAACCTTTCCGGCAGTTCTGCGACCCCCTTTATCCTTAAGGACTTGCGCGAGGGCGGGCTCGCTTCCTAGGGTGTCGGCATGAGTATGGATAACATCGAAAACAACACGATTGATGCGCCTTCCGGCACCGGCGCCCACTTTGCCTTTCACGCGCCCTTCTCGGCGCTGAAATGGGAATATGCCAAAGCGGGCTTTGTGCTTTTGGTGGTGTTTGGCGCATGGGCCACCATGGAGGCGGGTTCCGTCGGCTGGTATGTCGCGGCCATTCTGATCGGCACCTTCCTGATCTATCTGGGCCACACATTCTGGCGCCATGGGTTGCGCATTGAAATGGACGAGGACGGGGTTACCTGGGGTTGGCGCAATCCGCTGAAACCAGACAGCGGCATCGTCGCCCGATCCCGGCGCATGGAGTGGTCAGAACTTTCCGATATTCGCTTAAGATTTTTTTCCCGCAAACCACAATCAGAACAGACCGGTTGGATGATGGTGCAGATCTTTGGCAAAAATACTGACGGCAGCCCGCTTAAGCTGACCTTTGACGGAGACCACGAAGGTTTTCAGCCCGTGTTGCGATTTGCCTGGTCTCTCGCTCAACAGCGCGCCCTGCCCCTGGACGAAGCGACCCTGGCCAATCTTGAGGCCACGGGCATTGAAACCGCAGGGGGCAATCCTTGGACATCTTGACTGTCAGTGATCTGAGCGTTGATTTTACATTGCCCGGCGGAATTGTCCGTGCCCTGAACAATGCCGGCTTGCGCGTGCCACGGGGCAAGACCGTGGCCTTGGTGGGCGAAAGCGGCTCCGGCAAATCGGTGCTGTGTCAGGCCGTCATGGGTATTCTGCCGCAATCAGCAAAGATCAAATCCGGGCATATACATTTCAATGACCCGGATATGGTGGCGGGCAAAAGCGGCGGCATGGTGGACCTTGCCCGGCAAAAACCCAAAGGCGCAAAGTTCCGCGAGCTGCGCGGCAGCCGCATTGCGATGATTTTTCAAGAACCCATGACGGCATTATCCCCCGTGCATTCGATCGGGGATCAAATCTCTGAGGCCTGGCGCCTGCATGCAAAAGGCAAATCAAGCGAGGCAATGGCCCGCACGGTGGAGATGCTGGACCGGGTTGGATTTCCCGACCCTCAAGGGTCCTTGACCAAATTTCCGTTTGAGTTATCCGGCGGCATGCGTCAGCGGGCGGTGATCGCTATGGCGCTGATTTGCAAGCCGGCCTTGTTGATCGCGGACGAGCCCACCACGGCGCTTGATGTCACCATTCAGGCTCAGATATTGAAGCTGATCAAAGACCTTCAGGTCGAACTCAACATGGGCGTGCTGTTCGTTACCCATGATCTGGGTGTTGTTGCCAATCTCGCCGATGAAGTTGTCGTCATGTATGGGGGCGAGGTGATGGAGGCCGGGCCTGCGCAAACCTTGTTTGAACATCCCAAACACGCCTACCTGAAAGCCCTGATGGGGGCCGTCCCGCGTATGGGCCTTGGTCCCGATGAACGCTTGACCCCATTGCGCGAAGTAGATGCGAAGATCAAAGACTGGCCGCAGGATGACAAAGCCGACACGGGCCCTCGCGCCGATGCGCCCTTGATCGAAGTCAAAGAGCTTTCGAAGAAATTCACCGCCAAGAAATCAAAAAGCTGGCGCAAGTCAGATGCTGACGAAACCCTGGCCGTCAACGGCGTGTCTTTGAGGTTGGAGCGCGGCAAGTGCCTGGGCCTTGTGGGCGAAAGCGGATGCGGCAAGACCTCCTTGGCCAAGACCATTGCGCGGGCCTTTGCACCGGACAAGGGCTCGGTGATCTATAATGACCGGGGCACCTTGTTTGATGTGACGGCCCTGACCGGCGATGGGGCCAATGATTACTGCCGCAAAGTGCAGTATGTTTTCCAGGACCCGCAAGCGAGCCTCAACCCGCGCATGACCGTTTATGAAATCCTGGCCGAGCCCATGGAAATTCACAAATTATGCGGCACGGCAGAGATGCGCACGCGGGTTGCCGAGCTGCTCCACTTGGTGGGGCTGGATCCTGAATCCGCTCGGCGCTATCCGCACGCGTTTTCTGGTGGCCAGCGCCAACGCATCGGGATCGCCCGCGCCCTTGCACTGGAGCCTGAAATCCTGATCCTGGATGAGCCCGTATCGGCACTGGATGTTTCCGTGCAGGCGCAAATCCTCAATCTGCTCAAGGATCTCAAAAGCGCCCTTGGCCTGACCTATTTGTTTGTCAGTCATAATCTGGCGGTGGTGGACTATATCTCTGATGACGTCTGTGTGATGGCGGCGGGGCGCATCGTCGAACAGGGGCCGAAATCTGCCCTTTTTGAAAATCCCGCGCACCCCTACACACAAGCTTTGATGAAGGCCATACCGGTGCCTGATTTGTCACAAAAACTGGATCTGGACGAGATCATGCAAGGCCGCGCCTCAAACCCTGCGGCCTGGCCTGATGCCTATCGGCTGGATGTAGATGAGACCCCGATGATGATTGATTTAGGACATGGGCATCTGGTGGCTAAAGGGTCAAAATTGGATACTGGCTCTAGTGACCCAAGCCTTGGCGGGCAAAACGAAGAACAAGAGGCACATGCTGATGCGTAACCTGTTTCATACTGCCGCCATGCCAGCTGGCATTGTTGGGCTGGCCATGGCCATCTCTCTCAGTATCTCCAGCGCTCAGCCGCTGAACATGCCCTTTATCGAATCTCCTCTTTTGGGGCCCCGCGTTGTGGCAGGGGATTTACCCCCCATTCGCGAACGGCTGCCCGAAGTGCCAAAACTTGTACAGTTGGAAGGCGAGCTTGCCCCGGGGTCTTATGGGGGAGAGCTCCGTACGCTGGTTTCCCGCGCCCGCGATACGCGCCTGATGAGCGTTTATGGCTACGCCCGCCTTGTGGGCTACACGCCGGATTTGACCCTGGAGCCGGATTTGCTTCTGGCCTATGACGTGGAAGATGATCGCATCTTCACATTGCATCTGCGCCCCGGCCATCGCTGGTCAGATGGCACGCCCTTTACGACGGAGGATTTTCGCTATTGGTGGGAAGATGTGGCCAATAACGAATCCCTGTCACCGTCCGGACCCCCGGCCAATCTTTTGGTCGATGGTGAGGCCCCCGTGGTGGAAGTTCTTGACGAGACCACTATCCGCTACAGTTGGGCATCCCCAAATCCGTCGTTCCTGGACATGATGGCACGGGCGCGGCCTGTGTTTATTTATCGCCCCGCCCATTACCTCAAACAATTTCATGAAGATTACGCGGTTACCCGCACCCTGTCCGCTGCCATTGAAGAGGCAAATGTCAGTTCCTGGGCATCACTCCATAACCGGAATGACAATCTTTACAATATGGACAACCCGGAGCTGCCTACTTTGCAGCCATGGGTGAACACCACACGTCCGCCGGCAAGCCGCTTTATCTTTACCCGCAATCCTTATTTCCACCGGGTGGACGTGAACGGAAGGCAGCTTCCCTATATCAATGAAGTCCATATGACGGTGGCCGAAAGCCGTTTGATCCCCGCCATGGCGAATGCAGGCGAAACAGATTTGCAATCGCGAGGTCTGAATTTTTCTGATGCCACCGTGTTGCGCGGCGGTGAAGAAAGATCCGGCTATCACACATTGTTATGGCCTGATGGCAAGTCCGCTCACTTTGCTCTTTACCCCAATTTGAATGTGGACGACCCCGTCTGGCGCCGGGTATTCCGGGATGTGCGCGTGCGCCGGGCTCTTTCCATGGGTATCGATCGCCGCGGCATCAATCTTTCCTTGTTCTTTGGTCTCGCAGCTGAAGGCGGCAATACCCTGCAGCCTTTGAGCCCTCTTTATCGAGAGAGCAATTTTGGGCTCTATGCGGATTATTCCCCGGATGAAGCCAATCGCTTGCTGGATGATGCGGGCCTTTATGAGCGCGGGGCAAATGGCATGCGCCTGCTCGCCGATGGCCGCCCTATGGAAATCATTATTGAAAGCGCCGGCGAAGACCCGCAGGAAGTTGATTTCCTGGAGTTGGTCGCTGAGACCTGGGCAGAAATTGGCGTGCGTGCACTTATCCGGCCCTCTTCCCGTGACGTCATGCGCAACCGGGCCTATGCCGGCGAAGCTCTGATGACGGTCTGGGCCGGCTGGGACAATGGGGTTGCTACAGCGAATATGAGCCCCGCAATCCTTGCCCCCACACAGCAAGACACGTTGAACTGGCCCAAGTGGGGGCAGTATTTCCAGACCAGCGGACAATCCGGCGAGCCGGTGGATTTGGCGGAAGCTGCCGAATTGATGGCGCTTTATCGCGAGTGGTTGGCGTCGGATGATTTTGAAGAGCGCGAGGTGATCTGGCTGCGCATGTTGGAAATTCACAGCCAACAGCAATTTATCATCGGTGTTGTCTCCGCCGTCTTGCAGCCCATCGTGGTTTCGGATCGTTTGCATAATGTCCCCGAACAGGGCGTATATAGTTGGGATCCGGGCGCGCAATTTGGCATTTATCACCCGGACCAGTTCTGGTTTGATCCGTCCGTTGAGTAGCTAAGGTAATCTAATCGTCTATCACCCCCAACACCCTGCCAGCTGAGATCAGCGGCAGTCAAGAAAGAGTTCGACACGCCCATGTTCCGCTATACGGTTGAGCGCCTGTTGATCATGATCCCCACGCTGATTGCCATCAGTGTGCTGACCTTTCTTATTATCGAATTGCCGGAAGGCGACATCCTCTCCAACCGCATCAATGAATTGCGGGCGCAGGGCGAAGAGGCCTCCATCGCGCAAATCGAGTTTTATCGGCAGGAGTATGATCTCGATGCACCCCTGCCCGTGCGCTACTTGCTCTGGGTTGGCCTTTGGCCGCGCGAGAGAGAACTCGATGGAGAAACGACCTCTGAATTCTCCGGCATCCTTCAAGGAGATTTTGGCTGGTCCTTTGAATATGAGCGCCCGGTGGCAGAGATTGTGGGGGAGGGAATTGCACTCACTATCGTCTTGAATCTTGCCGCTGTTTTGTTCATCTATCTGGTGGCCTTTCCCATTGGGATTTATTCTGCGACCCGGCCTTATAGTTGGGGGGATTATGGCTTCACCCTGCTCGGGTACCTTGGCCTTGCCACGCCGAATTTCCTGTTAGGGCTGATCCTTCTTTATTATTTCAATATCTGGTTTGGCATTTCCGTCGGCGGATTGATGAACCCGGAATATCTGGGCGAGGCCATGTCCTGGGGCAAGGCAAAATCCATTCTGTTGCACCTGATCATTCCGGTGACCGTCATCGGCACCGCGGGGACTGCCGCCATGATCCGCCGTCTGCGCGCCAATTTGCTGGACGAATTGCAAAAACCTTACGTGACCACAGCGCGCGCCAAAGGCATGGGGGAGACGGCCGCCCTGATCAAGTATCCCTTGCGCATGGCGCTGAACCCGTTTGTGGCCGACATTGGCAACTTACTACCGTCTTTGATTTCCGGCTCCATCATTGTCTCCGTGGTGTTGAACTTGCCAACCATCGGCCCCGTGCTGCTGTCCTCTCTGCAAAGTCAGGACACTTATCTGTCGGGCTTTATCTTGTTGTTCGTTGCCATGCTGACCGTTGTGGGCATGTTGATCTCTGATCTTCTGCTGGGCTGGCTTGATCCGCGCATTCGTCTGGATGCGGAGGGATCGAAATGAGTGAGACGACACCAGGAGAACTCCCTCACTACGTAAACCCCGCCCCTTTTGATCCAAAGGCCGAACGCCAGGCCGGCGTTGGAGCCATGCCGGGGACCGCATCTTCGCTTTCGCTCATGTGGTGGAAATTCAAGCGCCACCGGCTGGCGGTGTTTTCAGCCTTTGTCCTGATTTTTCTGTACGCCACCATTCCGTTCACGGAAATGATTGCGCCCTATGACCTGGGGGATCGGAACACCCATTATATTCATGCGCCCCCGCAAGGCATTCATCTGTTCCATGAAGGCGAATTTGTCGGGCCATTTACTTATGGCTATTCCCACACGGTGGATCTTCAGTCTTTTCGCCGGATCTATGTAAGCGATGAAGATGCCGTTGATCGTTTGCGGTTTTTCTGTAGCGGCGCGGACTATCGCCTGTGGGGTCTCATAGACAGCAGCTTCCATTTTGTCTGCCCGGCAACGGATGGCACCATGTTTATTCTGGGGACGGATCGTTTGGGGCGCGACATGTTCTCCCGTATCATGCACGGCACGCGGATATCCTTGACCGTTGGCCTTGTGGGCATCGCCATTAGTTTCACGCTTGGATTAGTGATCGGTGGGGCCGCGGGTTATTTCGGCGGCTGGGTGGACGCTTCCGTTCAGCGCCTGATCGAGATTATCAAATCAATACCGGAATTGCCTTTATGGATGGCGCTATCGGCGGCGATCCCCGTGCAGTGGTCACCCATATTGGTTTACTTCGGCATTACCATCATTCTGGGATTGCTGGATTGGCCGGGGCTTGCCCGCGCTGTGCGCTCAAAATTTCTTGCCTTGCGGGAGGAAGATTATGTTACCGCGGCAACCTTGATGGGGGCAAAACCCCGCCGCATCATCTTCCGCCACCTGGCGCCGAATTTCATGAGCCATCTGATTGCCAGCGCCACGCTTTCCATCCCCACCATGATATTGGGGGAGACGGCGCTTTCCTTCCTGGGCCTGGGGCTCAGGTCCCCCATAACCTCCTGGGGGGTTTTGCTCAATGAGGCGCAGAACCTGGCTG
>Ga0316202_10001560_pt1 | contig 17387 bp, 14 predicted proteins | sample 3monrhotite_MG_FD_204934 | JGI IMG/M metagenome (GOLD analysis project Ga0316202, IMG submission 204934) | Microbial mat bacterial communities from mineral coupon in-situ incubated in ocean water Damariscotta River, Maine, United States -... | ecosystem: Environmental > Aquatic > Marine >... | reverse complement strand
TCAAGGTCATCTACTCGCACACCGAGTGGCAGGCCGAGCCCATCACGCCCAGCCAGCTCGCCGTGCGGCTCGGGCTCGCGCCGTCGAGCGTCACCGAGATGGTCAAGAAGCTCGCGGCCGCCGGGCTCGTCGACCACCGGCCCTACAGCGCCATCCGGCTCACCGAGCAGGGGGAGGAGCGGGCGGTCGCCATGGTGCGGCGGCATCGGCTCATCGAGACCTGGCTCGTGCGCGTGTTCGACTACGGCTGGGACGAAGTGCACGACGAGGCCGAGGTGCTCGAGCACGCCCTGAGCGACCGCCTGCTCGACGCGATCGACGCCCAGCTCGGGTACCCCGGGCGCGACCCGCACGGCGACGTCATACCCGCTGCGGACGGCACGCTGCGTCGGCCCGCCGCCGTGCGCCTCGACGAGGCGCCTCACGGTTTCGAGGGAGTCATCGTGCGCATCAGCGACCGCGACCCTGACGTGCTGCGTGTCGTCGACCGCTTGGGGCTCGCGCTCGACGATGCCGTGACGGTGGAGCCGGCTGACGGCGTCGGGGCCGGTGTCGGCGTGCGCCGCCGGGGAGGCTCGGTCGTCGTGCTCGCACCCGCCGTGGCGGGAGCGCTGTGGATCGCTCCGCACAACGCGACCCCGGCGCGGTCGCGCTAGGTCCTAGTGCTGGCGCCCATCGGCGTCTGCGTCGCGTTCCACTCCGGCAGCGGCATCCTGCGCCTGCGTCTCGTCGAGCGCGCGGGACTCGTCGACCACGCTCAGCGCTGGGTCGGCGCCGATGTCGGCGGAGAGCAGGCGGCGGCGCAGCAGGAAAGCCTCGAGGGCGATGAGGCCGAGCACGAAGGTAGCGCCCGCGATCGCGAGCACGAGGGCGAGCGGAAGGTCGTCCCCGGGCGCGAGCACGCCGCCCGTGTCGTCCTGCCACGGCCACAGGGCACGCAGGGAGCCGACCATGAGGCCGGTCATGATGACGAGTGTGACCCTGCGCCGGTGGGCGAGCAGCCACTGCAGGCCCGATACGAAGACGCCGAGCCCGAGGATCGCGCCGAGCACGAAGACGCCCAGGTAGGCGAAGTCGCGGTCGTTGACGGCGGCGAGGGTCGGCGCGTACATGCCGACGGTGAGGAGCAGGTAGGAGCCGGAGACGCCCGGCAGAACGAGCGCGCACACGGCGATCGCGGCGGCGATCGCGACGACCCACAGTGCCGGGTCCTGGTCCGGCGCCTGCGGCAGCCCCGTGAGCAGGAAGGTGGCGACGGCGGCGATCAGCCCGAGCGCGTACTCGCGCGTGCTCCAGCGGCCGCCGACCATGCGCGCAGGAACGATGAGGGAGGCGGCGATGAGGCCCGCGAAGACCGCGCGGGTCGCCGTCGGGTAGCCCTCGACGAGGGGGGCGAGAACAGCGGCTCCCGCGACGATGGCGGCGAGCATCCCGATGCCGATCGGCAGGACGACCGCCCAGCGCACCGAACGGAAATGGCCGACCGCGGGGGCGATGCCCCGGCCCCGGAGCCCGTCGGCCACGAGACGCGCGACCCCGCGCGCGAGGTGGCCGGCCCCGTCGATGAGCGCGTCGTACACGCCGACGATGAGGGCGATCGTGCCGCCGCTCACACCCGGCACGATCTCGGCGAGACCGATGAGGGCGCCGCGGACGGCGTCGAGCGCTGTGCGCATCAGACGGCGCGTGCGGGAGGCGCTCACGGCAGCTCGTCGTCCTTCTCGTGCTTGCCGTCGTGCGGGCCGATGCCGTACGTGCGGCGGCTCGACGTGGGCTCCTTCGCCTCGTGCTTGCCGTCGTGCTCGGGCTCGTCCTGCCAGATCTCCACGGGAGGCAGCTCGACGCCCTGCCTCTCGAGCTCGTCCTCCTTGCGCTGCTGGTGGCGCTCGTGGAACCAGTGGTACGCGATGCCGATGATCACGAGGCCGATGAGGATGAGCAGTACGACATCGATGTACTCCACGACCCATTCGGCCACGCCGGGAATCTGCGCAATGCCGTAGCCGAGTGCGGGCAGCCCCACGCCCCACAGCACGGCGCCGAGGGTGTCGAAGAGGAAGAACTTGCGGTACTGCATCTTGCCGACGCCCGCGGCGACGGGCGAGATGGTGCGCACGACGGCGATGAAGCGCGCGATCGTGACCGCCCAGCCGCCGTACTTGGCGAAGAAGGCCTCGGTGCGGGCCACGCTGCGACGGCTGAAGAACCCCGCCGACTTGCGCTCGAAGATGGGCGGCCCGACCTTGCGGCCGATGAGGTACCCGAGATTGTCGCCCGCCATCGTCGCGAGCATGATGCACAGCGCCACGAGCCAGATGGGCTGCGGGATGACCCCGGTGAAGGTGAGCACGCCCGTGAGGATGAGGAGCGTGTCGCCCGGCAGGAGGAAGCCGACGAGGAGGCCGGTCTCGACGAAGACGATGAGGCACACCACAGCGAGAGCCCAGGGCCCCGCGCCGGTGATGATGCCTTCCACGTCGAAGAGACCGATGTCCATCGGCAGCATGGCGACTCCGGTCTAGTCAGCGAGCGGGATGCCCCGCGGGGTGGTCAGCGTTAGAGTACCGCGCGCCGAGGCCTCTACGCTGTGGGGGATCATGGTGCCCACTCGTCGCTCGTCACTCCGCTGCCCGAGGTTTCGCTCGTGCTGACCGTCGTCGCGCTCGCCCCCGTGCTGCTCGTGCTCGTTCTCATGACTGTGCTGGGCTGGTCGGCGGCGCGTGCTGGCCTTGTCACCGCCGCCGTGACGCTCGTGCTCGCGCTCACCGTGTTCGGCTTCGGCGGTGAGGACGCCCGGGTCGGTGTCGCCGCGAGCCTCGCCGGGGTGCTCGCGGAAGCCGGCTTCATCGCGCTCACCGTGATCGGCATCATCGGGCCGGCCCTGGGCATCCACTATCTGCAGCGCAGCACGGGCGCCGCCGCCCGACTGCGGCAAGCCCTCGCGATGCTGCACCCCGACCCTCGCCTCGGCGCGATCCTCGTCGCGTGGTTCTTCGCCCTCTTCCTCGAGGGCGCGGCGGGCTTCGGCACACCCGTCGCCCTCGCGGCCCCCTTCCTCGTCGCGGCGGGCATGCCCGCCCTGCCCGCCGTCGCCGCGGCGCTCGTCGGTCACGCGGCGGGAGTCTCGTTCGGCGCGATCGGCACGCCCGTGCTCGCTCAGAGCGCCCTCGTCGACGCGACCGGTGCCGAGCTCGCGCAGTCGACGGTCGTGTACCACCTCGCCCTCGGGGCCGTGCCCGTCGCCGTCATGGTGGTCATCATCGGGCGCGCGTACGGGCACTTCCGCGGCCTGTGGTGGTGGGGGGCGCTCGCCGCCGTGTGCTTCTTCGTGCCGTACGGGCTCATCGCGTGGTTCCTCGGGCCCGAGCTGCCTACCCTCGGCGGAGCCCTCGTCGGCGTGCTCGTGTTCTCCTTCGTTCTCGTGCGGCATCGGCGGCGCGTCCACGCGCGCGGCGAGTCCGGGGTGCCCGACGAGGTGGTCACCACCCACCCGCATCCGGATGCTCGCGACGTCGTCACCGCAGACATCACCGTTCTGCGCGCCGCGGCCCCGTACCTCGTGCTCGTCGGCGTCGTCCTGCTGACGAGGCTCATCGGCCCGCTGCGGGAGGCTCTGCAGTCGGTCACTCTCGCGTGGGAGCTGCCCGGTGGCTTCTCGGGCAGCGTGCAGCCGCTCTACCACCCGACGATGCTGCTCACGATCGCGTTCCTCGCGGGCGCGCTGCTGCAGCGGGCATCGTGGCGGCGCATCCGCGTGGCTTTCGTCACGGCCACACTGCAGCTCGGCCCGGTCCTCGTGGCGCTCGTGGCGATGATCACGATCGCGCGCACCATGACCGCCTCGGGCATGACCGAGCAGCTCGCGCTCGCCGCTGCCGGGCTCGGGCTCGCGTGGCCAGTCTTCGCACCGCTCGTGGGCGCATTCGGAACGTTCATCACCGGGTCGGCGACCGCGTCGAACCTGCTGTTCACCGACCTGCAGAGCTCTACGGCGCGCGCGCTCGCCCTGCCCGAGCTGCCGCTGCTCGGCGCGCAGGGATTCGGCGCCGCGGTCGGCAACATCATCGCGCCGCACAACATCGTGGCGGCAGTCGCCACGGTCGGGCTCACCGGGCAGGAGGGGAAGGTGCTGCGCACGACCGTGCCGACCGCGCTCGCCTACCTCGTGCTCGGCGGCGTGCTCGCGCTGCTCTTCGTGCTGTAGTCGCGCGTGGTGCGGCGCCGCGCGTCGCGTGGCGCCGCGCGCCCCACACGAGCTCGTGCCCGTCCCGCGCGAGCCCGCGCTCCCAGATTTGCCCCAAATGGGGCCTTGGCCTCTGGTCAAGCGCCCTTTCGCGCCAGATCTGGCCCGAAGTGCGGCACGCACCGTGCGGAAGGAGGGACTTGAACCCTCACGCCCGAAGGCACAGGAACCTAAATCCTGCGTGTCTGCCAATTCCACCACTCCCGCTGGTGGGGCCAGTGTATCGGCGGCGCTCGCCTCAGAGACGGCCTTCCGCGTGCAGCACGGCCCACAGCTCGGCGCGCGCCGCGAACGACGACAGGTCGCGGTCGAGCACGTCGCCGGCGCGGCGCACGCGGGCGCGCACGGTATGACGATGGATGCCCAGCCGCAGCGCCGCCGCCTCTGCCACGGCGTCCTCCTGCAGCCAGGCGGTGAGGGTCGCCTCGAGTTCTTCGCCCGTCCCGGCGTCGTGCACGCGCAGCGTCGCGAGCAGCTCGGCGCCCGTCTCGCCGTCCTGCTCCGCGGGGCGCAGCGGAGCGGGGTCGCTCTCGGCGAGCAGTCGAGCCAGCTGCGTGCGCAGGCGCTCGAGCCGCTCACGAGCATCACCGCCCTCTGACCGGGGAGCTTCGCGCGGCGCGAGCCCGGCCATGGCGACGACGCTCGTGACGACGGCGCGCACGGCGTCGTCGTCGGGCGACATCGGGCCGACGGCGAGCACGCCCGCGAGCGACCCGGGCGCACCGACGGTCTGCAGGCTCCAGCCGTCGACCGTGCGGGCGGCGCGGCGACCCGCGGTGAGCATCCGCCGCGCTGCTTCGGCGACCGTCTCGGGAGCCTCGCCGTGCGCGCTCTCGGCCTCGACGAGCGAGACGAGCGCGACGGGCGCCTCGATGCGGCGGGCCAACTCGGCGAGCACGGCTGCTACGCCCTCGGGCCGCAAGGCCGCGAGCGCGAGCGCGCGCTGGGTCTCGAGCGTCCACCGCACGCGCGCGTACCGCTCTCGAGCATCGGCGTCGGCGACGGCCCGGGTGACCGCGATGAAGGGGGTGCGGTACGGCACCTCGAGGAGCGCGATGCCGTGCCGCGCGCACGCCGCTACGAGAGCGTCGGGTGTGCCGTCGCGAATCACTTCCGTGCCGAAGCCGACGCCGGGCACTCCGGCGACCGCGAGGCGCGCGACCCACGGTTCGATCTCGTCGTCGCTGCTCCACTGCGTGCCGGTCGTCAGCAGAGCGTCGCCGTCACCGAGGAAGGGCGTGGGGTCGGCGAGGTCGCTCGAGTGCACCCAGCTCCAGGGGCGTGCGGCGGCCTGCTCGTCGGCCCACACGACGCGCAGCCCGAGCTGCGCGTGCGCGGTGAGGTCGGCGACGGTGATGGGCATGAGGCTCCCGGCTCGAAGGAGGTGTACGCAATGTACATAGGCGCGATTGAGAGTGTACGCCGTGGACACTGACGAGGCGCGGTCACGCACCTACGCTGGCCGCATGAGCATGACGATGGATGCCCCCGCAGCCGACCGCCCACCCGTCACCGGGGGCCCGAGCCTGCCGCAGAAGCGCGAGCTCGTGACGAGCATCCCGGGCCCGAAGAGCGAAGCCTGGATCGCCCGCAAGCAGGCCGCCGTCTCGGCCGGCGTCGGCACCATGATGCCCGTCTACGCGGTCGCCGCGGGCGGCGGCGTGATCATCGACGTCGACGGCAACTCGCTCATCGACCTCGGCTCGGGAATCGCCGTGACGAACGTCGGCAACGCCGACCCTCATGTGACCGCCGCCGTCATCGAGCAGGTGCAGCGCTTCACGCACACGTGCTTCACGATCACTCCCTACGACGGCTACGTCGAGGTGGCCGAGGCGCTCAACCGCCTGACCCCGGGTGGCCACGCCAAGCGCACCGCCCTCTTCAACTCGGGCGCCGAAGCGGTCGAGAACGCCATCAAGATCGCCCGCTACTACACCGGCAAGTCGGCCGTCGTCGCGTTCGATCACGGTTACCACGGCCGCACCAACCTCACGATGGCGCTCACCGCCAAGGCGATGCCCTACAAGGCCGGCTTCGGACCCTTCGCGCCCGACGTCTACCGCGCGCCCATGTCGTACCCCTACCGCGACGGCCTCAGCGGGGCCGAGGCGGCCGCGCGCGCCATCCACACGATGGAGAAGCAGATCGGCGCCGACCGCCTCGCCGCGATCATCATCGAGCCCATCCAGGGTGAGGGCGGCTTCGTCGTGCCCGCGCCCGGATTCCTCCCTGCCCTTCAGAAATGGGCCAACGAAAACAACGTCGTCTTCATTGCCGACGAGGTGCAGACCGGTTTCGCCCGCACCGGCCAGATGTTCGCGAGCGAGCACGAAGGCATCGTTCCCGACATGATCACCCTCGCCAAGGGCATCGCGGGCGGACTTCCGCTCGCAGCGGTCACCGGCAAGGCCGAGATCATGGATGCTCCCCACGCGGGCGGCCTCGGCGGCACCTACGGCGGCAACCCCATCGCGACCGCCGCGGCTCTCGGTGCCCTGAAGGTCTACGACGAGCACGATCTGCTCGGGCGGGCCCGCGAGCTCGAGGCGATCATCCTCGACGAGCTCACCACGCTGCAGGCGCGCGACGGCCGCATCGGCGACATCCGCGGACGCGGCGCCATGATGGCGATCGAGCTCGTCGACGAGCACGGGGCTCCGGATGCTGCGCTCACGAACCGCGTCGCCAAGCACTGCCACGTGAACGGGGTCGTGGTGCTCACCTGCGGCACCGACGGCAACGTGATCAGGCTGCTGCCGCCGCTGTCGATCAGCGACGAGCTGCTGCGAGAGGGCATCCGCGTCATCGGCGAAGCCCTCGAAGCGAACTAGAAGAGAGAAGCCACCATGATCACCGAAGCAGACCTGCTCGCGAAGGTTCCCCGCGGCCTTTACATCGACGGCGCCTGGATCGACGCCGAGGGCGGCGCGACCATGACCGTCACCGACCCGTCGAACGGAAACGTTCTCGCCGAGATCGCGAGCGCGTCGGTCGCCGACGGCAAGAAGGCGATGGATGCTGCCGCGAACGCGCAGGCGAGCTGGGCCGCCACGGCCCCCCGCGTGCGCGCCGAGCTGCTGCGCAAGGCGTGGGAGCTCGTCATCGAGCGGGCCGACGAGTTCGCCCTGCTCATGACGCTCGAGATGGGCAAGCCGCTTGCCGAGTCGCGCGGCGAGGTCACCTACGGTGCCGAGTTCTTGCGCTGGTTCAGCGAAGAGGCCGTGCGCATTAACGGCCGCTTCGGCGAGAACCCCGAGGGTACGGGCCACATCGTGGTCTCGCACGCTCCCGTCGGGCCGTCGTTCTTGATCACGCCCTGGAACTTCCCGCTCGCCATGGCGACCCGCAAGATCGCGCCCGCGATCGCCGCTGGGTGCACTTCGACCATCAAGCCCGCCGCGCTGACCCCGCTCACGACGATGTACTTCGTCAAGACGCTCGAAGACGCGGGCCTGCCGGCCGGCGTGGTGAACGTGGTCACGACCGCGAAGTCGGGCGCGCTCTCGGCCGAGATCATCGCCGACCCGCGCCTGCGCAAGCTCAGCTTCACCGGTTCGACCGAGGTGGGTCGCGTGCTCATGAAGCAGGCCGCTGACGGCATTCTGCGCACCTCGATGGAGCTCGGCGGCAACGCCCCCTTCGTCGTGTTCGGTGACGCCGACCTCGACAAGGCGATCGACGGCGTGATGCTGGCGAAGTTCCGCAACATCGGGCAGGCGTGCACCGCGGCCAACCGCATCCTCGTGCAGAGCGACGTCGTCGACGAGTTCAGCCGTCGCGTGACCGAACGCGTCGCCGCCATGAAGATGGGCCGCGGCACCGAGGAGGGCGTGCAGATCGGTCCGCTCGTCGACGACAAGGCCGTGGCAGGCTCTCATGAGCTTGTCGAGGATGCGGTCGCGCGCGGCGCGACCGTCACCACGGGCGGGCAGATTCCCGACCGTGCGGGCTCCTTCTACCCCGCGACGGTGCTCACGGGCGTGACTGCCGGCACGCGCCTGCTGTCGGAGGAGATCTTCGGCCCCGTGCTCGCGATCGTGCCGTTCGACACGGAGGACGAGGCGGTCGAGCTCGCCAACGCGACCGAGTACGGCCTTGTCTCCTACGTCTACACGCAGGATCTGAACCGCGGCATGCGCATGATCGACCGTCTCGAGACGGGGATGATGGGCCTCAACGCGGGCGTCATCTCCAACGCCGCGGCGCCGTTCGGCGGCGTCAAGCAGTCCGGCATCGGCCGCGAGGGCTCGCTCGAGGGCATCGACGAGTACCTCACCACGAAGTACACGTTCATCCCCAAGACGTGAGTGCGGCATGCTCGTCGGGCGCAGCTCGACGGCATCCCATACCCCACACTTCCGTGGCCGGGCGCTGTGGTGGCCGCCCGGCCGCGGATGCCCTGGCGCCCCAGCGCTCTTTCGTGCCAGATCTGGCACGAAAGGGCGCTTGATGCGTGGCTATGGACCCATTTGGGGCGAATCTGGGGCGCGCGAGGGCGCCGGGCTGTGGAGAACAGGCGGGATGCTCGGGGTCGCCTTTGCAGAATGGCGGCCATGCCCTCCGCCGCCTCGCTCATCACCGCCCGGGTGCGCGACCGGGTGCGCGCCGAGCGGCTCGACCTGCACCGTGACCCGGCCGCCGCCGACCGGCTGGCCCGTGAGGAGCTGCGGCGCTACGCCGAGCGCTCGCTCGGCGGCGGCACGCTGCCCGTCATCGACGACGAGGCTCAGACGCTCGGCGAGGTGCTCGCTGGCCTGATCGGCTACGGCCCCCTGCAGCCCTACTTCGACGACCCCGAGGTGGAGGAGATTTGGATCAACTCGCCCGACGCGGTCTTCATCGCGCGCGGCGGGGTCAGTGAGCGCACCGCCCTCGAGCTGACCGACGAGGAGGTGCGCACGCTCGTCGAGCGCATGCTGCAGTCCACCGGCCGGCGCGTCGACCTGAGCAGCCCGTTCGTCGACGCGAGCCTGCCCGACGGCTCGCGCCTGCACGTCGTCATCCCCGACGTCACGCGCCGCCACTGGTCGGTCAATGTGCGCAAGTTCTCGCAGCGCATCCGCGATCTGTCCCGCCTCGTGGAGCTCGGCTCCCTGCCACCGCCGGCCGCCGAGTTCCTGCGCATGAGCGTCCTCGCGGGGGCGAACATCCTCGTGAGCGGCGCGACGCACTCCGGCAAGACGACCCTCATGGGTGCGATGCTTGCCGGCGCGCGCCCGAGCGAGCGCATCGTCACGGTCGAGGAGACCTTCGAGCTCGACCTCAGCGCGCCCGACGTCGTCGCGATGCAATGCCGCAGCGCCAACCTGGAGGGCTCGGGCGAGATCAGCCTGCGCCGCCTCATCAAGGAGGCCCTGCGCATGCGCCCCGACCGTCTCGTCGTGGGGGAGGTGCGCGAGGCGGAATCCCTCGACCTCCTCATCGCCCTCAACAGCGGACTGCCCGGCATGTGCTCGATTCACGCGAACAGCGCTCGGGATGCTCTCGTCAAGCTCGCCACCCTGCCACTCCTGGCGGGGCGCAACATCGACTCGTCGTTCGTGGTGCCGACGGTGGCGGGCGCGATCGACCTCGTGGTGCATTGCGAACTCGTGCGCGGCGGGCGCCGCCGCGTGGCCGAGATCGTCGCGCCGACGGGCGACGTCGTCGAGGGGTCGATCGAAGCGCAGTCGATCTTCACCCTGCGCGGGGAGGAGCTCGCGGCGACGGGCACGCTGCCCGCACGTGAGCAGGTGTTCGCTCGAGCGGGCCTCGACCCGCGCCCGCTGTTGCGCTCTGCCGTCAACACCGCTGTCACCCCAGCCGTCACCCCAGCCGTCAACCCAGCCGTCCACCAGTCCGCCGGCCCACGAGCGGTGCCCGCGTGAGTGTCGCGCTCGGGCTGGTGCTCGCGGCGGGCGTGCTGCTCGTCGTCTCCCCGTGGCTGTGGCCGCGCGACCCCGAACGCCGGCCCGCCGAGCGCAGTCGAACGATGGGCGCCGTCGCCGACCTGCTCGCGCGCGCGGGCGTGACGGGGGTCGCGCCGGCGACGTTCGTGGCCCTGGACATCCTCGTCGGTCTTGTCGGTGCCGCCCTCACGCTCATCCTCGTGCCCGTCGTCGCGCTCGCCCCCGTGGCGGGAGTGGTCGCAGCGGCGCTGCCCGTCGTCGCGTTACGGGCGAGGGCGGCGGCGCGGCGGCGCGCACTGCGGGCGGTGTGGCCCGACGTGGTCGATCACCTGCTGTCGGGCATCCGGTCGGGGCTGGGCCTGCCGCAGGCGATCGTGACTCTCGCCGAGTCGGCGCCGAGCGGCGTGCAGGAGCCGTTCCGCCAGTTCCGCCGCGACTACGTGCGCACGGCGCGCTTCGAAGAGTCGCTCGACACCCTCAAGGCGAACCTGGCCGACCCGGTCGCCGACCGCATCATCGAGACGCTGCGCATGGCGCGCGAGGTGGGCGGCACCGAGCTGCCGACGGTTCTGCGGTCGCTCTCGCAGTACTTGCGGGCCGACGCTGCCGTGCGCGGTGAAGTGGATGCTCGGCAATCCTGGGTGCGCGCCGCCGCCCGCCTGGGCGTCGTCGCGCCCTGGGTCGTGCTCGTGCTGCTCGGCACGAGGCCGGAGGCCGCGGCGGCCTACAACTCGGTCGGCGGCGCAGTGCTCGTCGTTGCGGGTCTCGCGGTGACCCTCGTCGCCTACCGCATCATGATCGCGCTCGGGCGCCTGCCCGAGGAGGGTCGGTGGTTCCGATGAGGCGGTGGTTTCGGTGAGCGGCGCGCTCGTGAGCCCGCTGCTCGGCTGGGCGCTGCTGTGCGGCGTCGGGCTCGGTGCGGGCCTGTGGCTGCTCGTGAGTCTCGTGCCGCGGCTCGGCCGCCCGAGGCTCGTGCACCGCCTCGCGCCGTACCTCGTCGACGTCTCGCCGGCCGCGCACGCGATGACGTCGGGTCGGCGCAGCGACCCGCTGCCGGTCGCCTCGGCGCTGCTCGCCCCGCTCGTGGAGGGCGCGAGCCGCGTGCTGGAGAGCGTGCTCGGGGGTGAGCAGACGATCCGCACGCGCCTGCGGCAGTCGGGTGCGTCGACGACGATCGCGGGGCATCGCACGCGGCAGCTCGCCGGCGCAGCGCTGGGAGCCGCAGCGGGCGTCGCGGGCGCGAGCCTCGCGGTGCGCGACGCGGGCACGATCGTGCTCGCCGCGGTCGGGGGAGTACTCGCGGGCTCGATCGCCGGGCTCGCTCTCGTCGACCAGCTGCTCGCCCGGGCGGCGAAGCGTCGTGTCGCCCGTATCGCCGACGAATTCCCGACCATCGTCGAGTTCCTCGCCCTGAGCGTCTCGGCGGGCGAGTCGATCCTCGACGCCGTCCGCCGCGTCGCCCGCACGGGCTCTGGTGAGCTCGCGACGGAGTTCGACCGCGTCGTGACGCGCGCCGCGACCGGTCAGCCGGTGGCGGCCTGTCTCGCAGAGCTGCGCGACGACCTCGGGATGCCCTCCATCACGCGCCTCGTCGACCAAGTGCTCGCGGCTCTCGACCGCGGGTCGCCGCTCGCCGAGGTGCTGCGCGCCCACGCGCTCGACGCCCGCGAGGAGTCCAAGCGCGCCCTGCTCGAGGCCGCGGGCACGCGCGAGGTCGCAATGCTGATCCCGCTCGTGTTCCTCATCCTGCCCGTCACCGTGCTGTTCGCCGTGTGGCCGGGCCTCATGGTGCTGCAGCTCGGGTTCTAGCCGTGCCGCAGCCGTGCTGCTGTGCGGATCAGTGCGGCCCGGGCGGGAGCTTGTCGACGCCGTGGCGGGCGGGCTTGCCGGGCTCGGCCGCGGTGTCTTCGCTGACTCCCGAGTCGTCACCCGGCCCATGCTCGTCGCCCGGGTACGACTCGGCGGTCGTGCGCTCGTCGTCGGGCTCGCGCTCGTCCTTCGGCGGCAGGTGGTCGGTGGGCTGCTTCGGTTCTGACGTGTCGCTCATGACTCCACTGTCTCGCTGACGCACCCGAATCGCGAGGGGCTTGCGCGAGAGGGTCGAGTGGGTTATCGGGCGAGAACCGCACCCACGGCAGACACCACCCTCAGCGGCGCGCCACGGCGAGAGCCGCCGACACCGATCGAGCCCGGTCGAGCTCGGCGGCGACGGGCGCGACGACCTCGCGCTGCACGACCTCGTCGACCGCGGCGAGCAGGCGTCGCCGCGTGCGGCGCCGGCGCCCGGCGGCGGTGAGGGCGCTCAGCGCGGCCGACAGCAGCCCGAGCAGCACGCCGAGCAGTACCGCGGCGACGATCAGGAGCACGGGTACCGCCCAGCCCTTGAGCGGGCCCTCCTCGACGCGCGGAATGAGAGGAGCGGGCATCCCGAACGTCGGCAGCAGGGATGCGCCCAGCAGCCACAGCGCCCCGCCGATTCCGGCGACGAGTGCTACCCACTGCACGACGCCGACAACTGCCCACCACCAAGAGCCGCGCGCGGGCAGGCTCGTGCGGGCGATCGCGAGGTCCAGGTCTGCCGGCAGCCGGCCGAGGGCGCCCTCGGCGGCGGTGCGAACCGCCGCGCGCCACGGCGCCCCGAGGCCCGAGCCCGCGGTGTCGGCGAACGACCGCACGGCGAGAGACAGGCGCGCCCGGGCTCCCGCGCTCAGCAGCGGCATGCTCGTGCGGTGCACGTCGGGGTCGTCCTCCGCCCCGGCGCCGCGGCGCCGAGGCCCCAGCCCCAAGCGGGTGAGCGGGTCGGCGCGCAGGCGGCCGATCCAGGAGACGAGCGGCCAGCCGGTGACCTGCGCGGCGCGCTTGCGGTACGAGCTCGCGACGGCGGCGGCGACGACATCGACGCCCGCCGCGGCACCCACCTCGTCGCGAACGCGCTGCGCGGCACGAGAGTCGAGCTTCGGGGCCGAGCCCGGGTCGTCGAGGCGCGCGGCGAGGGTCTGCACGTCGGCGGCGAGCCGAGCATCCCGCACCGCCTTCGAGGCGGCCAGGTCGCCGATGGCGATGCGCAGCGCCTCCACGCCCTCGCCGGTGCGGGCGCTCACGGGCAGCACGCGCGCGCGGGGCAGCCCGTCACGCTCGATGATGCCCTGCAGCGACGCCACCACGGGTCGGCGGTCGGCGGGGCTCAGCAGGTCCACCTGGTTGAGGGCGACGATCGTGACGGCCGCGTGGCGTGCGTGCGGGGCGATGAACTGGGCGTGCAGCACGTCGTCGGCATACTTCTGCGGGTCGACGACCCAGAGCAGAGCATCCACCTGGCCCGCCAAGCGCTCGGCGATCGCGCGATTGCCGGCCTCGACGGAATCCACGTCGGGCAGGTCGACGAGCACGAGCTTGCCCGCGCGCGGGTCGATCGGCTGCGTGTGCTCGACGCGTTCGCGAATCTGCAGCCAGTCGAGCAGGTCGGCGGCGCCGGGCGCATCCCACGTGACGGCGAGGGCCTGCGACGTGGTGGGGCGCCGCACGTGCGCCTTCGCGACCTCGTCGCCGACGAGGGCGTTGACGAGGCTCGACTTGCCCGACCCGGTCGCGCCGAACACGCCGACGACGGTGTGATCGGGGGAGCGCGACCGCCGCGCCTCCGCCTGCCGCAGCAGGGCTTCCGCCTCGTCGGCGAGGGAACTCGGGAGCGAGGCGGCTCCGTCGTCCACGACGGTGCGCAGGGCGGCGAGCGACGCGTCGAGGGTCGCCTTCGGGGGGCTCACGACGCAGCCCCGTCGTTCAGCGAGGCGCTCACGACTCTGCCGCCGCGCGCGCCACGTCGTCGAGGAGCGCCTGAGACTCGCGGCGCAGGGCGCCGGGCGCCGAGCCGAAGCGCAACGGTTCGAGTGCGGTGCTCAGCCGGTCGGCCTCGGAGTCGAAGAGGGCCTCCAGACGGGTCTGCAGGTCGCGCCGCGCTTCCGCGGCGAGGCGGCGCACGGCGTCCTCGCCGAAGATCGTCTCGAGCAGCTTCTGACCGAGCACGGCCGAGCCGCCCGCGATGGCGAGCTCGCCGCCCGTGAGGCCGCCAGTCGACGCGAACACGACGATCATGAGGGCGACGGTCACGACGTTGAGCCCGAGGGAGAGCACGCGGGCGCGGATGCGCTTGTTGCCGGCGTTGTCGTGGATGAGCTGCATGAGGGCGCCCTGCCACTCGCGGATCATCGCCGAGGACTTCGCGCGCAGCTCGGGGCTCTCCGCCGCGAGGTGCGGGTTCTGCTCGGCGATGCCGCGCCCCGGGCCGGTGCGCTCGAGGTCGGCCCAGGCCGCCGCGGCGGCGCGGCCCGCCTGGTCGAGGATGACGGCCTGCAGGCCGCTCTCGATCTTCGTCTCGACCTCGACGACGGGGCTCGGCTTGCCGCTGATCCACGCCGTCACGCTGTCGCGCGTGCGGGAGTACCACGACTCGATCTTGCGGAACACGTCGGAGGTGCCGACGAAGTCCTGCCAGCGCGCGAGCACCTCGCCGCGCAGCAGTGCTCCGTCCTGCGTCGCGGCGTCGACCGCGTCGATCGCCGCCTGGTAGTGCGCGTCGACGGCGGCTTCGGCACCGTCGAGCCAGTCGAGCTGCTGTTGCCGGGCATCCGCGATGCGGGACACGCGACGGTCGAGGTCGGTGATCGCGCCGCCCAGCGTGCGTGCGGCGATGCGGGCTCGGGATGCGCGATCGCCGGCGATGCCCTCAAGCCAGGCGCGCGGGCCATCGACCGCGCTCGCCGGTAACATGCCGAGTTCGTCGAGCGGCTGCTCGTCGATCGTGAAGATGGGGGCGTCGGGCAGGCCGCGGTCGGCGAGCATCGTGCGCAGGTCGGGCAGCACCTCATCGACGGCTCCGGGCGGCACGCGGTTGAGCACGACTCCGACCGTGATCTGCCGGGCGGCGGCACCTTCGAGCAAGCGCCACGGCACGGCGTCGGCGTAGCGGTTGGCGGTCGTGACGAAGAGCCAGAGGTCGGCGGCCGCGAGCAATTGAGCCGCGAGCGCGCGGTTCTCGTCGGCGACCGAGTCGATGTCGGGGGCGTCGATGATCGCGAGCGAGCGCGGCACGGCCTCGTGCTCGAGCAGCATGAGCTCACTGATGCGCGCGGCCTCCGGGGTATCGCCGGCGGCGCTCGCGGCCGTGCCCGGAGCGCTGACCCGGCCGCGCACGCGCGCGAGCCCGGGAAGGATTCGGTCGCTCGCGAACCAGCCGGCATCGACGGGGGAGTGCACGAGGATCGGCTGCCGCGTCGTCGGGCGGATGACCCCCACGCGGGTCGTCGCGACCCCCAGCAGCGCGTTGACGATCGTCGACTTGCCCGAGCCGGTCGAGCCGCCGACGACGGCGAGCAGGGGCGCGTCGAGGTCGGCGAGGCGGGGGCGGATGTAGTCGTCGATCTGCCGCACCGCCGCGGCCGCGGCCTCCCGCTGCTCGGTGACGCCCTCGAGCGGCAGGGTGAGGCCCGCGTCGGCGAGCGAGGCGCGCAAGCGCTCGAGCGACACGGTCGCGGGAGCTCGACTGTCGGTCACTGCTCCAGCATGCCGCGCGCGGCGCGTGCCCGCGACCAGCTCGTGCTCAGCATCCTCTCGATTCTCGCCCGGTCAGTGGTCGCCGTGCGGTTCGTCGGGATCTTCCGGGGCCTGCGCGCGCCGCTTCTCGACGAGGGGTTTCGTGCGCAGCAGGCGCAGAGCGGTCACCAGGAGAACCCCGCCGAGCACGTTGAGCAGCAGCGTGTACCAGAACCACGCGAGCCAGTCGAGGTAGCCGAAGTCGGCTCCCGCCTGGATGGCACCGAAGATGAGGAGCGAGTCGAGCACCGAGTGGTACAGCGGGATGCCCGCGAGGAGGAAGGCCGCGCCGACCGAGGCGATGATCTTGGCGACGTCGGAGTCGGTGCCCTGGTGCATGCGGGTCATGAGCGTGATGGTGCTGCCGCCGAGAATGGCGAGCGCGGCCGTCTCTAGACTCAGCGGCGACTCGACGAACTCGCGTGCCGTGTCGATGAGGAGGGTGTGCCAGGCGGGGAAGGCGAGGGTGAGGAGCCCCATGAACAGCCAGCCGCCCGCGAGATTGGCGAGGAGGGTGCCGCCCCACAGCATGAGCAGGCGCTTGACGGAGGCCTCCCGGGCGATGACCGCCGCGATGGGCATGAGGAAGTTCTCGGTGAACAGCTCGCTATGGGCGAGCAGCAGCGCGATGAATCCGATGCTGAAGGCGAGGCCGGCGAGCAGGTGGTTGCCGGTCTCGTGCAGCACGAGCAGGTAGGCCATGACGCCGAGCCCCACCTCGAGGCCTCCGAAGAAGCCCGTGATGAGCATGTCGGGGAAGGTGCGCTGCAGCCTCTGGGCGCCCTCCTCGACGGTCGCGTCGAACGTCGCCTCGATCTCCTCCTCGACGGGCTCGTCGTTGTCCCCGAGCTCGGCGAGGCGCTCCTGCTGCTCCTTCTGGTGCTGCTCGTGGCTCTTCTTGCTCATGAGCCAACGCTCACCCAGCGGCGCGCGAAGCGCAAGCCCGCCGCGCCGAGTTGCCAGGTGTGGGGGCCTGTGGATGATGACTGCGGCGCGGCGCGAGTGGGCGGCACAATCGCGGCATGACGTCTTCGACACTGCGCCAGCTCGCGCGCCGCACTGCTCGGCGATTCCGCTTCGAGGAGCGGGGGGATGTGCCCGGCTGGGTGCTCATCACCCTCATGACAGCGGGGCTCGTCATCCTCATCTGGGCCCTTGCGGGGCCGGCGCTGCAGGGAGTGTTCCAGCAGGCGATCGACCGGGTCACCGCGTTCTAGCGTGTACGCCGGCCCTTCGGCGCGGAGCGCCGCGCGCCCGTGGTGGGTCGCGGGCGCGTCAGTCGCGCAAGCGCGCCATCATGACGGCGTCCATCCAGTCGCCGTCGCCGTAGCCGACGCGGCGCATGATGCCTTCGCGCTCGAAGCCGAGGCGCTCGTAGAGGGCGATCGCGCGGTCGTTGCCGACGAAGGCGATGAGGGAGAGGCGCTTGAGGTCGAGCCAGTTGTCGGCAAGATCGATCATGGAGTCCATGAGCGCCGAGCCGACTCCCTGGCTCTGCGAGTCCTCGCTCACCGCGACGAGGTCGATCTCGCCGGCGTGACGGGCGCGCGGCTCGTCGGGGGTGGTGATGAGTTCGCCGAATCCGACGATCTCCTCCGTCTCGTTGTCGACCGCGACGATCTGGTGCACGCCGTTGCGCGGCGAGAGGCGGGCCTTCGAGTAGT
>Ga0316202_10001559_pt1 | contig 17430 bp, 8 predicted proteins | sample 3monrhotite_MG_FD_204934 | JGI IMG/M metagenome (GOLD analysis project Ga0316202, IMG submission 204934) | Microbial mat bacterial communities from mineral coupon in-situ incubated in ocean water Damariscotta River, Maine, United States -... | ecosystem: Environmental > Aquatic > Marine >... | reverse complement strand
TTCCTCTGATGCATTAGCAATTAATTCAAACCCCTCATAAGCGACAAAAATTATCATGCCTGCTGCCACTATAGTTAATGGATCGCCCCACTTATTTATCGATAGTTGTTCAGGATCGACATAAAAAAGGCCGGAAACGATAATAATGATAAGTAATACCAATTTTATCATTACAATAATTGTTTCAGATTTACTAACAAAAGAAGCACTAACTAAATTAATTAGCGAGGGTAATAGTATAGCAATACTGATCAATACATGTTTTAACCACCACGGAGAGTTCGCTGCAAAAAAGGTTTCGCCATAAGAAGAAAAAGCTGTGGCATAAAGTGATATAGTCACTAAATAACTTAACCACAACATAACATTTATACTGCCTGACAATAAGTTATGACCAAAAGCACGATCAATAAATACGACAGTACCGCCACTTTGTTGCAAACTAACCGATAATTTCGCATAAGAATAAGAGGTTAATAATGCAACTAAACCAGCAAGTAAAAAGGCAATTGCCGTTGCACCATGCGCTAACGATACGGCTTCACCTAAAACAGCAAAAATACCACCACCAACCATACCGCCAATACCAATAGAAATGGCACCAAGCAAGCCTACTTTATTCTTTTTATTTGTCATAAACTCCATAAATAATTGGTTTAATTTGATTTATAAATACTTTGAGCAAAACCAGTGAATACACTTATACCTTACACTCGCCTAATATAATAGAGACTGTAAATATGACACCACAGGCTAAATTACTGGTAAATTTTCTCTCATTAAACAACTTGCTTCATATTATTATTGAGCTCTATTGATAGAACTGAACTATTCATCAAAATATATTTTCGCAACGTCCATTAGCGCATTAACCGTTTCAATATCATCTGATAATGGCTCAGCTAAGCAACAACGACAAACTTCTATAGGATTCATACCCGAAGATATCATTTTAGCTGCATAAATAAGTAACCGTGTTGAAGCCACTTCATCTAAGTCGTGTTGTTCTAAACGTCTTAATGCCTGTGCAAGCTCAACCAATTTATACGCTAAATTAGGCTCGGCACCCGTTTCTTTTATAATAATTTCTTGCTCTAATGCTTTGCTTGGATAATCAAATCGTAAAGCAACAAAACGCTGACGAGTACTAGGTTTCATGCCTTTTAATAAATTTTGATAACCGGGATTATACGAAACCACCAACATAAAATCTGGAGAAGCTTCAAGTAATTCACCAGTACGATCTAGCGGTAAAATTCTACGATCATCGGCAAGTGGATGTAATACCACTGTAGTATCTTTACGTGCTTCAACCACTTCATCAAGGTAACAAATACCTCCTTCGCGCACCGCTTTAGTTAGTGGTCCATCTTGCCAATAGGTACCATTAGGGCCGATTAAATGGCGCCCTACTAGATCAGCAGCAGTTAGATCATCATGACAAGAAACGGTATACAATGGTTTATTTAATTTTTGGGCCATGTGTGCAATAAACCGAGTTTTGCCACAACCAGTTGGCCCTTTAATTAATACTGGTAATTGATGCTGATAAGCATAATTAAATAATGACACTTCATTTGCTTGTTCTTGATAGAATAACGATTCATTCTTTTTATCCGTAATACTATCTAATGAAAGTTTTTTGTTTGCATTGCTCATATTGACTTACAACTCTAAAATTTTATTAGGCTTGCTTAAACTCACCTAAAAGTTAGCTAAGACATTCTGGTATTAAGTAAAAATACCTTGATAGTGTTTGGGTTACAATCTTCAAATCAACCTTAATTGATACTAGTCAAATTAAAACAGTGTTGACTTTTTAATAAGTGATGAGGTTATTGTAAAGACAATAAAGCGTATAAAAACGATGAAACTGCTATAAATAATACGCTAAGCTCAACAACTCCTAACCATTTTTATTTAATTTCCTTAATATCAATGTCAAATTTATGTGCACCACGGTCCACCTCTATAGCTTCTTCATCAGAAACCCATTTAAGTAAACTTTTATCTACACTGCCTTGTACCTTGCTACAAGCAGCAGCACATTGTCCACATTGCGTACAGGTAAACTTAGCCCGTTTCATATTTCTGGTTGGTAAGCGCATTGGACAAGCAGCATCACAAGCTTTCTGATGAGCGTGTAAACTGCATTCTCGACAAGCTTTTGCTCGTTCCCGATCAAACTTAATCACCATTGCTCTTTTATTTGCCATCCAAATTAAGCTCTGAAATAAACCTAATGCACAGCCATATTTACAAAATATATGGCGAGTGAAGACAAAATCAAAAAAGAAAATAGTGGTCGCTGCAATAAGAAAAACACTTGCACCAAAACCCAATTGAAAATGAAGTAAGTCATAAAATAAGGCTTTCGGTGGCAACAAATACCCTAGTAAACCAAAAGCCCAAATAAATGCCATTGCAAGGCTTGGTAGCGCAACAATAACTTTAGGTAAAATGCCTTGGCTAGGTTTAGTTGCTTTTTCCCACACTGTAACCTTATTTAACTGCCTTAACATTAAGTCGTTAAACATTTCTACTACAGAAAAATGAGGACATAACCACCCACAATAAATACGTCCATACTTCCAAATAAGCACACCGCTTATGCCAACAAAAGCAAAAAAAGGAAGTAACACGCGCGTAAATATACGAATAGCCGCATCAATGCTATCGCCTGTAAGTATGCTACTAATATTTAATGTCCATGCTTGGCCAAAAAAAACAAAATGCCCTACGGTCAAGTCAAAACGAAAAATATTCAATACTGGAGCAAATAAAAATAAAGCAAAAAAAACAGTACGCGTTAAAGTACGTGCTTGTTGTATAGTCACAAAAAAATCCAAAACTATAAATTTAATAAAGACACTTTAAACAAAGATTACTTAATAAGTATTAATTTGGATCATAAAAATTAAAAAAGCCCATGAATTTTAGTTTCATGGGCTTACCAAAAGCAGATAAAAAAAGAATATTTTAACCGCTATCGTTTATCGATCGTTTTCTGCAGTATAACCTAGTTGCAAAATTAACAAGAGAACTAAGGCCCAAGGCACAACAACCCCAACGATTATAATGTATTTTCAAATAACTTATAAATACGACGATACTCATTCAACCATGAGCTTGGCTGTACAAAACCATGACGTTCGACCGGATAAATTGCCGTTTCAAAGTTTTGTTTCTCAAGTTCTATCATACGTTGTACTAAGCGTACAGTGTCTTGAAAAAACACATTATCATCAACCATAGGAGCATTAATTAATAACGGTTTTTCTAAACCTTGAGCAAAATATATTGGCGAGCTACGCTCATAAGCAATCGCGTCATCTTTAGGGGTATTTAAAATGTTTGAGGTATAACCGTGATTATAATAAGCCCAATCAGACACTAAGCGCAGCGCAGATCCTGATTGAAATAAATCAGGTGCCGTAAACATAGACATAAGCGTTAAAAATCCTCCATATGAACCACCATAAGTACCAATTCGGTTACGATCAACATTGGCATTTTTAACTAACCAATTTACGCCATCACGCATATCTTCCACTTCAGGTTTACCCATATGCCGATAAATAGCAGTTCGCCAATCACGTCCATATCCAGCACTAGCGCGATAATCCATATCAATTACCACATAACCTTGCTGCACTAACATACTGTGAAACATATACTCACGAAAATAGCCAGACCAACCAAGATGTGAATTTTGCAAATAACCAGCGCCATGACTAAACATTACGGCACGATTACCTTTCGTTGTTTGATCATAGTTTTTTGGTAAATATACCTTCGTATAAACAGGTTTATTTTGATAGCTTGAGGGAATTGCTACAACCGTTGGCGCTATCCACGGCATAGACAAGAATTGTTGAGATACGGTATGCGTTAATTGTGTTGCCGATGCTTTTTCTGTTGCACTTTGCACATAAAGCTCTGGCGGCATAGTTACGGTAGAATGTTGAATTAATAACTTAGAATTATCAGGGCTTAGGGCATAATCATTCATGCCGCCTAAATCCGTCAATGCCGTTATTTTATTCGCCGTGAAGTCAAACTGATAAATTTCATAAATACCGGGATGCTTTTTATTCGCTTTAAAGAATAGCTTTTGTTCTTTATTACCTAGCGTAACATCACTAACTTCAAAATTGCCAAAAGTACGCTGTGTTACCTTACCTTTAAGCGCTTTAGTATAAAGCTGAGAATACCCGCTTTGTTCAGACAAAAAGTACAAACTATTACTATTATTTAACCAACCAAACGCATTAAAATTCCAGTTGATCCACGCATCATCATGCAATTGATGCTGCGTTACTAATTTGGGTGCAGTTTCAGATGAAGATACGTCAACGGTTGTTAGCCAACGGTCTTTGTTATCCCATGCTTCCAGCATAACCGCGACTTGATCGCCCTTCGCATTCCACTGAATTGTATTCCAACCGTCAATGACCGCAATATTACGTGGCTGTTTTTTACTGACGTATTTCTTACCTTCACGTTGATAATTTTCAGCCTTAACTTTCGCTAAAACATCTTTATCAAAATCAGGTAATACTGAATAATCTAACGCTGTTTTTTCACCCGTTTTAGCATTAAGTATAAATAATTGCTCGCTATACTGGCGGTTATCAGCAACTCTTTGACGCGCTTTTGCTGCTTTTATATGGCCATCGTCGGCAATATATTTAGGCATAATATCACTGTCGCTACCTGATGACTTTGCATCAGTGACGCTCACAAACATGTAATTACCTAAAGGTGATAAGCTCGCATAGGCAACCTTTTTATTTTTTCCAAAATAAAAATTTGTCTGAGTAATGCTCTTGTTAGCATCCTTTAACTGCTCAGCTTGTTTTTCCCGTAATTTTGTATTTCGTGCCTGTAGCGAGATATAATTTATTAACTTAGCTTGCTCTTGTGCAATATAAGTATCAGGTGCATTAAAACCTTTTGGCTTTTCTGCCATTTTTAAATTAAACAATTCAACAATTTGATTATTTTTAATATCTTGCGCATAAAAAATATCACCAATGCGATAAGCAACATTGCCGTTAGCTAAAAACATAACGTCATTTTTTAGGCTAGAAGTATTGGTTAATTGTTTTATTTCACCCGTATTTAATGTTTTAACAAAGACATTATTTTTAAAAATATAAACCTGTTGAGTTTTATCTTGATTATCAATCGCGCCACGATCAGCAGCAATATGCATTGTAGACAATGGTACTTTTTCACTCAAACCCTGCTGGGCACCTTCGGTATTTAAATGAAATAAATCACGTAATGGACTCCCCTTACGCTTTTGTTGATAAAACACAGTTTGATTATCATCTCCCCAATACCACGATTGCGGTGAACGTCCCATCCAATCAGGATCCGCCATAATTTGCTCTAAAGTAATAATAGCATTGGAATTTTTATTTACAGCAGGTGTGGCAGCCACGTTAGCAATCGATGTAATCGCTATTGGGTTTGTTTCATTATTTGTTAATGATTGCGGTGAAGTAGATACGCACGCCACTAACGAAAAGCTTATCGCTGCAGCAATAATTTTTAATTTCATATTAAAGTCTTTTTATTTTAAGAAATAATTAGTGAACCTTTTATACTAAGGCCGTTATGTTTTAGCAAATTTAGTCTACATTTAATTAACGTTTAGGTGTAAGCAATTTCGACCAATTAACAACTTTGTGCGGTTAATTTTATGAAATACATTAATAAACTCCGCTTTAGCTAATTAACAATTCCTGCTATAATCGCGCGCTAATTTTTTATAGATTATGTTTTAAATAATCACCGTGCAGTTGAAGCCGCACCTACAAAAAACTTAAGAGAACCTATGATCCCATTACCTGAGCAAAAGCTGTATAACTACCCCAAATATTGGGCAGAATGTTACGGTACAGCTCCTTTTTTGCCAATGTCTCGAGCAGAAATGGATACGCTTGGCTGGGATAGTTGTGACATAATCATTGTTACTGGTGACGCTTATGTTGATCATCCTAGTTTTGGTATGGCGATTATCGGCAGAATGCTTGAAGCACAAGGTTTTCGTGTTGGTATTATTGCGCAACCCGATTGGCATTCCAAAGATGCGTTTATGCAACTCGGTAAACCCAATTTATTTTTTGGGGTTACTGCCGGTAATATGGACTCGATGATCAATCGTTATACTGCCGAACGTCGTATGCGTCACGATGATGCTTATACACCAAATGATGAAGGCGGAAAACGCCCAGATCGTGCCGTAACAGCCTATACACAGCGCTGTAAAGAAGCCTATAAAGGCGTACCTGTAATTATTGGTGGTATAGAAGCGAGTCTACGTCGTATTGCGCATTATGATTATTGGTCTGACAAAGTACGTCGTTCGGTATTATTTGATGCTAAGGCCGATTTACTTATTTATGGTAATGCTGAACGCCCGTTAGTGGAAGTTGCCCATCGTATTGCCAATGGTGACGATGTAAAAACACTTACCGACATTCGTGGCACAGCATTTTTAACGAAACAAGCCTTACCCGGCTGGCACGGTGTTGATTCTCGTGATATTGACAGACCAGGAAAAATTACCCCTATCCCTAGCCCTTATGATGAAATTACGCCAAATACTTGTGATAGCCAAGAAAATCTTCCACAAGATCAAACTGCTGACATCACTAAAACAGCACAATTAGTACAAATAGTAGATTTCAGCCCAAGCGCCTCAGAATATAGACATAGTACGAACAATCGTAACAAAAGCTGGAAAGATAAGAAAAAACCATGGCTTTATACCTATATAAACTTACCTACTTTCGATCAAGTAAAAAATAATAAAATATTATACGCACATGCTTCACGCATTTTTCATCAAGAAGTTAATCCTGGCTCTGCCAAACCATTAATGCAAAGTCACGGTGATCGTAGTATATGGTTAAATCCACCAGCGTATCCGCTAAGCACCGAAGAAATGGACAGCGTATTCGATTTACCCTACCAGCGAGTACCTCACCCGGCGTACGGTAAAGCAAAAATTCCAGCCTACGATATGATCAAAACTTCGATCAATATTATGCGAGGCTGTTTTGGTGGTTGTACTTTTTGTTCAATTACCGAGCATGAAGGACGTATTATTCAATCTCGCTCTGAAGAATCCATTTTAAATGAGATTGAAGACATCAAACTCAAAGTACCAAATTTTACCGGTGTTATTTCAGATCTGGGCGGTCCTACCGCTAATATGTACAAATTAAATTGTAAAAGCCCTAAAGCCGAAGCTACTTGTCGTAAACCGTCATGTGTTTGGCCAACCATTTGTGGTCACTTAGATACCGATCATACGCCAACCATTAATTTATACCGTAAAGCGCGAAAAATTAAAGGCATTAAAAAAGTCTTAATTGCCTCAGGTGTACGTTACGATTTAGCAGTACAAGATCCAGAATACGTAAAAGAATTAGCACAACATCATGTGGGCGGTTATTTAAAAATAGCGCCTGAACATACCGAAGAAGGTCCATTAAACAACATGATGAAGCCAGGTATGGGCAGTTATAATGAATTTAAAGAAATGTTTGACCATTATTCAAAAGTCGCCGGTAAAAAACAGTATTTAATCCCCTACTTTATTTCAGCACATCCTGGTACTACTGATTTAGACATGGTGAATTTAGCCTTATGGTTAAAAGAAAATGATTTTAAATTAGATCAAGTACAAAATTTTTATCCATCCCCTTTAGCGAATGCAACAACCTTATATCACACTGAAATCAATTCGCTTAAAAATATTCATAAAAATAATGAAACTGTAACGGTTCCAAAAGGCACAATTCAACGTCGTTTGCATAAAGCTATTTTACGTTATCACGACAGTAACAATTGGCCAATAATTCGTGAAGCCCTGAAAAAAATGGGCTTAGCGCGCAAGTTAATTGGTAACCGCCCAGAATGCTTAGTGCCTGCTGAAAGCCGCGCAGAATTACAACAACAAAATGGCCGTAATAAATCATTTAAACCGTCTGATAAAGCAGCACAGACAAACAAAACAGGTGTTAAAAATCATAAAGGTAAACGTGGTTTAACACGCTTTAGCTCCGATCAATTTAATGAGCGTAAAAACCCTACAGGTAAAAAGAAAAAATAAAACTCAGATCCTGACCTACGTCAGAATGATAAAAGTAAATTGCAGCATGACGATAATGAACCGTCATGTTGAACTTGATTCAGTATCTGAATAAATATAAAACGATGTCAAGTAAATAGAAAATGTAATGATCCTGAATTACCTCAGGATAACAGTATCAATAATAGGATCAAGCAATGCTAACAGCAAATAACATAACTCAACAATTTGGCGCAAAGCCTCTTTTTGAAAATATTTCACAAAAATTCGGTGGTGGTAATCGCTACGGTTTAATCGGCGCAAACGGTTGTGGTAAATCTACCTTTATGAAAATTTTAGGTGGTGATTTAGAGCAAACATCAGGTAATGTTACCCTTGATACGGGTGAGCGCTTAGGTAAATTACACCAAGATCAGTTCGCTTTTGAGCAATATAGTGTTATCGATACCGTGATTATGGGGCATGTTGAACTTTGGGCTGTTAAAGAAGAACGTGATCGTATTTATGCATTACCCGAAATGAGTGAAGCCGATGGCATGAAAGTGGGTGATTTAGAATCTGAATATGCTGAAATGGACGGTTACAGCGCAGAAGCTCGCGCAGGTGAGTTATTAATGGGTGTGGGCATTCTAGTTGAACAACATTATGGTTTAATGAGCGAAATCGCTCCCGGCTTTAAATTACGTATTTTGTTAGCCCAAGCACTATTTTCTGATCCTGATATTTTACTACTTGATGAGCCAACCAATAACTTGGATATACACACTATTCAATGGCTTGAAGAAACATTAAACGAACGTGACTCAACCATGATCATCATTTCCCATGACAGACACTTTTTAAACAGTGTTTGTACTCACATGGCCGATTTAGATTACGGTGAACTACGCGTATATCCCGGTAACTATGACGAATATATGCTGGCAGCCACTCAAGCACGCGCACGCTTATTATCAGATAACGCCAAGAAAAAAGCACAAATTGGTGAATTACAGGCTTTCGTCGCTCGCTTTTCGGCGAATGCTTCAAAAGCAAAACAAGCCACCTCGCGTGCAAAACGAATTGATAAAATTCAACTTGAAGATGTAAAAGCATCAAGCCGTGTTAATCCGTTCATTCGTTTTCAACAAGAGAAAAAACTATTTCGTAATGCTTTGGTTATTGAAAAATTAAATAAAAGTTTTGATAGCATCCCAGTACTTAACGATATTTCAGCTTTAATCGAAGTTGGCGAACGCATTGCGGTAATTGGTGAAAACGGTATTGGTAAAACCACTTTTTTACGAACCCTAATGAACGATGTTGGTTATGAACCCACTTCAGGTGAATTCACTTGGTCTGAAAATGTGAATATCGGTTATTACGGCCAAGATCACGAATACGAATTTGCCAATGATATGACCTTATTTGACTGGATGAGCCAATGGCGTCAGCCAGAAGATGACGAACAAGCCGTTCGCGGTTATTTAGGACGTTTATTATTTTCAGCTGACGATATAAAAAAATCAGTACAAATATTATCGGGTGGAGAAAAAGGCCGGATGTTATTTGGTAAGTTAATGATGCAAAATCCAAATATTCTTATAATGGATGAACCAACCAATCACATGGATATGGAATCGATTGAATCATTGAATATGGCGTTAGAATCTTATGAAGGCACCTTGATTTTTGTTAGTCATGACCGCGAATTTGTATCAAGCTTAGCAACACGCGTTATTGAACTAACTAAAGATGGTTATACTGATTTTGCCGGTACTTATGAAGAGTATTTAGCAAGCCAAGCATAAATTATTGCTGAGTGATTGCAGTAAAAAAACGAACATTAAATAACGCGAGCTAAGAAGAACGCGTTATTTATAAGCTCAACCTTGCTCAATCACTTAAAGCTGCCTGTAAAGCTTCAACAGGATGGCGAGCTTGTAAACCTGAAAAACGTTTAGTTTGACTACGACAAGAAAAGCCTGTAGCTAACACTTGTTCTGAATTAAGTTTATCTAATTTAGCTTGCCAGCTCATTTCAAACAGCTGTTTTGAGTTATCATAATTTACCGCTTCATGCCCATAAGTGCCTGCCATACCACAGCAACCTACAGCAACGTTGCTTAATGACAAACCAAAATGTGTAAAAATTCTTTGCCATTGTTCTTCACTACTTGGTAGTGCCGTTTTTTCGGTACAATGACTAAATAATTGATAGCTAAATTCAATGTTTTTATGTGCTTTAATATCAATATTATCTAATTTAGATATAAGCCATTCATGCGCTAACACAACGTTGAAGTCGCCCCGTTTATTACCTAAAAATTGCTTATATTCATCACGATAACAAAGCACTAGTGATGCGTCTGTTCCTACCATAGGAATATCTAATACATGTAATTGATTTAAAAAGTCTGCACTCGATTGCGCCGTTTTAGCAAACTTAGCCAAAAAACCTTTAACATGTTGCGCCTTACCATTAGGTTTAAACGGTACAAGTATCGGTTCAAACCCTAATATTTTAGTAAGCGCCATTAAACTTGCAACTGACTTAGCATCATAAAAACTTGTAAATGGATCTTGAACAATAAGTATATGCTTTTGTTTTTCTTCTACCGATAATACCTTGAGTTTGGTTAAGTCAAACTCATCATAACCTTGTTGCTTAACGTACTGTTTTAGCGTTGGTACTGATAAAAGTGGCGTATCAACATAACCGATAACTTTCTTCGAAAAACTTTTGTATAAACCAGTTGATAGTACTGCATTGGTTACTTTAGGCATTAAGGCCATGGCAGGAGCTAAAGTTTCAACATGAGCCACTAAATAATCTTTTAATGGTCTATTATAACGTGAGTAATAAAGATTAATAAAACGTGCTCTAAAATCAGGTACATCCACTTTTATAGGGCATTGACTAGCACAAGCTTTACACGCTAAACAGCCTGCCATTGCATCCATTACTTCATGGGAAAAATCATCTTTATTTGCATCTGATAAACTGTTTTTAACTTTATCAAGTAAACGTTTTACCGACCAATGATTAACTTTTTGTTCAAGTGCGAGTACATCTACACCGCGTTGCTGTAACAATCGCAACCATTCACGCATTAGCCCTGCTCTACCTTTCGGTGAATGCCTTCGGTCACGCGTTACCTTGCTTGATGGACACATAGGGCTATCAACGTCATAATTAAAGCATAACCCATTACCATTACAATCAAGCACTGCATTGAATGATTGTTTAACTTTAACGGGTATTTGACGATCATAGAAGCCACGTTTAGTGCCATCAACCGAGACTAAAGTTTCACCTTTTTCTTCCGCATTTAAAGGTGTACAAATTTTACCAGGATTCATTTTATTTAGCGGATCAAAGGCCGTTTTTATTTTGCGCAATTCGGCAAACAATTGCTCACCAAAAAACTCAGGGCTATACTCACTACGGTAACCTTTACCGTGTTCTCCCCACATTAAACCACCATACTTTGCCGTTAGAGCAACGACTTTGTCAGAGATGGTGCGCAACAATTTTTCTTGTGCAGGATCACACATATCTAAAGCAGGACGAACATGTAAAACACCTGCATCTACATGGCCAAACATACCATAATCTAAATGATAACTATCGAGTAAACGACGAAACTCAACAATGTAATCGGCTAAATTTTCTGGAGGTACTGCAGTATCTTCGGCAAAAGCGAGTGGTTTTTTATTTCCTTCCGTTGCTCCTAATAAGCCAACCGCTTTTTTACGCATGGCATAAAGTTTACCAATGCTGGTTAAATCAGAGGTTACTTGATAGCCGATAACACCATTTTTTTGTTCAATAATTTCAACATCAAGTTGCGAGGTTAAATGTGCAACTTGCTCAGCTAACGCTTCAACACTCTCACCGTTATATTCAACCATGTTGATACCATCCATGTTTTTTCCATCAACATTGGTAATTAAATCACGGACTGAATGCCAAATAATATCTTGTCGGGCAAGATTTAGTACTTTACTGTCAATAGTTTCAACTGAAGTAGCTTTTGCTGCAACTAGTTGCGGAGAATGACGTAACGCAGAATCAAAACTATCATATTTTATATTAATTAACGTTTTTGCTTTAGCGATAGGAGTTAAATTAAGTTTGGCTTCGCAAACAATAGCTAGAGAGCCTTCAGAGCCAGTAATCAAACGGGATAAATTAAACTCAGTTAAATCATCATTAAAAACATGCTCAAGATCATAACCTGTTAAAAACCGGTTTAAGCGTGGAAATATGTCTAAAATTAATTTGCGGTTATCAAAACAACTTGCTAACACCTGCTTAACAATGCTGCCATAACTACTCTCTTGATTGGCAAGCGCTTTAGCATCGGCTATTGGCATTGCTTGTGAGTGAATAAAGTCACCATTAGCCAATACCGAATCCAATTCAAGTACATGATCTGATGTTTTACCGTAAACAAGTGAGCCTTGTCCTGAAGCATCGGTGTTGATCATACCGCCTAATGTTGCACGATTACTCGTTGACAAGTCAGGAGAAAAGAAAAAACCATGCGGACGCAAATAATCATTTAGCTGATCTTTGACCACCCCTGCTTCAACTTTTACCCAGTTTTCGTCAACATTTATTTCTAAAATACGATTCATATATTTGGATAAATCAACCACAATACCAGGGGTTAAACTTTGTCCATTAGTGCCTGTTCCACCACCACGGGCACTAAATTTTATCTCATTAAATTGTATTTCATTGGCAAGTGACGTAATTAATTGCACATCTTGCTTACTACGAGGGTGCAATACCAATTGCGGTAATTGCTGATAAACACTGTTATCTGTCGCAACAGCTAATCGTGCACTGTACTGCATATTAACATCGCCGCTAAAGCGTTGTTTTAATAATTGATTGGCAAATTTTTTATATAACGGAGAAACTAATTCTTGATGATCTAAACGAGGTAACATGGTAATAAAAACAGCTTAAAATTTCACAAGGAATGCAGTATAACATGGCAATTAATGAATTTATTACTATGTATTAAAAAGCCTAAGAACTTTTTATTTCTTAAATTAAAGAAATGGTTCTTAGGCGACTAATAAAAATAAAATTTTAGCTATTTAATTCAATTTCGAGAAGAAGGCACTGAGTTTATAAGCATAAACGCGCACCGTCGACAAAGCAGTTAGAAAAAATAGCTTAATCTTGAATAATTATTTATTGTGTTGCTCAGCTAAATACAACCACGTTGGCAATACCGTATCAGGGTTAAGTGATACACTATCAATGCCTTGCTCAACCAACCATGCTGCAAAATCAGCATGGTCTGAAGGCCCTTGACCACATATCCCCACATATTTACCACGTGCTTTACACGCTTTAATGGCCATAGACAATAGTGCTTTAATTGCAGGATTACGTTCATCAAACAAATGCGCGACTAAACCTGAATCTCGGTCTAAACCTAAGGTTAATTGTGTTAAATCGTTTGAACCAATTGAAAATCCGTCAAAATGATCTAAAAACTGATCGGCAAGTAAGGCATTTGATGGTAATTCACACATCATAATAACGCGTAAACCATTTTCACCACGCTTCAGGCCATTTTCAGCTAAAATTTCAATAACTTGTTCAGCTTCTTCTACGGTACGAACAAACGGGATCATTACTTCAACATTGGTAAAATCCATGTCGTTTCGAACTCGTTTAATTGCCTCACATTCTAGTGAAAAACACTCTCTAAAATCGGGTGAAATATAACGAGAGGCACCACGATAACCAATCATTGGGTTTTCTTCTTCCGGTTCAAACTCTTCACCGCCAACTAAATTAGCATATTCGTTTGACTTAAAATCTGACATCCGAACAATAACTTTTTCTGGCGAATAAGCAGCAGCAAGCGTTGAAATACCTTCCGTTAATTTAGCAATATAAAATTCAACCGGACTTGCATATCCAGCGATAATATCATCGATTTCTTCTCTAAGGTCTGCTGATTGAACATCATAATTTAACAATGCTTTTGGGTGAACGCCGATCATTTTATTAATAATAAACTCTAAACGAGCCAAACCTATACCTGCATGTGGTAAACGAGCAAAAGTAAAAGCTCTGTCTGGATTACCAACATTCATCATTATTTTTAATGGCAACTCAGGCATATTATCAATTTCAGATTTAATTACTTTAAAATCTAATTTACCTTGATATATAAAGCCCGTATCACCTTCAGCACACGACACTGTAATTTCGTCTCCCGCTTTAATCTTGCTTGTGGCATCACCACATCCAACGACGGCAGGAATTCCCATTTCACGAGCAATAATAGCGGCATGACAAGTACGACCGCCACGATTAGTAACAATAGCGGAAGCTTTTTTCATAATAGGTTCCCAATCGGGATCTGTCATATCGGTAACTAACACATCTCCTGGTAGGATTTTATCCATTTCGCTCAACGATGATAATACTTTTGCTTCGCCACTACCTATTTTTTGTCCAATAGAGCGACCAGTACAAACTACATTAGCGGTACCTTGTAGCTGAAATTGTTCCATAACATTACCGCTTTCACGGCTACGTACAGTTTCAGGGCGTGCTTGTACAATGTAAAGCTTGCCATCTAAGCCATCTTTTGCCCATTCAATATCCATCGGACGTTGGTAATGTTTCTCTATAATAACCGCTTGTTTTGCAAGATTTTGCACTTCGTCATCGGTTAATGAAAATTGGTTTGATTGTGCTTCATCAATATCAACAATTTCAACTTGTTTGCCATGTTCTTGATTTTCGGTATACACCATTTTAATCGCTTTACTACCAATATTACGACGTACAACAGATGGCTTACCTTTAGCTAAAGTAGGTTTATGTACATAAAATTCATCGGGGTTAACAGCCCCCTGCACCACCATTTCACCTAAACCATAGCTTGAAGTAATAAACACTACATCTTCAAAACCAGATTCAGTATCAATAGAGAACATTACACCTGATGAAGAAATATCACTACGCACCATACGCTGAATGCCAGCAGAAAGTGCTACGCCTCGATGGTCGTAACCTTGATGTACACGATATGAAATAGCACGGTCGTTAAATAGCGAAGCAAAAACATGTTTAATGGCAACCATAACGGCATCTAAACCACGCACATTTAAAAATGTTTCTTGCTGACCAGCAAAGGATGCGTCAGGCATATCTTCAGCGGTAGCAGACGAACGAACAGCAAAAGAAGCATCCGTTGCAAATTCACCTGCTAGTTTTGCATAAGCTTGTTCAATTTCTTGCTGCATTTGCGGTAAAAATGGCGTATCAATAATCCATTGACGAATAGTACTACCCGCTTTAGCTAGCGCATTGACATCATCAACATTTAAATCATCTAATAATTTATAAATTTTGTCGTTTAATCCACTTTGCTCTAAAAACTCATTAAAAGCATAAGATGTGGTCGCAAAGCCACCTGGGACTTGCACACCAACATTCGCGAGATTTGAAATCATTTCGCCTAAAGACGCATTTTTTCCGCCGACACGGTCGACATCATTCATTCCTAAATTTTCATACCAAAGTACGTATTCTTGCACGACATAATCTCCATCAGGATTTACCTTAATGTTTGAAGTTATTATTTCAATCACTTAGGCTATATAAAAGTAAGAAAGCTCTTTTATCAAAGCTTGAAGCATTTTACACTGACCAGTCTAGAAACAAAATTAAAAGTTTTCATAAGCTATTACAAAAAAATTAAAAATAGGAAAAACAATGCGCGCAGCCTTTTATATATCCGATGGTACAGCGATTACTTCAGAAGTTTTTGGTCATGCACTTTTATCATTATTTCCAATGGAATTTGAACACCACACCATTTCTTTTGTAGAAACCATTGAACAAGCCTTAACCGCGAAGGAAAAAATTAACAAACATAGCAAAAGAACGGGAGAACCATCATTGGTTTTTCATACTTTTGTAAAACCAGAAATCCGTGAAATCATTGATAGTTGTGATGCCATTATTTATAATTTTTTAGAACATTTTATTTCGCCACTAGAACAACAATTAGGCATAAAAGCAAAACCTAAAGCACACAGAACTCACAGTATCCATGAAAATAGCTATGACTTTAGAATTGATGCTGTTAATTATGCCCTAGCAAATGACGACGGTTCAAATATAACAAATTATGAACATGCCGATGTAATTTTAGTGGGTGTTTCTCGATCGGGGAAAACCCCTACCTCACTCTATTTAGCATTACAATATGGAATAAAAGCCGCCAACTATCCGTTTACTGATGATGATATGGATGAATTGCAAATTCCTGATTTTTTAAAAAAACATAAAAAGAAATTGTTTGGTTTAACAATAGATGCCCAACGTTTAATTGATATTCGCGATAATCGTCTTTCTAACAGTAAATATTCATCCGCAAGACAATGCCGTATGGAAGTCAGAGAAGTAGAAAAACTTTACAAAAAAGAAAAAATTCCCTTTTTAAACACGACGAAGCTTTCTGTAGAAGAAATTACGGCAAAAATATTAGCTGAAACTAAACTGCAAAGATATAAATACTAATTATAACTAAAAGGTATGATTTAAATCAGCTTAAATGGTTGGCATTAAGGTACTTTTTCGCTATGTTAACCGCCTAGCAAAATCGTCAAAACGTAAGTACATTTAATGACAATTAAAACAGATGAATTTAGAACCTCGTTAATTGAAAATTTAGTCTCTCCTGATCAATTAGCACAGCAAATTCCATTACTACAAAAAACCGCTGACTTTATTATTGATAGCCGAAAAACTATTGAAAATATTATAAGAGGAAAAGATGATCGCTTATTAGTGATCATTGGACCTTGTTCTATACATGATCCTGAAGCGGCTATAGATTATGCGAAAAAGCTAAAAGTATTACGCGATAAATTCAAAAATGAGTTATTTATTGTAATGCGTGTATATTTTGAAAAACCACGTACCACTGTCGGTTGGAAAGGCTTAATTAGTGATCCTGATTTAGATAAGTCATTTAAAGTTGCTAAAGGTTTAAATTTAGCTCGACAATTATTAATTGAAATTAATGATATTGGTTTACCAACAGGCACCGAGTTTTTAGATATGGTAACGGGTCAATATATTTCAGATTTGATCAGTTGGGGTGCTATTGGTGCGCGAACCACCGAAAGCCAAGTTCATCGTGAACTCGCCTCTGCATTATCGTGCCCTGTAGGATTTAAAAATGGCACCGATGGTAATGTTAAAATTGCCAGTGATGCAATAAAAGCAGCCAGTGTCGCCCACGTATTATATTCGCCAAATAAAAAGGGACAAATGTGTATTTATC
>Ga0316202_10001557_pt1 | contig 17442 bp, 15 predicted proteins | sample 3monrhotite_MG_FD_204934 | JGI IMG/M metagenome (GOLD analysis project Ga0316202, IMG submission 204934) | Microbial mat bacterial communities from mineral coupon in-situ incubated in ocean water Damariscotta River, Maine, United States -... | ecosystem: Environmental > Aquatic > Marine >... | reverse complement strand
GGCGAGCGCGAGGCGATTGTAGATGCGCCCGACCGCGCCAGCCATTCCTTCGGCGAACCCAAAAGGCTAACCTACAACGAGCTGGATGCAGCCGTATGGTCGCTCGCCAGCGAACTTTACGACGCGGGCATTCGGCGCGGTGATATTGTTGTTATGCAATTGCCAAATATTGTCGAAATCGCTGTGGCCTATTTGGCGGTTGAGCGGCTGGGTGCCATAATCAGCCCGGTTCCGACCCAGTATGGTAGTTTTGAACTGGCGCATATTGCTAAAACTCTGAGCCCCAAGGCTTACCTGACAACAACAAATTTCAAAGGCCAAAGTTTTGCCTCTACCCATCAGGCTGCCTTTAACGAAGGCACTTTGATACTGGCTTTTGGTGACAAGGAACCCGAATCCGCGCAACTTGTTGGCAGTGTTTTAGCCGACATCGAGGCCCTAACCGCGTGCCAGACCTATGCTGCAAATCACGGCGGCGGTGCGGATGATATTTATACGATCTGCTGGACATCAGGCACAACAGGCACGCCAAAAGGCGTACCGCGCAGTCACAACCACTGGATCAATACGATGGCGACGTGCGAAGCCAGTGTTAGCCTGGAACCGGGGGAAACACTGTTGAACCCGTTCCCCCTCGTGAATATGGCAGCAATTGGCGGCTTTCTTTATTTCTGGCTAGGCAAACACGCACGGCTTGTTTTGCATTCGCCATTCGACGCCAAAGTTTTCCTTGGCCAGCTGGCGGAGGAAACAGTTGTTTACACACTCGCTCCGCCCGCAATCCTGATGCAGCTTCTGCAAATGCGCGATTTTCTGGCGGCCTATGATCTCTCAAAACTCCGCTATATCGTTTCGGGCAGTGCGCCCTTGTCTCCCGCCATGATGAAGGGATTTCAGGATGAACTGGGCATCGGTATTATCAATGCTTTTGGTTCAAACGAGGGACCAATGCTACTGAGCAGCCCACACGAAATGCCTGATCCAGAAAAACGCGCGATGTTTTTCCCTCGCTATGGGGTAGAAGGTTTCAACTGGCCAAATACATCGTCCCTGCGCATGCAGACGCGGCTCTGTGACCCCGAGACCGGCGCAGAAATCACACAATCCGGTATGCCCGGCGAACTCCATTTTACCGGGCCTTCCGTTTTTGATGGCTATTACGGTGATGATGCAGACAATGCGCTGGTCTTTGACGACAAAGGTTTTTTCCGCTCAGGTGACTTGTTTGAAATTGGCGGCGAGCATCAGGAGTTTTACCGATTTGTTGGCCGTTGCAAGGACCTGATTATCAGAGGGGGCATGAATATCTCGCCTGAAGAGCTTGATAATTTATTGAGCGGGCACCCTGATATTATTGAAGCCGCTGTCGTTGGCTATCCTGACGAAATCCTAAGCGAACGCATAGCCGTTGTAGCGGTGCCCAAAGCGGGCATTGATCTGGAGCTTGAGCACATCAATAATTACTTGCGCGCGCAAGGGCTTGCTGTGTTTAAGCTTCCTGAGAAACTGGCTATCGCTGAGGCTTTGCCCCGCAGCCCCTTGAATAAGGTTTTACGCACTTCCCTGCCGGAGTATTTGCTGTAGGATAGCCTTGATGGATGATGGAAAAACAATTCAGACCTGTTCGATATGGCGCGCACTGGATATTATGGGTGACGGCCCGATCATATTGATTATGGAAAGTGCCTTTCTCCGTGTGACACGCTTTGAAGGGTTTTTGGCTAGCACGGGCATGCTACGTACCCTGCTTAGCAACCGGCTCAAAAAACTTGTCGATGCTGAATGTATGGAGAAAGTCGCCTATTCTAAAAAGCCTTTACGCTATGAATACCGGCTGACAGATAAGGGCCGTTCCATATATAGCGGCGCATTGATGATGCTGCGCTGGGAGAAAAAATGGGGGCAGAATATAGGCAAGATTGATATCAAAATACGCCACAAGACATGTGGGCAGGCCTGCGACCCCATACCTGAATGTGGTAGCTGTCACCAGGAAATCGACTTTTGTGATGTTCGCTCGGAAGAAGGCTCAGGTATGGCCCAAATGCAGATTGCCTATCAACGACGACGGCGACAATCCGGATCAACCCAAAAACGCCAAAACGAAACAACACTGCTGGATACAATGTCGGATGTCATTGGCGACCGCTGGTCGATGCTGATACTGCGAGCCTGTTTTAACAGCATTGATACTTTCGACGAAATTCGGGCTGACTGCGGCATGGCGACCAACGTGCTTGCTGACCGGCTAAAGACGCTGATCGAGCGCGGTATTCTTGAAAAACACGCCTATCAGCAAAAGCCAACCCGTTACCACTATACAATAACGAAATCCGGTCTTGATATTTACCCAATTCAGCTAGAGCTAATAAAATGGGGTGATCGATATTATGCGGGTGCGGACGGGCCGCCTGTGCTGCTTTATCATAAAAGCTGCAATAGCCGCCTTGTGCAACAAGTTAGCTGTAGTTTCTGCGGCGATATTCTGCTGCCCGAAGATGTAGATTTTGAGGTTAGCGAGCCCGGTTTTGCCGATATTGCAGCAAAGAAAAACCGCATAGCGCCCAAAGAACACCCTATTCAAGCCTAAGCGCCTGATCGCTACTGTCTAAGTGATTCCGGCCTTCAAGACATCTGAGTCGGCCCAAGCTGCGTGGGTGCCGCTGGATATTCGGTGCGGCAGTATGATCCGGCATACGGGCCCGGCTTCAATGTTTTTGGCGTCCAGCAAAATACATTCTGATGTTTTTGTTTTCATGTCCGTAACGAAGCTGACCAGATACCCATCATCTTCATCTTTTGCGCCAATACGGGGCACAAAGGGTGCTTCGCTGCCGTATCGTTCCGCGCCATATTCAAAGCCTGAGCTTTCACCGGTTTCCAGATCATGTTTTACTAGCCCGGTGAGCAGAAACCACCCCGGCTTGGAAGTTTGGCTGTAACAATAGCGATATTTACGGCCTGCATATTTCTGATTGAAGGTGCCAAACTCAAGCACCCTTTCATCCAAATGGGCTTCGCTGGTCTCGCCCGTATCCAGATTAAACCGCCAGCGGTGCAGCCGCGACTGCAGCGCATGCAGATCAACATAGGGCATCAGGCTGGCATATTTTTCGGGTGCATCTTTGGCGCGGCCGGGCATCGGGTTTTCCTGAAAATAGCCGTCAAGGATCAGCTCGTTACCGTCTTCATAGGCATTTAACCAGTGCAATACATAGGTAGGCGCGGCCATAAACCAACGGATGTCCTCAGCATTACCGTAGCGCGGCAATACAGCAAACCGGGCCCCCAGTTCAGGGTAATAGCTAACGGCATGAATGCCTTTTGACAAAAGCTCGGGTTTCCAGAAAAGCGGCATATCGTTCAGGATCGAATAATGTGTCGAAAAGGCCATATCGTGCGGCAGACGCGGCCCCGGCAAATCCACTGGAATATAATGCTTGAGCTTGTCATCAGGTCCAACAACACCGTAATGCATATAGGGTGCCGTAACTGAATAATTGAAAAACATCAGTTCGCCCGTGGCTTCATCGACCTTGGTATGGGCGGATATGCCGCCTTCAGGTTTCCAATCCACTGTCCCCATCGGCGCAAGTGTAACCGGATCAAGCTGGTAGCCGTCCCCGCACTGATAAAAGGTTGATAAGGCCTTGCCCGCATGCACCACAACATCGGTGGAGGATGCGTCCTTCAGGCCCGAGTGTGTGCATTCGCCGGGTCGCTTCGAGAGGATTGGATGCACAGCCAACCCTGACCACAGCGCCTCACCGGCTTCTGTTTCAGCTTGCAGCCCGCGTGTCTGTACAAAACGGTTGCAATAGGTGGCTTTGCCGTCCTTGAAGTGCATGGAATGGATCATGCCGTCGCCGTCAAACGGATGGTAGCGGCCCAAGGGTTCGTGCACTGGGTTTTCGGAAGTGCGCAGATATACACCTTCGATATCGATTGGAATTGTACCAATCACCACCATGTCGGTAGCATCAATTTCATCAAAAACAGGTTCCCACGCGCCGTTCAAATAGGGATGATCGTTGGCCCTAATTGTGGATTTTACGCGGCTAATCACTGTTGCTGGCACGGCTTAATTCTCCAGTTACCCCAAAGCAGGAGCCATCATACCAAGCCAGTTTGTTTATGCAAGGAACTGACGCCTTACAATTGAACTGGCTCAGACTGAATTTCGGTTTCTTCGTCATCCTTTGCCGTAAAGCCAAAATCTTCGAAAATGGCGTAAAGCGCAGGCAGGAACAACAGCACTAACACCGTTGACATGCTGATACCAAAAGCAATGCTCACCACAATCGGGATTAAAACTTGCGCTTGCATACTCGTTTCCAGCAATAGCGGGAAAACACCGGCCACCGTGGTGAAAGACGTAAGGAATATTGCCCGAAACCTATCCCGGCTGGCAGCGGCAGCGGCATCGTGCAGGGCTTCGCCCGCAGCCACTTTCATCTTGGTGAATTCAACCAACAAGATACTGTCGTTCACGACAATGCCAGCCAGGGAAATAGCCCCCACCACACTGGGCATGGTCAGGTTAATGCCCATAATCAAATGGCCCCAGATCACGCCAATAAAAGCCAGCGGGATCGCAACCATCACCACAATGGGTTCAAGGTAGGATTTAAATTGCAGGCTCAACAGCAAAAACACACCAAACAGCCCCAGCAGGAACCCGCGCTTGAGCGATCCCATCGTCACGGCGCTGTTTTTGGCTTCGCCCTCAAGCCCAACCGTTACGCCGGGGTATTTCTTGGCCAATAAGGGAACCAGCGACGCCTCTACATGCTTCAGCACATTGCCTGCGTTGATGCGCGATGTATCCACGTCGGCAAACACACTAACGGTGCGGATATTATTCACCCGGTGAATTCGACTGTAAGAACGATCCTGCTCCACATCTGCGATACTGGAAAGCGGAATGCTTGCCCCTGAAACGGGATGAAAAATAGGGAACCTGTCGAAATCGCCCAAACTACTACGCGATGCTTCATCCAGCGAAACACGGATTTCATAGGCTTCGTCGCCGCGCTGGATTTCACGCGCAATCACACCTTGATAGCCCGCCCGCACTTGGCTGGCGATTGTCTGCGCATCAAGGCCAAGGGCGGTTGCACCTTCCTTCAAATGCATTTCCAGTATCGGCCTGCCTGCCCGCAGATCGTCAAGAATATCGACAACACCGTCATAGCCATAAAGCCACGCCTTTAGCTCATGTGCGGCGAGCGCGAGCTGGTCCATATCATCGCCTTGAAGCCGGATATGGATGGCCCTTCCTGCTGGCCCAATTTGGGGTTGGCGGTACTGAATTGAAAGAACACCCGGTAATTTTCCAACCCGCTCGCGCCAATCATTCGTAAGATCAATAATCGAGCTATTTCGCGCCTCGGCGTTCAGTAAATCCACATTAATCGTTGCCAAATGTGGCCCTTTTTCAAAGGCATCGACATGCTGGCTATAGCTCACACGGATATTTTTGACCAAGACACTGTCTTCACCCTTGCTCAACAATTGGTTTGATTGCTCAAGGCTTTCCAGCGTATGCGCCACCACCTTTTCCAATCCGATGAGTGTTGTGCCGGGCGCCATTAAGATGCGCGCTTGTACGATATCGCCGTCCAAATCGGGGAAAGGTTGAAATTTCAATACGCCGCCTGCCAACATAGAGATTGAAAAGATAAAAAAGCCCAAAACCCCGCCGACAAAGGCATAACGGTGTTTCACTGTCTTTTTGACAAGCCCCCACAATTTCATCCGCAGGCGGCCGAACCATGCGTTAAAACGCAGTTGGATAGGAAACTTCTTCCGTTCCTCGCCGTGTTCCAGCGAGTGTAGCAGATGGTGCGGCAGTATGAAAAAGGCTTCCAGCAAACTCACTGTCAAAACCGAAATCAACACCATCGGCAGTATTTTCAGGATTTGCCCCAAATCACCTTTCATGAACAGCAGGCTGGAAAAAATCAATACTGTTGTCGCGAAGGACGACAGCACCCCGCGCGCCACTTTTTTGGTGCCTATAACTGCGGCCTCAACTGGGGATTTTCCCTTTTGGTGCTCGGCGGCAATATTCTCAGCAATCACGATGGCATCATCCATCAAAATACCAATAGCCACCAACAGCGCGACCATGCTGATCATATTGATAGAAACCCCGATCAACGACATCACAGCAAAACTGGCGAGGAAAGATATCGGCAGGCCCATCGCCACCCAGAATGTATATCGAAGCGAGAAGAATAAAAAGAGCGCCACTGCAACCAGCACAATACCCTGCAAGCCGTTGCCCGACAGCAGATCCAGCCGCTGCTGCACAATAGACGCGCGGTCACCGGTAAGATTAAGCGAAACAACATCAGGCAGGCGTTTGTTTTGGGCAGCAACAAAGGCTTCCACAGCCGCCAATACTTTTAGGCTGTCGTCGCTCTTGTTTTTGCTGATGGCCAAAATGCCCGCAGGCTGGCCGTTAAATTCTACACGGTCTTCTTTGGTCTCAAATGTATCGGTGATGGTGGCAATATCTCGCAGCAGAACTTCGCCGCCTTCCACACCGCTCAGGATCACCAAAGCCCCAAGCTCGTCCACCGTGCGGCGCAAATCGGTGAAACGAAGCTGCACCTCCTGATCTTTGGCCTCAATGATGCCTGCGGGAAGATCAACCCCCTGCCGCCTAACCCGGTCGGCAATATCCGGGATGCTCAGACCGTATTGCTGCAACATATGAAGCGGCACTTCGACCCGCAGTTGCCGGTCAGAAAACCCTTGCACGTCCACCAGTGGAATCCCCGGTGCCCGCAGGGCGCGGCGGCGCAGGTCCTCAACCAGCTCTTTCAGTGCAGGGCGGGGTAGATCACCGCTAACAGCGATATTGATCACAGGCTCGGTGCGGCCAAGTTCTTTGATTATGGGTTCTTCGCTGTCCACCGGAAAATTATCAATGGCATCAACGGCGGTTTTCACATCCTCAATAAACTGAGACATATCCCCCACTTCGAGCATTTTCAGTGTCATTGAGCCGACATTATCTTTGGCTTCGCAGCGCTTTTCATCGAGGAAACTAATGCCGTCCGTTGCTCGCTCGAGGGGAATACAGATACCTTCTTCCACATCCTTGGGCGCCGCGCCCACATAAGCCACTGTCACCTGAACTTCAAATTTTTTGACTTCTGGAAAGGTCTCGAGCTTCAGTGTTGGCAAGGCAGCAAGGCCGATCGCCAGCAAGGCGAGCATCAAGATGTTGGCGGCCGTTTTATGGGTGGCAAAAAAATGTATCATCAGCGTATTCCGGCAATCACATGCATACTGGTTTGGCTTAGGGCTTCGCTGGCGTCTTGTGAAAGCCGAGGTTCAACCACCATGCCCTCAACAGCAGGGATCAGGTCGGTAATGATCACCTTTTCGCCCGGCGTTAGCCCGGTGCGCACCACAGCGATATCACCCTGAAAAACAGCCGTCACATCGCGGAGAACCAACGTATCGTTGTCACTCACCACGTAAACCTTGCCGCTGTGCACCGCACTGCGCGGCACAACCAGACTTTCAAGCGGATTACTAATCAAATTTACCGCTACATACATACCGCGCAGCAATGGCGGGCGCACACCAGGAATGATCTGACCGTATGGATCATCAACGCGCACCACCAACGCCAGCGTGCGGGTTTCGCGGTCCTGACTTTCGCCTATACGGATAACCGTGCCTTTCCAGCGCGCATCAAATACCCTGTCAGGCAGAACCACTTCGGCTTGAAGTCCCAATTGGCTAATCATTTCACTTGGCGTGGTTATTTTTTCACCCGGTGCTAATTCCCCCATACCCGCCATCAGATTTTGCAAGCTGCCTATCGACAGTTTAGTCGTGATTTCAACCGAATCTACACTGTGTGCATCAAACAGGCGGCCTCCGGCATTTACATATTCGCCTTGTTCCACATGAACACCAGCAATGCGTGCGGTAAAAGGCAGGCTAATTTTTGTACGGGCGAGCCGCTCTTGTTGTTCTACCAGACGGGCTTGACTTTGTTTGATCCGGGCCGACGCAACATCGATCTGGCTTGGCAGTGTTTCCAACTGTTGGCGGCGCGACTGTTTTTCCTGCCGCAGTTTCAAAACGCCCTGTTCCTCTTGGTCCAAGGACGCTTGCGAGATCGTTGAGTTATTCAAAAGATTACGCTTGCGCTCTAAATTGGCCTCCCCCAGCAATAAATTACGTTCGGCGATTTCAAACGCCGTCTGCGCACTGATGAGCAGCGCAGATTGTTCTTCTTTCTGGGCACGCGCCACGGCAAGGTCAGCATGGGCTTCTGCTAGTGATAATTCATAATCGGTGGGATCAATACGCAGCAATTCGGTGCCTGCCTGCAATAAAGCCCCGGCTTTAACCTTGGGATTCATAAAAGTAATACGGCCCGAGACCTCGGCGCTGGCTTCCAAAACGGTGGTCGGCTCGGCAAAGCCATAGCCGGTTGCTCGCGGTACAAACGGGCGTGCGCGGGCTTCGATATATTCCGCAACGGGCGCGGGGGCACCGCTGTCGCTGTGTTTGGTTTCTGGTACAAAGCTGACAATAATGAAAGCCAAAACCAGCCCGGTGCCCGCGAATACTGGCAAGGCAAGTTTGGTTTTGGAAAAGGCAAACAGGCGATTTTTAAGGCTATCGGCATTCATAATATTGTCCATCAGTCTATCTGTAAATTGGGCAGTCACTCTGTAAGTTGGGGTGGGCTACACAGGGTTCGCGGCGGCTATGTTCTTTTAGTCGGGCGGGGCAGCCCCCCTTTGGAACAACAACAATGCATCATCACGGAAGCGTAGCAGTTCAGCATCGCTAGAAATAGCAGAGCGCATATGCTCGTCTAATTTGCCAATCAAGAAAGGGTGAACCAACATAGCCATGATCAATACCATATGGCGCACTTCATCGGCGTCAGCGCGCAAGCGACCCGCCTTTTTTTCGGCGGCCAGGATTGCGATCCATTTGGGCGCAAGTTTGCTGGCATAGCGCTCGATAAACAATTGTTGCAAGTGCCCACCTTCCATCAAAACCTCGCGCTGCATCAAAGACGGTAGCCAGCGGCGTTTCAACAAATGCTCGTGAAAGGCTTTCGCCCACTCATCAAGGGTGCCCGTATTATTGATCTGGGCAATCAAGGGTTCAAAAGCCTCTTCCAGCACGGCTTCCAGCAGCTTTTTTTTGCCGCCGAAATAATAATGCACCATCGCGGGTGTTAGCCCGGCCTGGCGTGCCAAATCAGAAATTTTGGTGGCTGCATAACCTTGCCGCGAAAACAACAAGCTGGCCGCTGCAACCAACGCCGCACGCCCAGCCTCTGCCACGCTATCTTTGGGCCGCCCAACGCTACGTTTTACTAGTGTTTTTTTGTGAGGAGTGTTGATCATGTTGCAGTAATTAATTAAATATTTAATTAATTACAAGCCCACAACCGCAATAAAATGATGCCGGGGCATAATTGCCTCGCTTTTTCAAGGGTCCATGCGGTTATGCCTGATAGCAGCTTATTCGGCCTTGTCAGCCATCACTTCATGTTTGATGCGGATGCGGTCTTCGGGGGATACCCCTAACAGGCCAGCCACCTTGGCCAGCAGGTTGGCTTCAAAATTATCCAGATGATTGTCGGCAAAGGCCACCTGCCATAACAGCCGCACGATATCAAGCCGCCCTTCGGCGTCGAGTTCTTTGGTGATCACACGGGTAAATTGATAGAGACAGGTCACGGTTTCTTCGCCCGCGTGCGCATCATCGATGATTTGCGTGGCCACTTCGACGGTCAAACCAAATTGATCCTGCATGCAGACCAGCAAACTGTTGCGCTCGTGCACACTGAAATCATCATCGATCATGCTAACATGAACCAGCAGCGCCGCTGTTGCCAAATGCAGTTCCTGGGTTTTGTGATCAGCAACATTCGGCGCCAATCCCAACAGGCTCGATACTTTGCCCCACATAAAAACACTCCTCAAAACAAAACCAATAATGCTGCGTGCACTATCGCCCATTGCAAGGATACAGTCCAGCTTGTCTTTGGTTTAAATGGGAATACGAATAGCCACAGCCAAGCCATGAATGTTTGTGATCAAAGCGTCAAAAAAAACCCGTTTCATCCGCTACCCCGCTGATCCTAACAGCCGTTTTTCACCTGGTTTGGTGGACCACCAGATGCACAGAATCAACAGCAATTGTATGGGCAATCTGATCAACAGTGCGGTTGGCGAAACATCGGGGAACAGATCAGGGTTTAGCCACATATGCACGTTGGCGGGTGTCACCAATAGGGTCAATAGGATCAGCCCATAGCCCGCATACCGCCGGGTTTTTACATGCAAGATACCCAGTGCGCCCAACAATTCGAAAAAACCGCTAATATAAACGGCAGCGTGGTGCAACGGCATATAGGGCGGCATGATCTTCACAAATGAATCGGTATTGGTAAAATGCGCGGTCCCACCGATAAAAAACCAGAGGAAAACCAGGCCCAGCCCAGCGATTTTTGATTTTGCCATCATCCAATAATCCTTGTTGCTGTTTGCTCTGCCTGCAGGGGAAAACCCTCTTGCACCCAGCATGCAGTGTCAAGCGTTTTGCTTTTATTGCGGTGCGCGCCCGAGCAGGCTTATAAATCTGTTTTATCGATTATCATTATCTGTTTCATTTGTTTTACCACTGAACTATTTTTGGCTATATTTGCGTCAACAAGAGGCGTTTAATCATATGCAGGTCGCCGGGCGCTGAAATTTGTCGCCGCGTGTCGAAAATAAAACAGGAGAAAACTCATGATGACCACCATCCCCAATACCACATTCCGCACCCGCCAACGCAATGATGCGCTGGAAGGACCCAATCCGTTTGAGTGGAAAAATGTTACCAGTGCCGACGTTTTTGAAAACAAGCGTATCGTGCTGTTTGCCATACCCGGTGCCTTCACGCCCACATGTTCCACCACCCATCTGCCGGGTTATGAAGCAAAATACAATGATTTCAAGGCGCTGGGCATTGACGAAGTGATCTGCTTATCGGTGAATGATGCCTTTGTCATGTATCAGTGGGGGCTGCATCAAGGGGCCAAAAATGTAAAATTATTGCCTGATGGTAGCGGTACATTCACTCGCCATATGGGCATGCTGGTGGATAAAGATAATTTGGGTTTTGGCATGCGCAGCTGGCGTTATTCGATGTATGTGGAAAACGGCCAGATCAAAAAAATATTTGCCGAAGCCGGGCTTGAGGATAACTGCGGCAGTGACCCATTTGAAGTTTCAGACGCAGATACAATATTGGCATGGCTGCAAGCAAACGGCTAACCACCGGCGACGGCGCATGAGAATTGCTTTGGTGCCCTCAACACGGTGGGGGCACCGCTGACCACCGGCGCAAAAAAAATGGCTCGCCCTCCTGATCCTAACTCTTCGACAATACCTCGGGCCCTTACGGGGTATCCTTGAGGCGCAAATAGGTGTAACCGTCGAGGCAGTTTCGTAAAAATCTGTAAGGCGTATGCCGTCGCGGGATTTGATATTGCCCTTGCGCACCTCGGCTCACAATCACAGCTGGCAGGCGTGATGGTTTCCTGGCCCGGCGAGACACACTGGCCCGAATACAATACCGCCATGCAATATTGATACTGTTGTTATGCAATCTGGTGTCTTGGCAGCGTGCAGAAAATGCACCACAGTCGCCAGCTTGCACGCAAAAACGGAGGCCAGCATGCGCGATACTTTTATTTTTCTGCCTGTGATTTTACAGATTTTATTAACCGTAGCCCTGTATTTCGCGTTGGCAGCCGCCAAGAAAAAAGCCATTGCCGCCGGTGATGTAGACCAGAAACGCCGTGGGCTTTATGATGATGCCTGGCCGGTATCTGTGATTAAAATCAACAATTGTATCCGCAACCAATTTGAGGTGCCGGTGCTGTTTTACACCTTGATCGGCATGCTTTGGGCGCTCAGCGCGATCAGCCTGTTTGTCCATAGCCTTGCCTGGATCTATATCCTCAGCCGCGCCGCCCACGCCTATATCCAAACCGGCAGCAACAGAGTGCCGCTGCGTTTACGGTTTTTCTCAATCGGCGTTTTAGCTGTCATGACCCTGGCATTAACCGCGCTATATACAGTGCTCGCCTAGGCCTTCGCGCACGCAGGCATATGGTAGCAATCTATGCCCACTTGCCTGGGGCGGGCCACAACACTGAAATGTCCGACGCCGAGCCAAGTGCGGAAAACTTGGCCGGTGCGCTTTCAGTTGGCAATCCACGTGTCTGCGCCACGGCCTATCTAAACGACCCTACCAGTTGAATTAAAAATATATAGTCCCAAATGTAGTTTTAATTGAGATGTAAAATTAAACTGGCAACAGGAAGGGATATAGGATGAATAATCCAGAATTTAAAACGTCGCTGCATCTGTTGGAAAACTATGTTTTCAGAATAGATTTCGATGAATATGGCTACATCCTTACCGATGAGCCGCCGCCTCTGGGCGAAGGTGAAGGTCCAAATCCGGCTAGATTAGTTGCAGCAGCGGTTGCCAATTGTTTGTCTGCAAGTTTACTTTTTGCGCTGCGAAAGAAAAAACAGGAACCCAAGGGCCTGAAAGCCGAGGCTGTTGGGGCGTTGCACCGGGTGGACGGCCTGTGGCGGATAAAATCCATTGATGTTACGTTGAATTTGGATACCGACGGAATTCAAGATGGCCTGCTGAAAGAAGCGCTGGCTGTGTTTGAAGATTTTTGTATTGTCACGCAGAGCATCCGCGATGGAATTCCAATTTCAATGCAGGTCAAAGATATGAACGGCGGCAGCTTAACCCCGTAGCCTGATTGTTTACCCCCTGCCCGAGGCGATAAAACAAGCCTTGGAAAACCGCTTTCGCGTCTGCGTATGATTTGGGAAATCTGATATGTGTCAATTGTTTGCAATTTCCACTTCCTCACCAACGCGGCTAAATTTTTGCTGGGAACGTTTTACCGAACGCGGCTCTGCCCAGCTCGGCAACCCCGATGGCTGGGGCGTTTGTTACTACCAGGATAATGACGTAAATATTTACCGCGAACCCAGCCCGGCTGCCAACAGCCCCTTGGTCGGTTTTCTGCTGAAGCAATCATCGCAAAGCCAAATGGTAATTTCCCATGTGCGACGCTCCTCGCAAGGGGATGTTTGTTTGAAAAATACCCAGCCCTTTTGCCGGACTTTAGCGGGAAAAGAGCACACATTTGCGCATAATGGGTTTGTCGGTAATGCCGGCCAAACCGACTTGGCTTCAAATTGGCTTGCGCCCGTTGGCGACACTGATTCTGAGCGTCTATTTTGTATGTTACTGGCGCGCCTGGAACCCGTTTGGAAGGGCAGCGAAATCCCGCCTTTGAATGTACGCACCAAGATCATTCAACAATTTTCTGATGAAATCCGCCCCTACGGTGCCGCAAATTTTATCTATTCGGATAGCGCGACTTTATTTGCCCATGCCCACCGACATACTGTGGAAGGCGACGCGGTATCAACAGAACCCGGCCTGTATGTCCTTTCACTATCTGATTGTTACGAAACCGGTTCAAAGCTTACCGCTGCGGAGGAAAATGAGGCTGGCGTCTCTGTTGTGGGTAATTGCCTGGCTCAAACCTTAATCGCCACTAGGCCGTTAGATAACAGAGACTGGCGGCCCATGCGCGAAGCCGAGCTTTTGTGCATAGAAAACGGAGTATTGGTGTGAACGACAAGGAAAACGAGCGTATATTATACGGCAATGGCTTCAGCCCATTTTCGCGCAAAGTAACGCTTGCGCTGGAATACAAGCAACTGGCCTACGAAAATTTAGACGGGCTCGCCAAGGCCAATCATGCGGATTTATGGAGCCTTAATCCGCGAGGCGAAGTTCCTATATTGTGCGACGGTGATTTAACCATAGCCAATTCATCGCATATTGTTGCCTATCTAGAGGACGCCTATCCGCAGCCAGCCGTGTATCCTGTCGATTTGGCGTCCCGCGTGCTGGCGCGGCATCTGGAAAATATCTTTGATACCCGCGTCGATGCAATATTGGTGGATTGCTCGTTGTGGACATGGGCTGACCGACCAGACACACCGCCGCCTGGCCTGTTTGAAGCCGCGCAGGCTGATCTCTACCTGGTGTTTGATGAACTGGAGCTCCACCTAAAGGGCCGCCCGCACAGCTTTTTCTTCGGTGAAGAACCTAGCATTGTTGAGTTTGCACTTTGGCCGCATTTATCAGCAGTAAAGCCGCTCGGTTTTCAATTTGATCCAGAACGAACGCCCAACCTTGTCAAATGGGTGGAAACAATGCGCCAACATAATTTGTTCAGAGCCGACCGAAGGCGGACAGCCCAGTTTATAAAGTCCATGAGTTCCCAGACCCATGAGCGAACAAAAATAGCGTGGCGCGGCGACCGGCTGGAATGGCTGTTATCAAAAGGGTTTCACGATTGGTTTTTTGAAGAAATCCATCAGGATAGGGTGATCTGGCCAGCAGAGGCATCTGGGGACTAGCCAGAGCCATGATCTGCCGTCACGAGCTAATCAGTTGAATTAATCGTTGCCCCTGGATACTGCTTAACAGTGCCGCTGCGTTTACGGTTTTTCTCAATCGGCGTGTTAACCGTCGTGGCCTTGGCATTTACCGCGCTATATACAGTGCTTGCCTAGGGTCAGGCCCCATTAATGTGGTTTAGCTCAGTCAGGCAGCAAGGTGAATTGGGAAGGAGGAAGCTGAAATCAAGGGTGGTTCCCTTGGTGAGGGCTTCGGACGCTGCCAATTCGCCTTGCTGTCTGACCCCCGGGTTTCTGGAGTGAAAAATGGGGGCAAGGACCTTTGCACCGTGGCGTGCGTCGACAACATTTGAAATAGCCCCGCTATTTCTGCATGTTATCTTCTGCTCCACGATAAAATCCTCTCTTGCTGAGCAAACCAAATTAATGGGGCCTGACCCTAGGCCTTCGCTCCGGCTTTTTAGCTCGCACCAAGATATGCGGCAATCTGTTTTTGCAGCTCTTTGGCGACTGTGGGTTCAAGCTTGCCGATGGTTTTAACGCTGGCGGCTTCCACTGTGGCCAGTTTGGCGGGCCGGATCACAGACGAATGCTTGAGGCCTGCCGTGCCAGTGTCCGAAATTTCAATGTCGCCCGGCCAGCCGGCGTTTTCACTGCTGGTAATCATGGATACCCACAGAAGGCCATTATCACGTGCAAGGGTATCGCCAGAAATCACAACCGCCGGGCGGCGCTTTGTAACCGGGCGTTCCACGTAGGGAAACGGCACACTGACAACATCAAAGGTCTGCATATGCAGCCTCGTCAGCCGCAGAGGACCATTCGGAGAATGTGGCCAGCGGGTCTTCTGCATTTGCTGCTGCAACCAGAGTTACCACCAACCTACCGTCTTCGATTTCCCAACCGAGAACCGTGCCCTCGGATATACCAAGTTCTTTCCTGATCGGTGCAGGGACAACGGTTTGTCCTTTTGAGGATACGGATGTGGTTTGAGCGAACATTGTAAGCACCTTATATGTTTTACTTTTGTAAAGTGTCTTACATTTGCTTTACTTTGTCAAGCCATTTCCCGTCCGACCCACTCTGCACACCCTGCACACCCTGCATTTTATAATCAGCCATGAATTGACATACCGTCTGCTTTGCAAACCAGCCTTCGCCGGAATGGCAAAAGGGGGGCCGGAATGACATCTGTTTCGCCTACGCCGGAATGGCGGTCTATTTTGACAGCGCATATATCAACAGGGCGGTTTTTTCTATATTGCGCTTGAAGCTAACCATGTCAGCTGTCTCGTCCACAGTGTGCCCGCCAGTGCCCATTAAACCCAAGCCGTCCAGTGCCATGTCTACATGATCAGCCGCAAACGAGATATCGGCAGCACCCGCGCGCCGGGGGTTAACCGCGGTCACGTCTCCGTACCCCAGACGCTTACTGATGCTGCTATAAAGCGCGAGTAATTTTGCGTTGCCCGCCGTTGGGGCCATGGGGGGATAGCCGTCTCCGAATGTAAGATTGGCAGATGTATGGGCCAAATTCGCAGCCGCTATTTTCTGCATTTTTTCCTTTGCGCCTGCAAGCTGCGTTGGTGACAAAGCACGAATGCCGCCCGAAACGCGCAGTGTCTGCGCGACCACATTGCCTTTGCCGAATGCCGTGGCAGTGGCAGTGCTTGCATCATCAGAAATACGGGTGCCACCAGCGATGCGGCCAGGGTTGAGGGTCAGGTTCTCAATAACCGATAATTTTTCTCTGAACCCATTCAGGATGCGGGCGGCTTCAAAAATAGCGCCGTAACCAACGTCTGACGTGAAAATCTGCGAGCTGTGCGCAGGCTTGCCGGTAACCTCTAAGGTCCAGCCCACGCTGCCACGCCGCGAGGTCACTGCGGTTTTGATGTTGCCGTCACCATCTTCAAAGCCAAGCGCGATATCGGCCCAAATCGCAGCATCCACAAGGGCTTTTTTTGATGTCTCCAAGGGCCTGCCGCTGGCTTCTTCATCGCCTGTCATAACAATGCGGATACTGACACCGTTTAGCACGCCTGCCTGCTTAAGCGCACGGATGGTTTCAATAATAATGACATCGCCGCCCTTCATGTCGGTGATACCAGGGCCAGCAACCTTATTGTCACCTAGCATGGTATAGGTTTGGAAACTGTCTTGTTTGCTGAACACAGTATCCAGATGCCCGATCATAAGTATCTTTGGTCCCTTGTTGCCGTATGACGCCACAAGATGCCCTGCACGGCCAAAGCCGCTACCGTCCACCCATTCGGTTTCAAAACCAATGGCTTCAAGTTCTCGAATGAACAGAGCGCCTACCGCCCGCACCCCTTCAAAATTCATCGTGCCACTGTTGATATTCACTGCGGCCTCTAACGTGTGTGCCGCCGCTGGCAAGTTATGCTCTATAGCCTGCAGAATGCTTTGCTCTGTGCTGTCGTTGGTCGCATTAGGGGCCGCATTGGGAGCCGCATCGCTTGCGACGTTGGAGGCCTGTGCAACCGGCACAAAAACCGGCGCAACAAACAGCGCTGCAGCAATCAAACCGAAAAAATTGGTACGCATAATATGTTCCTTAGCCAATGTGTGATCATTCTATCATAAACAATGTTCGCACACCTTGGCGAACCTAATGATCTATGCAACTAAATTCTGTGCGATTGATTGCGGTCAAGCCCCGGCATGACAATAGAGCACAGCAGCACTATTCAGCCGCAGCCACCTTTGCCGCCAGCGTATCAAAATCAGATGCGTTATGGCGCTCACGCAATTGCTCATCCTCACTGCCCCAAACACGGTTAACCATACGGCCACGCTTCACGGCAGGGCGGGCGGCAACCTGCGCGGTCCAGCGCTGAACATGTTTGTATTCATGCACGGCCAAAAATTTCTCGGCGTCATACAGCTTGCCTTGCGCCAAAACC
>Ga0316202_10001549_pt1 | contig 17512 bp, 18 predicted proteins | sample 3monrhotite_MG_FD_204934 | JGI IMG/M metagenome (GOLD analysis project Ga0316202, IMG submission 204934) | Microbial mat bacterial communities from mineral coupon in-situ incubated in ocean water Damariscotta River, Maine, United States -... | ecosystem: Environmental > Aquatic > Marine >... | reverse complement strand
TATTATCCCATATCCTATTTTTTCGTTAAATTGTTATTGGTTGGGTACTTATACCCCCTTGATGCTAATTATTCTGGAATCCGGTTTGGGTTTTTTTCTATTTCTTGTCAGTGGTTGATCTACACCCCAAGATCGGGGTCAGGTCAGCCCGTAGTAGCAATAAAGAGATTGTAATGATTTTGGAGCGAAGGGGGTGAGCCATTCAGCGATGAGAATCAGTCAACCAAAACTGGGAAGAGCTGGTGAATAGAGCAAAATCATATGAAATTCCAAAGCGACTAGTCTTTGAAGCGCACAAGCAGGTAAAGACCAACAAGGGAGCCGAAGAGGTTGGTCATCAATCATTACAGGGTTTCGAGGTGGATTTAGTCGGAAACCTGTCTAAACTGTGGAACCGTATGTCGTCAGAAGCTATTTTCCTCCCACGGTGCTAGGTGTTTTGATACCAAAAAGTAACGGAGGGCAGAGATTGTTAGGAGTGCCGACAGTCTCTGATCGTATTGCCCAGAAGGTAGTTAAGTTAATCATGGAGCCATTAGTGGAGCCTTGCTTTCACGAAAATTCTTATGGTTATAGGCCTAATAAGTCGGCATTAGGTGCAGTTGGAGTGGCGAGAGAGCGTTGCTGGCGACATGACTGGGTTATAGATTTGGATATCAAAGGTTTTTTTGACAACCTTAATCATAACTTAGTGGGAGCCGGATAAATCGAGAGGTTTACGTCCGGTTCTAAGAGCGGCAGAGAGGGAGGCTCCCTCTGTCGACTTGCCTGAGAAGCCTGAGGAGAGGTTCTCCTTGCTTACTCGAGCAGACTTTATACCCCATGCCGGAGTGTGCATGGGGTATAAATACGTAGATGTTAGTTCCGTTTTACGACGCAGCTATATTTTCCCTAGTGAATAGCAACGGTAAACTTATGACAGATGACAACCAATTTTATAGTGAACTGTTTAAAGGATTAAGGGAATTAGCAGAGTCGGCATTCCCAAAGAAGTGTACAAATTGCGGACGACTATTTGTATCTGCTGAGCAGTTCTTGTTAGAAACTCAGGATATCAATGCATCGACGACTGGTTTAAAACAGTCGGAAGGTGACGATGGTAGTAAAATAATAGAAGTATTTCGAAACTGTCCATGCGGTTCAACATTGATGGAATTTTTCAATGATCGAAGAGATACATCAGAGGCTGGCATTAAAAGGCGTGGAAAATTTGAAGAGCTTATGAGTTTCTTACAGAATAATAACCTTGACAAAACAACGGCTAGAATGGAACTAATAAAAGTGTTGCGAGGTGAAAAGAGTGAAATATTATCTAAAATGCGTCCACCAATCACGAGGATTAAATAAAGTTCAGGCCTAACACTTTGACCGAATATGGGGCAGAAAAACCTTCCCCCAGTTTGATGCACACTAAAAGCCTAAATCTCAAATACCATGCGTATAGACAGAATATATGAATGGCTGAAAACAGAACAAAAAGGCTCAATCAGCATCAGGCCAGTTTTTTCCTGCCTGTTTTACCCTTTCCGTCGGGTTTTTCTGTGCATGTTTTTCATTAGTATTGTCAGGTAGCAAGGGATCATCATCATCCATGATAATGCGATTGGCATCACCTTCCAGATCATCATATTGACCACTTTTAACCGCCCAGACAAGAATGCCTACCATGATCAAACCAAGGATAATCATTGCCGGTATTAGACCATAGATCACTTCCATTAACGTTTCTCCTGCCGAGACTGATCTTTAACCTAACACATTTGTTAAATCTATTGCGAATGCCTAAGGCTCAGAGTCTAAAGTGTTTTTTTGATTAAACACTGTGCGAATGCGTGCTGCATTGGCAATGACCAATAACGAACTGATGGGCATGGAAATGGCAGCCACCAATGGTGTGATCATAGCTGCCATAGCCAGTGGCACCATGATGATATTGTAAGTAAAAGAGATAGCAATATTTTGACGAATAGTACGTAGGGTCCGTTGTGATAACTGCATAGCTAGGCGTACCTTATCGAGTTCATTGCTTATCAGTATAATGTCGGCATTATCTCCAGAGACATCGGTACCTGAACCTAGTGCGATACTCACGTCGGCGCGACTGAGCGCGGCGGCATCGTTAATACCATCGCCGACCATAGCGACGGTAGCCCCGTCTTTTTTCAGTTGCTGGATGATTTTATCCTTGCCTTCCGGCAACACCTCGGCAATGGATTCCATGCCACCTAATTGGTGTGCAATGTGTTCCACCACAGGTTGGCGATCACCACTGAGGATGGTCATGCGGATGCCCCTGGTGCGAAGTGCATCCACTAATGTTTTGGCGTCCGGGCGCAGTTGATCATTGATGGCGATGACACCCATGTGTTGGCCGTCAACAGAGACGTGGACACAAGTTGACCCTTTTCTTTCCAGCTGTCGGGTATTACATCGTAACTTTTCATTCAGGGCAACCTGGTTTTGTTCCAACCATTGCGAGGTGCCAATCATCACTGTGTTGTTATTCACGACACCTTTGATACCATTACCGGGAAAGTTCTCAATATGTTGTACAGAAAGCAGGGGAATTTTCTTTTTTTCAACAAAACGGCAAACAGCACTGGCAATGTGATGTTCTGAGTATTGCTCCAGGGTTGCGGCGTACTGCATGAGACTTTGTTTATCCATATCGTTGCGAGTGAATATCTGCTGAACCTGCATGCGGCCTTCGGTGAGGGTGCCGGTTTTGTCAAAGACAATATGGTCAATATGCGACAATGTTTCCAGCACACCACCATTTTTAATGAGAATACCAAAGCGTGCCGCCAAGCCGGAAGCTGAGGCAATGGCCATGGGTGTGGCTAGGCCAAAGGCGCAGGGACAAGTGATGATGAGCACGGCAGTAGCAGCCATCAGTGCCAGCTCAAAATCAATATTTAACCACCAGAAAAAGGTCATGCTGGCCAGCAACAGGGTGGTGGCAACAAACCAGGGCACAATACGATCAGCCGTACATTGGATGGGTGCTTTGGAAGACTGTGCCTCTTCGACCAAGTCGATAATGCGGCCTAATGATGTGTTGCGCAATATTCCGGTAACACGCACTGTCAGTATGCTGTCGGTATTCATGGTACCGGCAGATACTTTGTCACCTTCCTGTTTGTTAAGCGGGCGAGATTCGCCACTGAGCATGGATTCATCCACCTTGCTGCGACCCTGCATAACAATGCCATCGACAGGAATCTGTTCACCGGGTTTGATGAGTACCCGATCATCCGGTTTGACGGCGCGTATGGGTAACAACACAGATTCATCATCACGTAATACCGTTGCAGCTCTTGGTTGTAGTTCAAGCAATCGTTGTGTCGCGTTAACAGCCTGGCGTTTTGACATTGCCTCTAGGTAGCGGCCAACCAGAATGACAAACAGAAAATTCACTACCGTATCGTAATAGACTTCACCGACTACCGATGGATTAAGGGTGATGTATACAGAATAACTGTAAGTGACTATTGCACCAATGGCGATGGGTAAATCCATAGTGAAATGCAGGCGTTTTATCCCCGTCCAGGCACTGTGTAAAAAAGGATAACCGGAATAAAGCAAGGTGGGGGTGGCAAGAGAAAACCCGACCCAGTGAAACAGACTGCGGAATTCACCTTCACTGGCACCGCTGTAAAGCGCAATAGAAATCCACAACAGATTCATCATCGCAAAGGCGGCGAAAGCCATGCGTAACAACAGGCTACGATTTTGTTTTTTGAGACGTCCTTCAGCGACCTCTGGGTCATAGGGAATTGCGGCATAGCCTATTTTTCCCAGATGAGTCAGCGCCTGAGAAAGCTTAAGCTGGTTGTTATCCCATTTCAGTAACAGTCGTTTCCCTGACAAGTTGACCTGGGCATTGAGTACGCCGGGTAGCTGGTTCAGGGAGCGTTCAATAAGCCATACACAGGCAGCGCAATGAATGCCTTCCACCAGTAAATGGATTTCGCGCTGAGGGCCCAAGTCCGTTACAAATTCGGCCTGCACTTCGTCAAGATCATAAAGGGCAAGGTCTTTGGTCGTTTCTGGTGGCGGGGCGAGAATACCCTGCGGGGCGCGATCATAAAAACCATCCAATCCGGCATCGTATATTGCACTACATACTGCCTGACAGGCAGGGCAGCAAAACTGGCGTGTGCTGCCATTTATGGCTGTTTCAAATGTCAGTTTTTCAGGTAGCGGTAAATTGCAATGAAAGCAACCGTCATCTGTATCCGTTATGCCAGAAGATAAAAAGTTTTCAGCATGCAGTGGTGGTACAGCATTCACGGTATTTACGACGCTTTTTTCATTGTTGGCATGTGAACCGATATCCTTCGGGTCTGGTGATACACATCATCACCTTGTATCACCTTGAGGTTGATATCCCAAATGCCGGGCAAAGGGAAATAAAGTTTTGTCTGGTAGAGTCCGGGGGCGATCTGTTTGACAGATTTCACAAAATCGGCATTGGCATCGGAAGGACGATAGAGAGAGAATGTTACATCAGCGTCCATGATGGATACACCACGTGAATCCACTGCACTGAAGCGATACATATCTTCCTTATTGACAGTGATTCGCTCCGGAATTTCTATCTTGGTTTCCCAATTGAGAGTGTTGCGTGCTGCAGACCAAGTGCCAACATTTTTTTCATGCTCGCGACCTTGCTCATAATAATCGTTGCTGACCAGTCCAGGGTTAGTGCTGATGGCGAACCCTATAAAAATAAAATTGACGATAAGGAATACAGCGACAATGCCTAAAAAAGCCAAAAACCAGGGGTTTTTTATTGCTTCCTTGTTGGCTTGTGAACAGTGAAGCTGAAAATAATTTTTCTTATTGGCAGGAATTGTCTGTGTTTTATTCATGATAGTTTGCCTCATATTTTATTTACTGGGCGGGTCCAAAAAACATACTTTGATATTCAGCAAATAATGCCATGTGATCGGTATTTTCTACCCGAAAAAGAATTGAGACACGCTCTGCATCCAGTTCGTCAGCAGGAATGCGTAAGAAAACCGTATGGGCGGTAACGCGTCCCTGTTTGGTAATCAATGGTTTTCCAGAATTAATCAATTTTATGGCGTCATGACCACTGACTGTCAATGTGACGGGCATATCGGCATCTGTTTTGTTGAGTATCTTAAGTATATATTTATTCTGGATTGAGCCATCACTTTGTAATATGAACAAAGGTTGGCGTTCATGTAAAATTTTCAGTTCTAATGAACCAAGATTTACCAGACCATAGAGAATCCCCCCAATGGCAGCCAGCATAATGGCGAAGTAAATCAGTACACGAGGTCGTCGATAAATTTTTACTGTGGGTTTGCCTTCGATTTCATCCAGTGAGGCATAACGAATTAGTCCATGAGGGCGCTGGATTTTGTCCATCACTGAATCACAGGCATCAAGACATAATGCGCAAGTAATACAACCTTCCTGCTGGCCGTGTCGAATATCTATGCCGGTAGGGCATACCGCGACACATTGTTTACAGTCGATGCAGTCACCTTGCTCGCCGCCTTCGGTACGGCTGCCTTTTTTTAATTTTCCGCGAGGTTCACCGCGACTAAAATCATAGGTGGGCAGGATAGTTTCTCGGTCATACATTACACCCTGAATGCGGGCGTAAGGACAAAGCCAGAAACAGACTTGTTCACGCATAAAACCGGCAAACAGGTGAGTGAAAAACACAAAGACACCGATGGTTCCCCAGGCGAATAAAGGGGCTTGCAGGGTGAGGTAGGCTTTCCAAAGCTGGAAGGCGTCGCCAAACCAGAGCGTAAAACTGATGCCGGTGAGCAGGCCGATGGCTAACCAGGCGCTGTGTTTGACGAACTTGATGCGAATTTTTTTAACGTCCCACGGAGCGTTGTCCAGTTTGCTGCGCTTTGCGGGTGAGCCTTCGAGCTTTTCTTCAATCCAGATGAAAATATCTGTCCATACCGTTTGAAAACAAAAATAACCACAATACACTCGTCCGGCAAGAGAGGTGGCGGCGGCCAATAACAACGCGAAAAATAACAACACCAGGGCCAGCATCCATACATCCTGTGGCAGGATAGTGATATTGAAAATATGAAACTGGCGACCGGGAATGTCGAACAAGATGGCCTGCTGGCCATTCCAGCGCAAATAGGGGCCAAAGAAAAATGCCAGCCATACGCTCATGGTTATCCATTTGATACGGCGAAAAGCGCCCGGCATCCGTTTGGCGTGAATGGTTTCGCCACCTGCATTGACGTGCCAGTATTCTGCCTCGTGATAGAGTTCCTCCAGGTTTTTCAGGTCGACTTGAGTGGATTCTTTGTTCACGTATTTATAGGTTTTTGTATCAGATATGACTGGGCAAGGACACGCTGTGCTGCAATGCAGCGTGTCGTTGTAATATCCACATGTCGATGCTCAGTCTTCTGAATGGGTGTGATTGATGAGGTAAACAATACGTATCATCAAAAAGATAACAATGGCAATAGTGATACCTACTGCGAGAATTGAACCAACGGCAACAGCGTCCATGATTTTTCCTCTCTATCGTTTTGTGTGAGTAAAAACAAAAAATAAGGCAATAAACAGATTAATGAGACTGGCGGCCTATTGGCCACCACCCAGTTTATGTACATATACTGCCAATTTTTTGATATCGGTTTCGCTTAGCTGTTGCTGGAACCCCGGCATTTCAGCGTTACGTGTTTCTTCTGCACCGGGCGCATTTACACCATATTTAATCGTGTATTTAACGCTTTCTTCGGTACCTGGAGCGAAGCGCCAGATTGCATCGGTAAGGTTGACAGCTCCCATCATTTGCATGCCCTTGGCATCCATGCCGTGACAACCGGCACAGCCCTGTGTAGTAAATAGTTCTTTACCCACTGGATGTTCGCCACCTTTGCTCAGGGCGACCACATGTTGAGTCAGTTCATTGAGCTGTTGTTCATTCAGCATGGCACCAAAACCGGGCATCATGCCATTACGTCCACTGCTGATGGATTGTTGAATGGTTTCAACGCTACCGCCATAGAGCCAGTCATCATCGGCCAGTACCGGGTAGCCGGGATTGCCAGAACCCCCCGTGCCATGACAGCCTGCGCAACGATCACCAAACAGCACCTTGGCGGAACGTACAACGTAGCTGGATAACTCATCATCGGCGAGGATGGCTGTAGCCGACATGCCCTTGAGTTTATTTTCATAAGGTGCGCGGATTTTTTCGATTTCCACTACCGTTTCGTTGAGGCGCTTCATTTGCGTCCAGCCGAGAACACCTTTAGTGGCGCCATTAATCAGTGGGATAGCCGGGTAAAGAATGAAGTACACGACAACAAAAATGCCACTCAGGTAGAGAGTATTCATCCACCATTTTGGTGGCTGGTTAGTGAGTTCACGTAAATTCCCATCCCAGAGATGTCCGGTATCAGGAATATCATTAAGGTTTTTTTTGTCACTCATTTTTGCTCCTCCGTTCCCGATTGTGTAAGGGAGTGCTCAGGATGCCGTTTTGAAAAGTGTCCATGAAATTCCAGTTCGTCATCGTCCAGCGGAATGTAACGATGGGATTCAAGTCGCTCTTTGTTGGCCGGGTGAAAAACATAGACATAAAGGCCAATCATCACAAAAAACACCACAATGGTAATGCCCATGCCTAGCCAGTCATGCAGGGTCATAGCGGCCCAGTCGGTATGAAAATAGTCTTTGAAGCTATTCACGATAGACCACCCCGTCATCAAGTTTGGCCATAGTGCCCAACACTTGCAGATAGGCAACCATGGCATCCATTTCTGTTTTGCCTTTGACCTTAGCTGCTGTAATGGCGATGTCTTCGTCAGTGTAAGGGACCCCAACTCTTTGCATGCCTTTAAGGTGAGCCGTTACCCTGGCAACATCCAGCATGTTTTCTGTGAACCAGGGATAGTTGGGCATTACCGATTCGGGCACCATGTCGCGTGGAGCAATGAGATGTTTGATGTGCCACTCATCTGAATATTTACCACCGACGCGCGCCAAATCAGGCCCGGTACGTTTAGAACCCCATTGGAACGGGTGATCATAAATGGATTCTGTGGCCAAGGAATAATGGCCATAACGTTCCTTCTCGTCCCGGAACGGGCGAATCATTTGCGAGTGACATAAGTAGCAACCTTCACGGATATAAACGTTGCGACCCCATAGTTCTAATCCGGTATAGGGACGGATACCATCGCCCGGTTTCCAGTCTGCCAGGGTTTCACCTTCTTTGGGTTGCCAGAGAATTTCGGGGCGTGCATTGTGTTCCATAGTGTCATCGAGATAGTACAAAGGCACAATTTCGACGATACCACCAACGGTAAGCACCAGCATCAGGGTCAGTAACAGTGCCCAGACATTGCGCTCCATTTTGTCTTGAAGTTTTGTTGAATAGATTTTATCAGCCATGGTTTTATCTCCCTTAGGCCTGTGCCGTTGCAGTTTGCATATGAGGTTCGCTGCTCGCTTGGCGAATGGTCATCACCATGTTGTAGAGCATCACGACAGCGCCACTGAAATAAATGAAACCGCCGACGGTTCGCATCACATAATAGGGATGCATGGCGGAAACGGATTCGGCGAAGGTGTATGTCAGGGTGCCGAACTCGTCATAGTCACGCCACATCAAACCCTGCATGATGCCGGAAATCCACATTGATACGATGTAAATCACAATACCAATAGTGGCCATCCAAAAATGCAGATTAACCAGTTTGGTGGAATAAATTTCCGTCTTCCACAAGCGGGTCAATAGATGATAAATAGCACCAGCTCCTACCATGCCCACCCAGCCCAGTGCGCCGGAATGCACATGGCCAATGGTCCAGTCGGTATAATGAGACAAGGCATTGACGACTTTCAGTGACATCACCGGGCCTTCAAAGGTAGACATTGCATAGAAGGCCAAGGACATGATGAGGAAGCGCAAAACATAGTCAGTACGCAACTTGTCCCAGGCGCCGCTCAAGGTCATCATGCCGTTCACTGCACCACCCCAGGAGGGCACGATCATCGCCAGAGAAATGGCAGCAGCAAGGGAGCCTGTCCAGTCGGGCAGGGCGGTGTAATGTAAATGGTGTGCGCCTAACCAGACATAACCAAACATCAGACACCAGAAATGCAACACCGAAAGTCGGTAGGAAAAAATAGGGCGGTCAGCCTGTTTGGGCACGAAGTAATACATGATGCCCAGAAAACCTGCGGTGAGATAAAAACCAACGGCATTGTGGCCCCACCACCACTGAATCATGGCGTCCTGCACACTGGAGAAGATAGAGTAGGATTTAAATATCTCCACCGGAATGGCCAGACTGTTGACCACATGCAGATAAGTGATCATCACCATCATGCCGAGGAAGAACCAGTTGGACACGTAAATGTGTGAGCTTTTGCGTGTGGCAATCGTCATGATGAAATTGATCGTGAAGGACAGCCACACCACGGCAATTAAAATGTCGATTGGCCATTCCAACTCGGCATACTCTTTGCCCTGAGTAAGACCCAGCGGAAGAGTAATAACCGCTAAAACGATGATCAGGTTCCAGCCCCAGAAGGTGAACCAAGCCATCTTGTTGCTCCACAACTTGACTCCGCAGGTGCGCTGCACACTGTAAAAGCCGGAAGCCATAAGCACACAACCACCAAAGGCAAAGATGACGGCATTGGTATGTAATGGTCGCAATCGGCCAAAGGAGAGGTAGGGACTATCGAAGTTAAGGACTGGCCAAGCCAGCTGGGCCGCGATATAGACCCCGACAAGAGTGCCGACCACCAGATAGATAACTGTTGCCACCGAAAACCACCTGACAACATCAAAATCATACTTCTGGGTTACATCCGTTGCTTCCACGGTAGATACCTCCCAACAGTTTTATAATATTTAAAATATATTTGTGCAAACAGTTAAACATATATTTTGAATGATTGTTTACACTGCAAGAATTAAGCTAAATCGAAGCGCTGTCAACCCAGTATTTTTCTCGGTTAATTCGAATATTGAAGAATCAGCTGTTTTTGATAAGACGAAAAGTACTCTCGGCCTACAGGACCGATCTACAGGACAGTCATGAATGGAAGGACGATAAGCATAAAAATCCAGAAATTCCATTTCCAAAATATGCCCTCACGGTACAGATTCATAAAAGATACAAAAAAGTATAGAGCAATTTTTTAGGGTTAACGTTTGAATTTGAGGCATGATAACGCACGTGAATACTGTGAAATTTGATTACCAGCCGCCAGCGGATAAGGGGTTGGATATTTTGTATGGCGATGACGCACTGCTGGTGGTGAACAAACCCAGCGGCCTGTTATCGGTGCCGGGACGAGGTGAGGACAAACAGGACTGTCTGATCTCCCGTGTGCAAGTGGAATTTCCCGATGCGCTGATTGTGCATCGCCTGGATATGGAAACTTCGGGCCTGATGGTATTGGCGCGAGACAAAACGACACATCGCCAATTGAGCGGCTTGTTTCAACAGCGCGCGGTGCGTAAGTGTTACGTCGCGATAGTTGACGGTGTACTGAGAGATGCAACAGGCAGTATTGATTTACCGTTGATTTGTGATTGGCCAAACCGGCCGCGGCAAAAGGTGGATCATCAGCAGGGTAAACCCTCCCGCACCCGGTTTACCGTGCTGGGGCCAGGCCTTGATGCCCACAGCACAAGGGTAGAGCTGATACCGGAAACGGGACGTTCACATCAGTTACGGGTACACATGCAATCGCTGGGGCACGCGATATTGGGGGACCGCTTTTATGCCAGTGAGCAGGCCAGGGCCAAATCCTCACGTTTATTGTTGCACGCGGTATCGCTGGCATTTGTGCATCCGTTGTCTGCCGAGCCGCTACAGTTTGTGAGTAAAACACCCTTTTAACAGACAGAATGAGGGTGGCGTGAATCGTAAGCAAAAAAATGCCCTGCGAGTGCTCAAAGAAGGGAGGAGCGTGGTATGCAGGGCTCAAAATAGATTCTACATATAGGGATTATCTGTAGAACCTGGAACTGAGTTTAGTCTGGCTCTAATATTAATGCAAGCTAATATTCTGGTCTAAATGTGTCCAGCAAAAAGCTTTGAGGCTGAAGGGAGGTTTTATTAAAACCGGCATTGATGATGAACTGTTTCTGGTCATAGACCAAGGAGGGCATGCCAGCCGGGTGGTCGTGTTCGACGGCCACGGCACACAATTGGCCAGCGCCGTACGACAAGTGAGTATGCACCAACCACAGCCGGACTGGGTAGAGCAGGATGCGGATGAAATCGACTTATCGATACGCCAGGCGCTGACCGATGTGGCCGAGCAACTTGGCACACACTGTCGCCATGTTCGTGCTGCGGGATTGGCCACACAGCGTTCCAACGTCGTGTGTTGGGATCGTGAAACCGGGACCGCGTTGTCACCCGCCATCAGTTGGCAGGATCGGCGCGCGCAGCACTGGATGCAGCAATTTTCAGCTCAGCGGGTACATATCCGTGACCTCACCGGCCTGTTGCCCAGCGCGCATTATGGCGCCAGCAAAATACACTGGTGTCTCGACCAATTGGCCGAGGTGAAAGCGGCACACAACAGAGGCACCCTTGCCTGTGGCCCGCTGGCGAGTTTTTTGCTGTTCCGCCTGTTAAAGACTCAACCCTTTGTGGTGGACTCCGTCAATGCATCGCGAACCCTGTTATGGGATTGGCGGCAACGCCACTGGTCTGCCGATTTGCTGAAAATGTTTGGGTTGACGGATAAGTATCTGCCACAGTGTGTTGCCAACCATTATTCGTTTGGTGAACTGGGAATCACGAATGTATCTGTTCCTCTGACGGTATGTATCGGCGACCAGTCGGCCGCGTTGTTTGCTGGCGGAAAACCCGAAGCGGGTACCGCCTATATCAATATCGGCACGGGAGCCTTTTTGCAATGCATAACGCCGCCAATGAAAACCGAAAACGAAAACCCAGCGCAGGCAAACCTGCTGCGCAGTATCGTCTGGGATGATGGCGATGATGGCATTCATGTGTTGGAAGCCACGGTGAATGGCGCGGGCAGCGCATTACTGGCAGAGGCAAATGAACTGGGTATATCCGTGGAAGACGCACAAAGCCAATATGCCGACTGGCTGGCAACGGCGGAAAATATCCCATTGTACCTCAATGGCATTTCCGGCCTGGGTTCACCGTTTTGGCTACCGCAGTTTTCCTCCCGATTTATCGGGCCACACGCCAACAATGCACAGCCGTCAGAAAAAATGGTGGCGGTACTGGAAAGCATTGTATTTTTATTGTGTCTTAACCTGGAAGAAATGCACCATGCCGGTGTATCGCTGCAACGTATAGTGATCAGCGGAGGCTTGTCGGTATTGGACAGCCTGTGTCAGCGACTGGCCGATATCAGTCAGTTGCCAGTAGAACGTTCACCACAAACCGAAGCGACAGCAAAGGGACTGGCATACCTGCTAGCCAACCCCGAACAAGCGTGGGTGAGTGCGAATGAAACCTCCCACTTTATAGCGCAAAATAATGTAGCGCTGAATGAACGCTACCAACACTGGCACCGTGCGCTGCGCGAAGCCGTAGACAAAGTGAATGCAGGACAAAAAGCAGAGCCATGAAAACATCTTCAACGCCCTCACAAACCCTAGCCCATCGTCTGGTTGCTCATCGTGGCGATAGCCAGAATTATCCCGAAAACACCTTCAGCGCCTTACAAGCCGCATTATCTGCGGGTGCATGTTATGTAGAGTTTGACGTTCAGTTTACGGCTGACGAAGTGCCCGTAGTCTTTCATGATGATGAGCTGCAACGTACCACAGGTATTAACGCCAATATTCATCAACTGACTGCCGCCGAACTGGCACCGCTATGCGCCAGTGAAACACAACGCTTTGGCAAGCAATTTAGTGATGAACCAATACCCACTCTGGACGATGTACTACAACTGTTAGCGCAATGGCCGGATGTCACCGCTTTTGTCGAAATCAAACAGGAAACGATTGTGCGTTTTGGTACAGAAACCGTCGCTCAACACATGGTGAAAGCACTGACTGCACATCAACATAACTGCATATTGATCTCTTTTGATGCGCCCGTTTTGCAGGCTGCCCGAAATGCCGGTATGCAACGCATTGGCTGGGTGCTAAGCAAATGGAATGATGCCGGGCATCAACAAGCCGAACAACTAGCCCCCGATGTATTATTTTGTAACTACGAAAAAATAGCCAAAAAAGATGTACTGTGGCCGGGTGTATGGTCGTGGGCACTTTATGACATAGTAGACCCGGCGATAGCATTACACTGGTTTTCTCGCGGTGTGCAATTGATCGAAACCTGGGACATTACCGCCATGTTGCGTGATCCTCGATTACAGGTAAAAGAAGTTGTCGCACAAAAACCGGAAAAAAATAATGAGCAGTGAACATTATGACCTAGTGATCATCGGTGGCGGTATTCATGGTGTTGGTGTTGCACAAGCGGCAGCGGCAGCCGGTTATCATGTACTGGTGATGGAACAGAGTGAACTGGCCAGTGGCACATCAAGCCGCTCCAGCAAACTGATTCACGGTGGTCTGCGATATCTCGAACACGGACAATTCTCACTGGTACGCGAATGCCTGCATGAGCGCGCGTTACTGTTGAAAAATGCCCCGGAGCTGGTGCGATTGCAACCATTTTTTATCCCGGTTTATGCAGACTCCGTACGCAGACCCTGGCTGCTCAGAGCGGGTCTTATCCTCTATTCATTGTTAGGCGGAGCGGGGCAGGACACACGGTTTCGCCGCGTACCTCACCGTGAATGGACAACACTGGACGGCCTGAAAACCAGCGGACTACAAAGCGTATTCCAGTATCAGGATGCACAAACCGACGACGCAGCATTAACCCGTGCAGTGATGGCCTCTGCGCAAACCCTAGGCGCGCAGCTCAAAACACAGACCACGTTTATCGCCGCATCCGGTCTCGAAAACAGGCAAAAAGATCACTGGAATATACGTTACCGGCAGCACGAACAAGAACACACCTGCACCGCAAACATCATCGTGAATGCCACTGGCCCCTGGGCAAATGACGTGCTGGCACGCATCGCAACAACAGCAAAACCAGTAGCCGTTGAACTGGTGCAAGGCACCCATTTAGTACTGGACGGCAAACTGGAACACGGCATCTATTACCTGCAATCACCTCGGGATCAACGCCCCATATTTGCAATGCCCTGGCAACTTACCGGAGAAGCAGAGGCTAGCACCATATTGTTGGGCACCACAGAAACCCGTTTCACAGGCAACCCCGCAGAAGTACACCCACTGCCCGCCGAGCAGGAATATTTACTGGAAACCTATCGCTATTACTTTTCCGCAACGCCAAAAATTCGTGCGGCATTTGCAGGTTTGCGAGTGCTTCCAATGCCTGACGATCAGAATGAAAATAAAAGTGAAAACCAATACGCAGCACGCCAGCGCGAAACCGTATTGCAAACCGATTGTGCAAACCTTCCCCGGCTACTGACGATTTATGGCGGCAAATTAACAGCCTATCGGGCCACCGCAGAAAAGGTGCTGGATAAACTGCAAAACAGCCTGCCGGATAAAGCGCCAGTGGCTGACACGCGCACATTGCCACTGAAGCGTCCTGTTTAAACCCGTTGCTGTTTTACCAGTTCTCATTCAAATCATCCCCCAGCACCCGGCGCGCCTCAACGATATAAATAAAATTGTCCAGCATTTCCCAAATGTTAAGAATGCTGCTCTCGATCAAACTGTGAACATGGCCCAAAGCCACAGGATCGACGTGTATTTTATCGTCACCGCACTGCCGGAACAGTGCCAGTAAACTTGCCAGGCTCTGGATGGTTTCTGCCTCAGTATCGACTTTTTGCCGCATATCGACATAGCAACGCAGCATTTCTGCACTCACACCTTTTATCATTTTTTGACACTCCCTTTATAACCAAGCCTGACACATTGTTTTCTGAAGGAACACGCCAAGCTTGGCTATATAGCAAGGTAAGCTGCGAAAGAAAATATTAGACCTAAGGGAAGTGACCCAATCCAGATAACAGGACTCAGTAGTGGATACTATAGTGCCGCAGGTGGATAGCGGTACGAGATTACTTTCGGAAGTAATAATTTGTTGGTCGCACCCATGAGTTTAAATTTTACTCTGTTGTAATACACAGTAATTTGGTCATTCTGCGAAGGCAAGCATAATATGAATGAAAGTGAAGTATTTTTCCAGCAAGCTATGAACAAAGGGAATGATTGACAGGAGCATAAGCAAATCTTGATGTTGTTATGATTTGTTGACTGTTAAGGTAATATTTGTGATTGTGAAGACTGGATTGGCTGGTATACTAAATTTTTGCGAGAATTTGATTGCGTCAGTTTGACGCTTGCTTAATGTTAGGGTCAAGAGAATATTAGTATGAGTAAGCCAACAATATTTTTTAGTCATTCATCTAAAGACGATGCGGTTTTATTAAGACTAAAAGAACTATTTATATCTAAAACGGGCGGCTCGATCGATGTGTTTTTATCAAGTGATGGGCAAAGTATTCCACTTGGGAGAAACTGGGTACATCGAGTACAAGACGCATTAGATGAAGCGACATTGATGATATTGTTTATTACGCCAAATTCCATACGTTCTAGTTGGATATACTTTGAGGCAGGGTTCGCCTACTCAAAAAATATTCGAGTAGTACCTGTTGGCTTTCTGAGTACAAATTTATCGTCTGTGGCACCCCCGCTTAGTTTGTTGCAGGGCTTTAATATATCAAACAATGATGGCCTAGATAATCTCATTGCTTTAGCGAACGATGTTTTTTCACACAACCACAATTTATTGTTTGAAGAATCAGAGTATAAAGAGATTATTTTGCAAAGTGATAATCCGATTTCACATCCGTTTGGTGAATATTTAAATTTTATAGAAAATATAAATATATGCGAAGATATGGATTGTAGTGCTGATGAAGCCGCTACAATAGTAAAGCAAGTATTGGTTGACAAAGAAATTGAATATGCGTTAGGGACGTATGATAGTGTTGAATCTTTTGGTTTATCTATATTAACAGAGGATGGGTCTCATTCTAGCTCTAACTATATTTTTATTAATCTAGATCCTGAATTGATTGAATCGTGTATTTTAATTTTATCAGAAATATTTAGACAGATTGGTGCTAAAAATGGTACCAAAATTACACTGGTTATCTATTTTAATAATCAGATTGCACTTATTAAACCTGATAACAAATTGACTGCGCGTCTGTTTGGAACTGGTATAAAACTAAATGAAAATAATACTCTCATTTATAACGACTTTACCTTTTCAAAACCTGTAGTAGAATATCGAGGTAATGATAAAATAACCTTATTTAAGGTAGAAGCAGATCTTGATAAGTTAGAGTTGAAACACATTACAGAAGCCATGACAATATTGTTTACTAAGGGTGTTTTATATCAAAAAGAGAGGCTGTAATTTTTTCTGTGTAATTGTCTATCATTAACTCCTCATGGGGAAAGGATAGGTAATAATGAAAAAAGGGGACGTTATACTTAAATTAAATCCAACTTATTTTGAATAAAAGAAAATAGGGAGCATAAAACGTGATAATGATACTTTCCCCCTATTCTTCTATTCCTATTTCAGGATAGGTGTAATCCAATTGGGTATTATGAATACCCGTTAATAAGAGATAAAAAATGAAAATTTCAGCTTCTTTTAAGAAAAACTATCCCAATCTTTCCGTGTGGATAACAATAAATATACCAAAAACTATACATAAACCTAAGGTGTGGAAAGCATTCTTGAAATATAGTGAATTAATACCAGATGATGCTAAAAAAGCACTAAAAAAGGGAAGCAATCCGATTCTTGGTTATAAAGCGATGCCAAGATCTAATGGAATGTTTTCGGCTTCTAAGTTTCCTAATAAAATATTTCTTGCAAAATCTATATGTGATAAATTTGAGGCTCTTCAGCAGAATCTGTGGGTAAACTTAAAAGGTGTAGGGGGGTCAAAGGTGTAGGGGGTCAGGTGTTGAAATGCCAGTTATCAAATTTAAACTCCATGGCTGCCAAAAGAAATCTTGATATTATTAGCTATGAGCAATTAGCATTTCAACACCTGACCTCTTTTTCCTCTCTTTTTCCTACATGACCTCTTTTTCCTACAATCGAACATATCTATTAAGTATTGTGTCCCCAGAACCTCAATGTGACCCATTTAAGCGCTGGCTGGTTTGCGGTTCGCTATCGCTCACTTTACCGCAAACCAACCACCACTTAATGTAAAAAAGGGGACGCTACCCTTAAATTAAAATAGATTATTACGAACAAAAGAAAAATAGGGGACATAAAGCGTCATAATGACACTTGACCTATATTTTTCGCATAACAAGCCAAACCATGCTTTAAAATACCAGTTATTTATGAAGTTAGGCTATTTACTTGAAATACGTGTTTAGGGTTTCTAAATGGAAGAGTTAGTAAAAACGATCCTTGAGGGTAGTGGAATA
>Ga0316202_10001547_pt1 | contig 17523 bp, 18 predicted proteins | sample 3monrhotite_MG_FD_204934 | JGI IMG/M metagenome (GOLD analysis project Ga0316202, IMG submission 204934) | Microbial mat bacterial communities from mineral coupon in-situ incubated in ocean water Damariscotta River, Maine, United States -... | ecosystem: Environmental > Aquatic > Marine >... | reverse complement strand
CAGAACAAGTATTAGTACAATATGTTTTAGTTGGTCAAAATGCTACTAATCCAACTATTCAAACAGAATATATTTATAGAAATGATCAAAGTTCAGATTGGAATGGAACAGCTCCAACAATAAATTTATCTCCTTCAATTGCTTGTCCAACTGGTATAATAAGTTCTGCAGACTTTACTTCATCAACACCGAGTCCTGTAGCTGGTGGTGCTTGTCTCCTCGCTAATACTGCAAGATACAATAATCAGGCACGTGCAAGAGGTGTTAAATTTAGTGCACCATCACCGGTGAGTAGAGATGATTATACAGTTTTAAGTTTTTATGTAAACTTTCCATCTCCTGGTTTTACACAACAAGGTAAATCATTACTTAGATGTACGCTACATTCAGATCCTATATGGTATCCTACTGTTGGATATCAAAACTATTATTTAGGCTGGGTAGATGTTGGAAATTTTTGTGACTTGAGCCTTACCGATACATGGCAACTTGTAAATATACCTACTTCATCATTTACTCAAAATTCAAGCTTAACAACTATAGGTGGGATTCATTTTATAAGTTACCCTAGTCCATGCGAAGAGGTCTATTTTGCTTTAGATGAAATTAAACTTCAAACTGGATTTGGACCTTCAACTAATATAGCAACAATAGATGTATTAGAAAATAATAACGTTATTGCTCCTACTGCAAAATTAAATTTTGAAGATACACCTACTATAAATCAAAGAGTTACAAATGATTCATTAACAAATACAGTTACTGTTGAGAATGATGTTGCAATAAATGTTATAAATACATTATATGTTAGTAAAGGAGGAGATGATGCTGTTGCTAGTATTCAACCTAATAATCAAGCAACTCCATTTTTAACTATTGGCGCTGCTATTGCGCTTTCTTCACCTGGAAATACAATTATAGTTTCTCCTGGAGAATATCCAGAAGAAGGTCTAGATATAACGGGATTATCTTTAGTTTCAACAGGAGGTTGGGAAAACACAACAATAGGTCCCATACCTAGTGCTGCCACAACAACTGTTATAACTGTAGGTGATCAAGGATATCTTCAAGGTTTTAGTGTATTTGTTCCAGCTAATAGTAATATAGCAATAAATTGCAATCAAGTTTCAGGAACTAATTCTGTTTATGATGTAGCTCTTTATGGTGATGGACTTGTTGGATTTGGTATAGGTTTAAATAGAACAGGTGGCGGTAAAACAATTGGATCCAATATTAGAGTTGAAGGTGGTGGTATGACTAACGCTATGAAAGTAGATTCTGGAGTATTAGCTTTAGAAGGAATACATATTCCTCAATCAGCTGGTACTATTGATTATGGGCTATTAGTTACTACAGATGGTGTTAATGCTGGTAGAGCTCAAATGATTGGCTTTAATTGTGGATCTAATAATTTAACTTCAGCTATTAGAACAGAAGGTGGTTTAGCAGGCATAATACCAACAGCTTTAATATTTACACCAAATATATTTAATTGTATAAATGCTTTAAGTACAGACGGTGTGTATCAAACTTCTAATTTACTTGGAGGCAGAATAGAAAATGTTACATATGCTGTTAATGTAGATTTAGCAGCTACCGGTGTAGGGTTAAAAAGTTCTATTTATAGAATAACATCTAATCATCAACCTAATTACTTATATAATCCAGAAGTTGCTGCATCATCAGAATTTTCATTAGTATTCACACAAGAACCTACTGATACATTTAACTCAAGTTTTAATATATTTGGAGCAGATCAAATATCAGCTGGATTTTCTGAAAAAGGAATTAGATCATCTTTTGGTAAAGGTGCTCCTTATTCAAGTGGAATGGTAGTATTAAATGCTACTAATGCACAAATCCCTAATATACAAAATGGTCTTGCTGATATAACAGCAGCAGCATTAAGTAAAGACAATAGTACTTTTGGATTTCAAACTTCTGCTGCAAATAATGCTATATATTTTGGATCTCAAAGAAAAGATGAACTTTTAAATCCTCTTTTATTTTTTGGTTTATTATTGAATATATCAACAGCTGCAACAACAAGTGTTCTTGGAAATAAAGATTATGTATTTGAAACTTGGGATGGAACTGGTTGGAGAATTATAAATGCAATGTCTACATCTGAATTAGGTGGTTTGCCTTATGGAAATAATCATTTTTTAAGATCAGATTCAACTGAATTTATTAGACCTGGCTTATTAACCAACGTTTTTTATCAACCTATTGGTTCTTTTGAAGTTAACACACCATCTCCAGTTAATTTAGCATTAACTCCTGTAGCTCCAGGTAGTCCAACATTTGATTGTTATTGGTTAAGAGTCAAAACTATAGTTCCAGAAGGTGGCGGTGTAGTTTATCCTACTTTTGAACAAGCAAAATTATTAGATAGTTCCCATAATATTTCTGAAGTTGGAATTCCTTCTGGTACGGGACTTGCTAAATTAAGAAAATCAATTAATTTATCTGGCCGTGTTTGGTCAGGTGCATTAACAGGAGGAATGACTCCTGGAATTGATTTAGGTAATTATAGTAAACAAGTAGGTGATACTTTAAATGTAAATTGGGATCATGATATAAATTATTCTGTAATTGAACAAGGTGATAGCATTAGTGTTCAATTTCCTATTCCTATTGGAACTTGCACTGCCTATCCTTTATCAATTAAAGCTGTTTTTGAATTTGAAAGTCCTGGAGGCATGAGTCAATTAGGTGGAGATCCAGTTACGTTAACTGCTCGTTGCTTACCTCAAGCTTCTTCTGGTAATTTAGTTGCAGATGTTTCAGGATCTAAAGAATTAGTAAGAAGATCTTATACACAAGCAGATCTTTTAGTAGATACAGGATCTAGAAGTGGTAATGAAAATATAATTGTAATTGATGGTTCTAATAATGTTATAGAAGGTACTTCAGCTATTACACTTTGGGATGATATAAATACACGTACTCACGAAATTAATTTAGCAGATCTAGATATATCAAATTATTTTGAAAATGATGTTATTTTATTAAATATAGAATATACAGCAGATGCTTCATTATCTACACCAATTGTACCTTTTACATTAATTATTGAAGGCATTTTCCATCAAGATGGCGCAGGTGTATGATCTTAGAAAAAAATCCAAATATACAAGTAAGAAAAAGTATACTTCATGGATTGGGTGTATTTGCTACTAACGACATTCCAGGAAATACTTTATTGGAGGAGTGTCATGGGGCTATTCTTTCTAAAGAAGAGTTTGACACTGTTAAAGAAATACCGGCAATTGCTTGTAATACTTTTTCAGTAAGTAAAACAGAGATTATTTTACCATATGGTTATGGAGCAATATATAATTCTAAAAAAAATGCAAATGTTAAATCAATATACAATGTTGATAGAAAGATACTTTCTTTTTATACAACAAAAGATATAAAAATGCATGAAGAATTATTTTTGGATTATGAAATGGCTAGAAAATTTTACAAAAATAAAAATATACAATTATAAAAAAAGGTCCCGTTAGAACGCCTTAACTAACGGGGTTGGTTACCTCTCTTATATGTACACAGAAATTTATAAATGACGTTTTTAAGGTCTCGGGTCTTTTCTACTAGCTACAATGTAGATAATACCTATGGCTATAATAGCCTTTAATATAAGACCTATTTCTATCAAATTTCAAAGTCAAAACTTTCATCAACTTCTTCGTAGTCCACGTTACCTATACTATCTTCTATTGGCTCTTCTGTATCAACTATAACTACATCTGGATTATTATCTACACCATATAATTGGTCAGCTAATTCATCTTCTGTTATAGTTTCAACTTCTGATTCTGTATTAACAGTATCTTGTTGAGTAATACCCATGCCTTTTAATACATTAGCTACCATGAAATCATGAAAGTTCTTAGTATCACTTAACCAAGATCTTGGGTGAACTGATTTATATGAATGTGTTACATGATTATAGAAAGCCCATGCATTCTCTTGATCACATTTATAATCATAAGAAGGCTTTTCCATTTCATCTTTAACACAACTCATTTGTCTAGGACTAATAAGATCTTCATTAAAATACATTCGTCCTAACAATTCAGCTTGTTGTTTTTCTGTTAAAACTGTATTCTTTAGACTATCTCTATCATTTTTGATTCTATCAAATGCTACTTGTGCATTTTTTATTTGATTAGATATTTGAGATCTAATTTCTTGATCTGCAGTTCCTGTATGCTTTCTAGCATAATTTAACTCACCGCAAACCATTCCGTTAGAACATGCAAAAACATGCGCTCCAATGGCGCATTGAAATCTAATGGATTTATCATAAGAATTTGTCCAAGCAAACATCATACCTATCTCATCATCAAGATGTCCTGATAATGGTTTAATATGATATATTCCTTGAGCTACTTCTGCATTTCCATTAGCTCTATACTTTTCATCTGTAATAATAAAACCACTATTAGCAAGCATTTGCTTAGTGCTATCAATTACAAATTTATGTGATATAACCGTATATGTATTCCCATGATTGGGCAACGGTGCATTTAAAACATAACTTTTTTCTACGTTAACTTTACTTTTCATATGTAAACTTTATAAGTGTAAATATATAACTTTTTTTTATTTAGTGCAAATTATCTTTCACTAATTATTTTATATACTGTATTTAAACAGCTTTCATATCATTATTAGATATATGAGTATTAAGCATATTATTGCTATTACTATACTTTTTAGTATTCCATGTACTTTATAGTTCATTAAAATAATTCTAATTGATTAACATCTACATGTAATATTGAATTTATTTCAGATTCAACTGCTTTAAGATAATATAGTTTATCAATGTTATAGTCTTCCCACTTAGGCTGCAATTCTATTTTATTAAATAAAGTTTGCATCCATCTTCCTGCCTCACACTGTATTTCTCTACCATCTTTTTTATTAACCTTTATTATTTTCTTACTATTCTTACCCATTTTAGAAATAAAATATCTGTTGATTTTTTGCAAATCTTCTTCTTTATACTCACCACCATGAGATGATCTGGATACTTGTTTCCAAGCTCCTTTTGATTTCATGCCAATACAGTAGTCAATGATATTATTATTTTCTTCAATATAATCTTCAGGTAGTTTGTCATTTATAAAATATTCATAAATAGCCTTTTTAACTATAAGCTTTGATTTATTCTTATTAAGAGGTAGTTCATGAAAATTAAAGCGCCCTTTTAACTTAACTGGAGCATACATAAATTCAGGTCCTTTTACTTTAAATAAGTAATGAGGATTATCTTCTTTAATTTTTCTCCAGGTAGTTATGTCAACACTTTTAAATTCATTTACAGCAATGTAATTATTAACATCACCTAATACAATTTTCTGATATGTATCATGCTCTAAATTTAATTTAGTTATATCTTCCCATTCTTCACAGACTTTAAGATAAAGATCTTTCTTGTCTCTTGGGATTCTAATCTCAACACCATCTGTATTTTGCAATAAACCAAATGCTTCCGGTATTCTATCAAGTATCATATCATATAGCATCATTAGACTTAATTGACCATTAAGCGTTATACGCATACACAACTCCGGATCATAAAAGAAACTATTCTCTTCATTACTTAAACCAAATATACAGTTAAGTATAATTTTGTATACATAATTCATAAGATTAGACTTTGGAATTTTAACTCTTTCATCAAAGATCCATTCATACAATGCGCAGAACTCTTCTTTTGGAAAGTGTGCTGGGGACCATTTATTCCTAATAACCAAATTAGGATAAAAAGATGTAACATCTGAAGACATAATAATATGCTCTTCATCTGATTTATAAACACCACTCTTTCTAGCACCGTGTATTCCACCTAAAGCAAATGTAGTATGAACTCCATTATGCTCAAGCTCATATCTAAACTGACCTTTGAGACTCATTGCATCTAATTCAAGAGATTTAAAACGATGTAATGCTTGTTTAAAAATAGGAGACTTAAACTTTATATATGGCAATATAAGATCTTTAACATCAATTATTGTTCTATACGTTTTCATCTTTTTTATTTCTCTAGACGGAATATTTAATCTATTACTTAGAAAATATGCAAATAATTCTTTTGCAATTTTTGGTTCTGATGCGCTAAATAAATTCATACCGTATTCCTGGGTAAGTTTTTTACGTAGTTTAATTTCAGATTTAGATCTATTAAATATTTCTTTTGTAGATGCAACATCATTGATACAATATCCTATTATCATATCTAGTTGTTGCTGCGTCTCTATTTTTTCTGTATGTTCAATGGGCATTTCTTGCATGTTTTCCCAATCCATTCCATATTGAGCCCACTTAAGACTTGTTCTTTTAGCAAGATTATCCCAATGATGCATCTTAAATAAATCAATTTGACCTATTTGTATATGCCATGGTGCAAATAAACCCCATTCATTTCTATTTTGTCTAGCAATTGTTTCTTGCGCAAATGCGTAAATAACTTCTCCTATTGCGCATCCTGACATGTTAGACCATAACTGATAATTATTTAATATATACTGAGTAACTTGAGCATCAAAAGCTAATCCGTTAAATGATATATGCCATTGCTTATCATCTTTATTTGTATGTAAAAATTCTATAAAATCCTCAAGATCATTTTTTAAGTCATGTATCACAAATATTTTCCTTTCAGAAGTTTTATAATGTTCAAACACGGCTACAAAACAATTAGATAAGGTTTCGTAATCCATTATATAATGTGTCATATTAAAAGTTTTAGGCATAAAAAAAGCCACAAGTTATGTGACTTCTTTTACAAGTGGTATGCTGGATGGGAGACACACCACTTATGAGTTAAGGTAGTCTAGGCCGGCATAATAATACTAGATGTTTTTGTTTCTTTTACATCAACATCCATATATTGTTTATAGTCAAAAGAACTTGCATTAATTGCAAATATTGCTAAAAAGTTTTCAATTTCTTCTTTTTCAGTAATATAAAATTCTGAGAAAGTATTGATTGCAACTCTTTGTTCTTTCATAGTTTTACCTGTTTCCTTATTAGGAAATTTAAGTTTTTGAGGTTGTCCCTCATCATTAAGTCTAGGTAACATTGTAAATGTTTCTTTGTTTGTTTTAGAGATAACAACAAGAATGCTGCTAGCAGGATCAAACATTGCTTCTACATATGGGCAGTCTTCTGTAACTGCTATTAAATTAAAATTTTTAACACCTCTAAACGCTGAGGTAATTAACATCATGTTTTGTCCAATTGAATTTTTGCTCATTTATCTAAATTTTTGTCTAAAGATATAGAATTATTACTTAAAAGTACAAACTCATCTGGTATTTTTTTAATTAATGTTTCTTTTTCTATATTTGGAGGTGTACATAATTCATGAGTTTCTTCTATTATTTTTAAATTTACATCTAATGCCTTAGCATATGTTTCATGATGTGATTTAGGATCTAAATATGACTCTATATAACCACTTATTCTCCCAACTCTACCAAAATATCTTAATATTTTATTTTTAGTTTCAATTGAGAGTTTTGAATAAGATCCTAATATAAACATATCAAAATCATGTTCATATTTAGAAAAATCAAATACATAAATTTGTTGATCTTTATAATTCTCATGATGTTCTAATAGATTATGAGAAAGCAAATGCTTTCTTTCAAAATTGCTAAACTTTAAGGTTTTTGGGGTACTATATATGCAAATATATTTATAATCAAATTGAGAATAAAGATTGTCCCAGCAGATATACGTTTCTGCTGGAACAAATTCTTCACCTTTTTTTATACCCAATAATGGATATAAAAATATCTTTGATTTTTGAAAATATTGCATATAAGTTTTACCCATGTTATAATCTTATTGTATTTGTTGCAAAATCATAAGGAAGGCTGTAATCTTTCTTTGTGTAATGATACTCTAATTGGTTCAATACATCTGATAGCATAAAAGCCCATCCTCTCATAGTACTATCAAGAACATCAAAAATGTATACTTGATTATACTTATCTATCACAACAAACTTAAATAAAATTTCATAATTATCCTTAATTTTTTCATCTAAATTTTCATAAACTAACTTATAGTATATAGCTGCTTGAATATAATACTTATAATATTCAACAGTTTCAGGAAAATCAGCAATGCTTTTACCTGTAGTTTTTAAATCACAAATAGTTATAGTTTTATTTTCATGATCAACTTTATAGTAATCTATATACCCATGTAATCCAAAATTATGATTCTTAAGATTACATTTTAAGTACTTTTCTATAAAACGCTCTTCTGAATTTAATTCAAAATCACTTTTATTGTCTTCAAATAATTCTTTTACTTTTTTGTTTTCCTTTAAAGTGTTAACGTGGTCAGCGCAACGAGCCAAGGTATCTTGGTCAATAACGTCCACATTTTTATTAAGAATAAATTTCCAATATATATCATAATCATCTATTTTAACTTTATTAATTCTAGCTTCATCAGTCTTTAATGACTGATATAGATTTACTTCTTTTAAAACATCTGTTACCACAGAATCTGGAACATCAGCTAATTTTTCAGCAGTAAATCTTTCAGATATAATATGTAATACTTTTCTTACACTATCTGTAGGAGTTTTACCTGGTACAATCTTAAATTTCTTTTCAAGATTTTCAGGTTCCAATAAAAGACAATGTACAAGCTTACCTTCAACTAAATGCTTATCAGTACGTACTTCACGGTCTTTTAATATATACTCCTTATAAAATAAGGATGGTGAAAACATTAATTTGTTTATAGAGGAATAGCTAAAGTAAAAATCTTTAGCATAGAACTTCTCTTCTTTTTGTTTATCAATCATTTGTTGCATTTTTAAATTTACTCATTAGATCTTTGTACATATGATAATGTAACTCTAGATTTTGTGCTACCATTTTATCAGTTTCCTCTTGTATCTTTTTTATATTATTAAGTAACTCATAATGGAACTCTTGCATTTCCATAATAGCCTCAATAAATTCTCTCTTACTTACATGATCAAACATATCATCAAAATAACCTTCACATCTTAGTTTACTTATGTGTGATTTTACAGCTTTTTGGGTTCTTCCCAATTCTTTAGCTGTATATTCTATGCCTTTTAAAAAGTAATTTTTTAATATAAACTGATTCATTTCCTCAGTCCAATCTGTATTTTGTTTTGCAGGTTTATTTCCCATAATTTATTTTTTATTTAAAATATATATCTAATTGTATTAATATTAAAATAAGCTGAATATAAAAATTTCCAATGTTCTAAATACACCTTTTTATCTTTAAGAGGGTATCTCATCACATTAGATTCATTTTTTATTTCAGATGAACCCGCCATTATTTTTTGAGCTTCTTCAGAGGCCTTTGCCATTTGATTAGGGTGATTGGTTAATGCAATAACTTCGCATTTATTTTCACCTGCTATAGCTCTAACAGCTTTAAATAATTCATCATAATGTTCTGACCACTTATGGCTAAATATAACAGGACTATAATTTATATGAACCTCCCATCCAAGATCTTTTAATCTATTGATTTCATGTATTCTATCAATAGTTTTTTGCATCTTAGGTTCTAATATATCTGCATACACTTGCGGCATTAAACTTACTCTTACTCTAGGCTTCTTATCAAAATGACTAACATCTAGATTCAATAGACCCGGATACTTGGTAGCCATAGTTGTATTCAGTCTTGGATGATCATCATATCTTTTAAGATAATCTACTAGAGGCTCGGGTAAATGTTTCTGCATCAATACTAAATCAGTATTACATGCTATATCTACCATAGTATATATAGGGTCTTGTTGATCAGGAACTTTAGTAAAGCTCTCTTCCCACTCAACAACCGAATTAAATATGTCATCTACATTTTTATTTACAAAAACTCTTGTACCATTGTACCGTGACATATAACAATAGGTATCTACACAACCTCCAAAGCATCCGTAGATTAAATTTGGTGCTATGCAATTAGCACTATTGTTGTTGTCTTTTGTTTTCAGAGTCTTTGTTTTCTGATACTTTATCATATATTAGTTTTAATCTTTCTGGTATAACAATTCGCGAATTGCAAATACTACAACATCTACCATCATTTAATGGCTGAGCATTATGACCATGTGGATCATTTATTGCTTCTTTACATATACTACATTTTTGCATAATTTAAATGTTTAATGTTATAATTACTTAAATGAATAGTGTGCAATCATTATGCACACTATTCTTATTCATCAAAAAGGTAAGTCCATACCTTTATTATATACGTCTTTTAATTTTAAATCTTTAGGTTTAAAATCAAATACAGATGTATCATGTGTTAAGCCTATGTTTTTTAGTATAGTCTTACACATCTTATTGGATATTGCACCTAATGTAAAATTATTTAAGGCATTTTTTTCATGTAAATGTTTAATTAATACATTATAACCATGTCCACTGCGGTCTACATCAATAGGTTTAATACCATGCATATATTTCCTCAGAGACTTTACATTTACTGTATTCCAGTTGCTTGCATACCTTATCAAATGATCATAAAATGCAAATATTAATGCTATTTTATCATATGATTTTTCAATATTGCAATTAGCCATCATTTCTAATGCTAATGCTACATTTACAGAATCATCTGATTTAATCATTTTTGCTATAGATGCGCAATCTTCACGTGTAAGTGTTACAGAATCTTCATTACAAAAATTTATAATCTCAGAATCTAAACATATTACATCCTTGTTATTTAGTATATAGTTCAAAGTTGAAAAACATTTAATATAATATGGATATTTTGTAGTTTGACTTAAAGCATGATTAGAATCTATTCTTAACTGACTTTTTAATTTATTCTCAAAATTCCAATGCCATTTCATTTGAAATACAACATATGCATCTTGTTTTGAAACATGATTTAAAAAATTGCTTAATGTATCATAAATCTCTTCGCTTACATAAAGTTTAACATTTGGCAACCACTCGGTTATCATTTCACTAGCTTTATTTACACCAGTCCAGTCATACTCAAATATACTTTCTAAATATTTACGTGATGTAATCATATAATCAGCTTTCTCTTTATTTCTTATTACTTTAGCATTATATTTTTCTTTAAGTAATTGCATTTTAGCTTGAGGTAAATCTAATTTAGGAGTCCTATAAAAATAGGCATCTTTCAAATCTGCAGCAGTTAAACTATTTTTTGTAAATTCTAGTTCCATAATAGGATCTCTTCTTCCATTAATTTCATTACTACGTATTAATATATGCTCATATGTATATCCGTCATCATCTGTGAGAGATTCTATAGTTTTACTATTATACGTTCTTTGAAACGTGGTAAAATCTAAAAATGCTGTACTGTTTGCAATTCCATTTTGTACAGTAGTTTCACTACCTTTAAGGGTTAAATTATATACTTTTTCTAATTTCATTTTAAATATTTTTTATATTCTGGTTTAACACTTACTTTGAATACATAAAGTTCTCTATTATGTATAGAGATTTCTGTACGTACTATTTTTTCTAGATATCTAAATGATTCATTAGTTAGTTTTTCTTCTTTTTCAAGTTTCATAATCATATCTTCTGCTGAAGAATGATATAGTTCACTTAACTCAGCTTTTTCTAACCAATACTTTACATCTTTATCTCTATTAAAGTTATGAGTATAGCTATACAATTTGTGTGCTAGCTCCCATAATAAATGAGGTTTTTTTGTATAATCAATAGTTGGTAAAATTTTAGCAGCAACTGCTATATTTTCACTGTCATATGAATTAACCCAATCACCTAGTTCTTTTACTAAAGTTTCAGTTAAATCTATTTTATTAGCTGATGAATGTAAAATGGTTTCTTCATTTATAACTTCTAGTTCTCCAGTATCCACAAGATGTGCAATATTCAAAGCTAATCCTGTAATACCCCATTCATCCATTAGACTTATAGGATTACTGCATTGATAACTTGGTATTCCCCGGTCATCCCACTTATAATCCCATATAACTGGACAATGGTGAGATTTTATTATTCCAGATCCAGGAACATCTTCAGGTTTAAAAGCCTCATAATTCCATAATCTATACATAAGTTTGCTGGTTTTTATTCTTTCACCATTACTAAACTTTTCATAACTATCATCATTTGTTATTATAAAATCAGCTTTTTCATAATCATTTGTTATGGTAACTTTATGTTCTTTACAAGCAGCTTTTAATCTATCTTGTGTAACAGAACCTCCTGACATTATAAAAGCCCTTTTGTAGTTCTGTATTTTAGTACCATCAATAGTTTCATCTGTTAGTAAGTCTCTTACTTTTTCAAAAGTAGTTTGATCTTGTGTTATAAGCACATCTTCCACTAGGTTGGAAGTAATGACCCCATAAAAGAGGTCATTATCCAAGCCAAAATGTTTCAATGCATCATTATTATAATCTTGATTAACATTTTTATTTGCCATATTATTTTACGGTCATTTTAATTATTTCCGGCTTCATCATAAGTTTATTAAACTTTTGTTTGTTACCATTAAATATAGTTCTCACAACTAGATACTTAAGATCATTTGTGAAATATTCTTTTGTGCATAAGGTTTCCAATCTATCAGTAATCTTTTGATTGATTGTATTATCTTTTGAATACACAACTGCAAAGTTTGCAAGTCTTGTTGCCAGTGTTGATGCAATATCTGCACGATATGCGTCATCTTTACCAATGCAACCGGTTAATTCACCTAAAATATATTGCTCATTATCATGTGTCAATAAATCTTTTGGTGTAACCAGTTTATCTAACTTGTTATTAATAAATATAGTAAACATAGAAGCAAACTCATCACCAACAGATCCTTCTCCAATCATTTGAATATATGATAAACTATCATTAAAATTTTCAAAGCTTGAAATAGCATTAAAAAATGTAGTAATAGCTCTTGCATTTGTTTCTTGAGTTACAAGTTCAGGATGCAATAATAGGAAGTTAATACATCTAGTATCAATACCAGATTCTTCCGCCCATCTTGCCCATACATTAGCATCAAACTGCAAATTGGCAGTTATATACCGTGTTTTTTGTGCTGCATCAACTGAATTAACCATGTAATCTCCATTATCTGGATTTGCGGTTAATACAATGTGCCAATCTTCAGGTAAAGACCATGAAATATAAGTTTGACGATCAATAAGTTCCATAACAGCTTGAATAAATCTTACATCAGCACGGTTCCAATCATCTAAAAGAAGAATACCTCCCTTTTTCTTATCAGAAATCCACTCTGGAGCTGCATAAGACATACGATTTTTACCTGTCATTTTGTAACCATTGCTTAAATAATCACTAACAGCTAATTCACTTACCCATTGCCCAATCTTCTTTGTAACAGTAGTATTATTGGACAACTTTGCAACGTCTGCAGATGCTGCAGTTTTTGCACCATAATGTATGTTATCATCATTAGTATTAAGTTTAACAACTTTTTCTTTATACATTTGAAATTCTCTTACGGGGAATCCAACAAGATCACCAAGCTCCTCAATTTGAGCTAAATTTAATTTTACAAAATCAAGATCATTATCTTCTGCAATTTGTTTTACAGTAGATGTTTTACCAATACCGGATTCACCTAGAACTTCAATAGCAACAGGAAGTTTTCCTTCTTTTTGTAAGAATCTATTGTTATCAATAATGTGTTTCATGAAACCGTTTAAGTCATCAATATTTAAATTTACTTGTGCCATAATTTTTCTTTTTTTTAATTATTAATTTAATTGTATTTTTTGTCCAGGTAATTCTTCATTTATAGAGCATGCAGAGCTGTGAACCCATAAAGTGTTCTTTGGACAGCTCTCTGGAGCCCAGGCTTCTCCATCTGTAAAATATATAAGAGCTGTATAACTCTTTTTTTCATTATAATGATCTACTACTGGCTGAAATGATGTACCACCTCTACCGTGTATTTCCCAATCACATTTAGGATTGAATTCTTTTATAGAATTTATTCGTGTGTCACACTGCACAACAGTGATCTTATGACCAGTCTTATGCATATGACTTAATTCACTAAAAAATTCTTCTAATTCATCCTTACTTACACTACCCGATGTATCAACACCTACACATATATGATTCTTAAATTTAATTTTAAGACCTGGATTACCAGAATATCTTTTGTTGTATTTACGCCTTAATTTTTTTGTAAAAATTATAGATGAGTTTCCAACAAATCTTCTAAGATAACCACGCCAATCAAATTTTGCAGGTTCTGTATGACGCAATCTTTTAATAAGATCAGCCAGTTCTCCAGGAATATTACCTGCTCTTTTTTCTGTTGATTCTGCTGTTTCTTTAACTTGGTGTTCTATTTGTTTTTGAATCAACTTTTTATCAGCTTCAGGTAAATCTTCAAATTCATCCCAAGTACCATGACATATAGATGTGCTACCATCCATTTTATCTAAAAGATCATCTAACGATGGACATGACCCAGATTTTTGAGCTTGTTCTAAAAGTTCATAATAAACTTTAGTTCCTGCTCTATCTGGAAGATTTAGTTCAGGAAAACTATTTAATAATAATCCTCCTTCTGGTAAATCATCAATATCTATATATTGATTAATTTCCAAGTCTGCTGCTATATTGAATAGCTTCTTATCATCATAAAGATCTCTCGATAATAAATGACCAAATGATATATGAAGAAGTTCATGTTTTAATAAACCTTTTCTATGATTCTCACTAAGAGATATAAAAAATTCAGGATTGATTGCTAATTGTACACCAATTCCATTTTTACTGACACCTGCTGTAGGTATGTCATTTCTAAAGACTTTATTAAGTCCAACTAAAAAGAGCCCGTAAAAGGGCTCATCAAATATTAAATTTTTACTTGTTTTTGATATTAAATTTGCTACCATTTTATTTTAAATTTTGAATCTATAAAATCATATTCTTGTGTTAAATGTCTAAAGTGCTCTAATACTAATGATTCATATATAATTTTGATATTTTCTAAATTATCCAAAGGTTCTTTTGGATTTTTAATGCTACTATATAATTCTGTCATTGTTAAATCACTATAGGACCAAATAGTTTGTCCTAAGATGGATATCAATTCTTTTCTCCCAGAGTGTGCTGTATTTTTTAACATAAGCTTTACAACTATTTCATCTGGATTTAAATTTTTAATATTTTCTATTGCTATGTTTACGTCTTCATTATCTTTTGACTTAAGCATTTTACATAGATTATTAAAAACTTCTAAATCTATTTTTACTATTTCTGATACATTCATTAATCTTCTATTTTTAAGGTTTTTCTCATCCAATCCGGTTTTTCTTTTCTGTTCATATGAACAATCCATTCTTTTGCAGATGGTATGTAATTATTACAATCTTCTTTAACATGTTGTTCACCAACATATCTTGTATATACTCTTTTGTCATCAGAGTTTAAAAAACTATCTCCAAATATTTTTGCACATTGAAATATACCTTCAGAATGGTGACGATAAAGTCTATGATTAGAATTACCTAACCAAGCTTTTGTTTCATCAAACCATTCATGAATGTGCAAGTAATCTTCAGGTACGCCACCCCATTTTTTAGATGAAGATTTGGCGTGTATCCAAGGATGCGCCATTAATTGACTATTTCTTTGCTATCCCAATGATATTCATCTACTGTTCTTTGATAATATGATGCATCTATAATTTTTTCATAAACGTGAAATTTTATAGTACCATATCCTCCATCATTGTTAACCCAATCTCCACCATAATTATTAACAAGATCTTCAATCCTGTCATACATATAGTCTTCCATGCAAATTGGCGGATCTATTTCTTCACCTATTGAATCAAGATAGATTAAATCATGTATTTCACCACTATCTCCTTGTCCATCAAACTCTGCTATTATTTCATTTACTCCATGATCAATTAGTTTGCTTATCATTAAGAGATTTTCCATTGGCTCTTTTGTCTTTCCGTACATTATCTTTTATTATTTCAATTATTACTCCTGGTTTCTCTTTGTCATATTTATAAGGATGAAACACTGGTAATATGTTAACCATGTTGTCATCTTCAATCCAACCGTAGGTTACCATATCATCTTGCACTGTTTGCGCAGGATTTATGTAATCAAACTTATGTTTAGTACCACGAATAAAAGTAAAAGCAATTTTGACCGGTAGTTTATGCTTCTTTAGTTCCTTTTGAAACTGCGGAGCATATTTTTGATAGAGAGATTTAGTATCTTTTCTATATTTCATAACTGTTTTACTAGCTATGAAGTACTTGCCTGTCCAACGTCTTCCATTTTTACTTGATGGTACATTTCCTGGGATAAACCATTTCATTTGTGTATAGTGTTTTTAAGTGTAACTTTTAAACTTTTATGTACTTTTTCCCAACCATGTTCTTTTACAGAATCTGAAATATCCTTACTTAATTCTACCAAGGTACCCGGTATACCGTAAAGTTTTTCATATTTCTGTATAGCAGCTTTACCCGCATCATCATTGTCAAAAAGTGTAATTATTTTTTTATACTTTAATTTTAAATTCTCAATTAAATAAGGCTTAATGATTGTATTCTCACTATCTGGTGCAATAACTTCAATATTGTAACCAAAGCTTTTTAAACACATTGCATCTTTTAGTGAAGAGCATATTACCAAATAAGGTAGATTATACTCTAACTGATCTAAACCTTGTGTATATGATTCAATTTTATAAAACTTAAATCCGTCTCTAAGAGGTTGATATATTTTAAATGCTTGACCATGTTTATTATAATAACCATACATATGTTTGCCACGTATAGTCTTTTTTTCCACGGTCCCATTATTAGACTTTACTAAATTATAGTAATCAATGGGTTTAACATTATATTTAGATAGCATAGAACTACCTATTCTGTACTGGAGCCAGTATTTGGCATCATCTTGTGTCCAATCACGGGTATTAATAAGTTCTATCTCCCATTTAGGTTGAGGTGTAAAGTCAATCTTAGCGCATCCATTTTGCGCTACAAATTTATTATAATCATTAATCATCTTTTCAATAGCATTTGAATATGTTAATTCAAATACATCCTGAACAAGATTAATCTTATTCCCACCCTTTCCGGTTGAAAAATCTTTATACATGTAACAACGCTTTGGTTGATCTACATATACACACATACTTGGAGTACGTTCTGTAGGATTCCATATGGATTTTATTTTTATATCCTGTCCATTTAGATGTTCATTGAGATTCAAATAATATTGAAAAACCCAGTAACTTGGAACAGATGATTCATTAGTAACTAAGTTTTTAGTATTTATCATATTATAAAGTTAAAAAAAAAAGAAAGAGATGCAATTGAGTGAAGTGATCTTACGAGTACTATTGAGATTTTGCTATTTTTCATCTTCTCTTTCTTTTATAATAGCCTGAATCACAGAGTTTTTAAAAAAAACAAACAGGCTATATGTTTTACTCTGCAGAAGTAGAATCAGCT
>Ga0316202_10001546_pt1 | contig 17533 bp, 20 predicted proteins | sample 3monrhotite_MG_FD_204934 | JGI IMG/M metagenome (GOLD analysis project Ga0316202, IMG submission 204934) | Microbial mat bacterial communities from mineral coupon in-situ incubated in ocean water Damariscotta River, Maine, United States -... | ecosystem: Environmental > Aquatic > Marine >... | reverse complement strand
GAATAAAAGCTTCTTTAGAAGGGCTATACTCAAGTATGTCTGATATCCTAAGCGATAAAGACTCTGCTGTGTCGGCTGTTAAAAACAACCCCGAGTCTAATATATGTCTTGTAGCTGTGTTTGAATTTGCTGCTGCTAATTTTTGCACACCAACTAATGCCCGTGCATCAGGGCTTGAACCATCACGAGCTTCATTAAGACCCGTTACATCACGGATCATTTGTAGGTAATAGTTGTATGTTTGAATTAATGTTTGTAGCTTCTGGCCGCCTGCGCCGGTTTGTAACGGTTGGATAGGCACTTTACCAGGATTCATATCACCCTCTTGTGTAAATGATCTACCAATAACAGAACCCGTTTGGAAGAACATATTAAGCGCCTCTTGCGGATTGTAGTTTGTTCCGTTGCCTAAATCAATTTCAGCAAGACCGTCCGCATCCATATAAACACCGTCGGGCATCATTTTAGATAGCACCTGCTGCATCTTTAAATGGGTAAGCTGTATCATATCAGCAAACCCCGTACAACGGCTTACAATAGATTCAATACGACCTCTGTACATTCTTGGAGCTACAATACTGTAATTCATTTTTACTTTATTGTAATCACTTTTAGGGCGTACCATATTTTTAGCCATACCCCATTCCAATAGCATACTAGGGCCTAATATCATAGCCCCCTCGTATAACACCTCGAGCGAACGTGATGCTTTAGCAAACCCCTCTGAATCCGCTGGCGGATTAAATTGATCGTCTCTTGATATAGCTTTTAAGCCACCGGTAGCTGTTTCTTTTATTTTGTATACCTCGTTCATGTAGGTCTTGTAATTAAAATACAAAACCTGTACCGTATTAGAATCATAACCACGATCAGCGCCGTCATTAAATTGATTCCAAGAAGTTGTGTTATTATAAGACCCTGCTGCTTTTATTTTGTCAAGCTGAGCTTGGTCGAGTTGCGGGTATTGCTTTTTTAATTCGTTGATCGGTATGTTCTTAACTTCCCCAACATAGTATATGTCTTCAAAATAAGGAGACTCAGTGTAAGAGTAAACCAGGTTGGCTGGATCTACGTAGTCAATAACAACACCCTCTGATTCTGAAAATGTATTTTTAACCGCGCCGATACCGATGGTTGTTAAATCGTAATATACTCTTCTTTTAGCTAAATCATAATTGTTGCCGTCAAACAAAGTATTAATTGCTATTTCCTCAGCTATTTCAATACCTTGTTTATAGCTCAGCTGCATATGCAACTCTAGCTCTTCTTTTGAACCCGGCAGATTTTCTTTATCGTTTTCGTATAAGTTAATACCAAACGCCTCAGCTGCGTAGTCGTTAATCTCCTGAGTTTGCATGTCTCTTATAATAGAGTCCATATATGCAGTGCGCTTTTCAACACCGTAAGGGTCTTGCGAATATGCTTTTACATCAAAAGATCTGTCTGCAATACCATTAACAACAATATCAACAAACTTAGATAGTATGGGTACAGGCTTCCAATCTAAATTAAGATAAGACAAATCGCCATTAACTGATAATTCATCTTTATATTTCTGTATCGGCTGTTCGCCTCTAGCATATAATCTTAACCCGTGAAAACTATTTTGATTGCTTTGAAATCTTACGTTTCCTGAATTGCCGCCAAACCATTCAGATTGAATAGCTCTACCTACTTGGCGGCCATACTCAAATGACATCTTCTCCTGGTCGCTAGCAACCTGGCTAGGGAAAAAATTATTTACAACTGACTCAGCCATAGTTTTATTTTATTATTTTCGATATATCTCCGTCTTGCTTATATCTTGCAATATTGAGATTTAATTTTGTTCTTTGTAAAGTAGCATTCGGTCTGTACATATCTTTGTGGCAGGCCATTACAGCTAATCCGGAGCTAATCGCGGCATCAAATTTTGTTCGATTATTTATATCGAACTTAGACCAATCGTTTAAAGTGGCATTAAAATACATACTGCCGTAAGTGCCATCTTCTTTTAATCCAATGTACTTATCTATGTACATCTCAATAGCAGCCGCGTGCGCTTGCTTAATGTCCTCACTGGAGTTTGGTATACCTCCAATTTCTTTTTCAGTTACAGAAAGCTTGTTCCACAATCTGTCAGGTCTATTCATAGAATAACCCCTGTACCCTCTACGCTTAAAGTAGTAAAGCAATCTAGGTTTGTTATTCTCAGCTAATAAAGGCATTCCGTAAAAGACGCAAGCCATTAGCACGTCTTCAAAAAATATCTCCGCAGTTTGAGGCCTAGCTATATATTCTAAAAAGAATGTACTAGGCGGCGCGTCTTCCATGCTAAACTTTGTTAGTCCATGCAGCGCACCTTTTGAGCCCTTGCCGTCGGTAGTACCTGAAATATCGTAACTATCACAGCCGAATGCACCTATATGTTCATTCCCTGGATATTTTATACCGTTTTTAACAATTGATCTGTTTTGCACATCAGCATTAGGTATCCAAGACACTTTAAATCTGCCCTGCGGACTTGGTAAAAACATTACCTTAGTGTCTTTTACGCCTGCTTCCCACTGAAAATTACCGGTGGTTATGATATTAGTATTACGCAGATCGTCGTTATAATCAATTTGTTCGTAAATTTTTGCTAAGTTAAAAATACTATTTTTAGTTTCATCTCTAAATGCGTGTTCAGTGGTACGCGGGAACTGTCTATAGTATTCATTTAACGCGTCCTGGTCGCCCTTAAGGCCTTCAACTTCATTGTTCCAGTAATCTATAACTCCTGTATCAATAGTATCACCAAACGGATCTAAAACGGTTTCTTCTTTTGGAGTGTCAAATACGGGTTGTCCGTGCTCGTCAATAAAACCTTCATAGTTCCATTCCATAGGAATAAACAAACTGTACAATCCTGATTTTGTTTGTCCGTTATTATTGCGCTTAGTAACGTCAGAGTCGTTGTAAAGCTTTTTAAAATTTCCGCCTCCTTTTTCTAAAGCGTTTGATGTAGAACCCATCATACACTTGCCTATAATGCGACTACCTAACCTAAGACACGTTTTTGTCACGCGCCAATTGTTTAGTATATTGTCTGGTCTTTCCCACTTACCACTTTCATCGTGCACTAATAGCTTTAGCTTTTCACCATCATAAGAGTTGTCTCCGGTGTTTTTCCAATCAATAGTTGTATCTAGACCTTCCATTTCAATACGCGTCTCCTTTGACTGTATAGATTTACGGGTTAGCTTAGAAGCAGGAACCCTATATGCCAGTTCAGTCTTCGGTCTATCCATACCATCTTGTATAGGTTTGAAAAAAAACGGGTAGTTAAGGGAAATCGGTACAACTTTGTCGGTAAACATTTTCTTGGCGTCACTACCTGATTTTGATAGTATACCGAATCTAGCGTCACCTGATATGGTCGCAAGGTTAACGGTTTCTCCTGATGCCATAAATGAGAATCCACTCCGTCTGTTTTTAAGGTAGCACATTCCGTAAGCTCTTGTGTCCGCTTTAACGGCTTCCCAGAATATATAAAACAATCTGTTCGCTTCTCTGTAATCTGGGTGGCCAACGTCGATCTTACTCCACTGCAGGTACATGTAATGAGTGCCAGTAATATAAGTTGGGACGTCTTTGTTATAAAACCAATAACCGTTTTCACGATTGTTAAATTCCTCATCTATATAACCCTCCCATTTTTCTTTAAATTCGTCTGAATAAGACTGCCAATCGAATATACTTTTAATATTTTTAAGCTCCTTAGGATACTCCTTAACGGTCCATTTGTTAGCTTTTTTATTTAAGTTTTTAGGGACCGGCGGTAAACCTATAACCAATCCTTGTATATCTATTATTTCGCCGACTTGGCCTGTCTTACTTATGACAATTAGATCTTGCTCTTTATTATAACCATACTTCCACTTTTTACCTTTATTTAATCTGTGTAGTGTAGTATGCTTTATAGGCTCTACTGTTTTTACTAAATTCTGCTCGTACATTATTTAGATCTTTTTTCAGCAAACCCTGAAAAAGCTTCTTTCTTTTCTTCTTTAGGCTTGTTCTCTAGTATGCGCTCTTCGTCTTGGATACGATTCAATATTTCAAAAGCATCAAATATAGCTAACTTTTTAGTGGCTGCTGCGTTTTTTAATCGATCAGCAGATATATCGTCATCTGAATCAACTATAGCCTCTTTAGCAACTTTAATAAGTTCTTCAACAGCTTTGTGACCAGCTAGGATTATATTCCTCTTCGTTTCCTTGATATTCATATTCGACTGTAATTTGATTGGCGGGCACACGGTATAATCGTTCGCCCTCTATATTAAATTCGTATTCCATACCAGGCTTAAAACCCACCAGCGCCCCTGCTTTAAAACCTTCACTAGCATACTTAATAATACCTATTAAAGGTTCCTCTTTATGTAAGCTAAATTTATCTTTTGCCTTTATAGGCTTTATAAAGCAAAAACCAGGCAAAGCATTCCATTCGCTATTGCGTTTGTATGCGTAAACCTGGTCAGGATATACAAAGAACATATCTTCTTTATAAAACGCTCGGCTGTTTTTTTCTTTGCCTCTAACGTCTCTAAATCTTCTAAACACATTATGATGCACTATTATTTCGTCACCTTCCTGTATATCACCGTTAGTAATTTTGGGTACGCTATTAACTACGCCAAGCCTGCTCGTGTAGTGGTGGTTTTGTACTTCTGTATTTAACAGCAGCTTTTTGCCGTTTATTTTTTTTTCGCTAGTAGATCGCCCCTCTTTAGGGCTAACTATAAAGTTGTATACGCTTTGCATTACCACTTAAGATCATATTCGATGGATATTGCCATGTTCTTGTTAAAGTCTTTCCACGGCATTACTAGTTCACCTTTTTGTATATATACAGAGTACTTATCAGATTCCTCTAGTATATTCACTATAGTATGACCACCATACACTTCCTGTCCAACAGAATAGTGCATGGCGTCATTTTTATAGTCTTTCCCAATGCTAATCTTCCTTATTATCTGCATTTTCCGCGATAGTTCCGTCAACTAAGCTAACGCTTACATTGCCGTAGGATTTTTCCAGATTAACTTGGAATACATTAAGCTCTTCCTTTGCTTTGTCTAATTTGCCAAGAAGCTCCATTTTTTGAACTTCTAACCCGCCAATGCTTAGCTGAGTTTGGTTAATTAATTGCACGATTGCTTGAAGGTTTTTTAGCTCTTCAGCTTTAATCTTTTCGACTTTGGTTTCTTTTACTTTTTTCATTTTTTGGTTTAATATAATTAAATTATTGTTACTTTTATAATTACTTGATTTGTCTAATAACTAATCTTATGGGAGGGGTTGGCAATAATATGTCACTGGCCCACAGACTATAGCGGCTTCAGCATTAAGTGTCGCTGGCAAATCATCATTAGGTGCTATGGTAGCAAGCACTTCTGAACCTACGGCGGAACCCGAAGGTTGAAGACCGGATAGAGCATATGCATAATAAGACTGTAAGTACACGGTTGTGCCAGGGTAGCCGTGATTGTATAGAAAGCTAGGAAAGGGTGATGAAGATATAATAAGAGGTTTTCTCCATACAAACCTAAAAAATTCACCGTTTACTGCGCCCGCTGTCGCTGCCGTAGAAAGTCCTCTATAGTCGCCTAGCGTTAAAAAGTTTATGTAGTACGAGCTGTTAACATCCCATAAAGAATCTTGTGTAGAAGAAGCGGTAAGTAGCTGCCCGTTCCACCAAAGGCTAATATTAGAAGCGTCCAACACATTAGTTGCCGCGTCTGCTTCAGGTATTGAAAAAGTAAGGAATACACCTCCGTTTAAGTTACAGTTACCCGCGCATTTTATCCACTTATCATTAATTGAAGTTAATCCTGATATGCTTGAGTTTTGAACGGAATGCAATTCAAACTCAGCTAAAGCAGTAGTAGGGCTATTTGTTAAATCGCCTTTTAATTCAATCACAAGTTTGTTAGCTGCGCTATCGTATTTGAGCTCTATAGTATCATAAAATTGACCACTAATTTCTTTGCCTAATGACAGTATTGTAAATGACTTTGCAACGGTCTCTTTGTTTGTAAACCAAAAGTCCATGGAATAGCCCATCGTAAATGGTGCAATAGCGGTGGCTCTTGGGTCAGCCCAAGTTAAGCTATCATCCGCGCCGTCAAGCATTAATGGACAAGCGTTTGGGGGCGGATTTGGTATAGGCAAAGACTGGCTGCAACTGTTGCACCAATCAACTATATTCATTATCCCAATACTCATTTTACTTTACCGAAAGAATGTTAGTAGCACCTGTTCCTGTAGCTAAAACGTAATCACAGATGATCGGCAAAAAACAGCCGTTACCTACATTTTTAAATACAACTGCGTCCGCAGCGGTAGGAGCACCTGCACTAAAGTCTTGTCCTGATATAATCACATTAACGTCGCCTGCGGTACCTACATAAAGTGCAGCTCCGTTTAGCTTTGTTGTGCCGTCTATTGTATCGCTAGGCGTGATAGCTGCGACTGCTGTTGCAAATTCGGGTTGATTTGTAAAAGTTCCCATTATATATATTTATTTCTTTATTAACATTTCCATCTACGGCGTGCAGCGCAAATACGTTTATCTGGTGTTTTGCTACAATTGATATTGTGCATCTCCATTTGTCCTTTTGAGCGCGCACAATATGACGTACGACGTTTACCGCCACCCGGCTGAGGTGCTTTTAGCTTACCACCTGTTTCTCTATTGTAAGCTGCACGGCCTGCTGCTGTCATTCCAGCTCCTTCTTTAGCACTTAAAAAGTGTCGACCTTTTCCTTTTGTTGTTTTCTTCAGCTTCGCAAAAGGCGAAGACTCTTGTACATATGCCATAGTATAATGAAATAGGGGACGGGCAATAAAAATAAGGTAGCGATTCCTTTTCCTACACGCCCGATGTAACCCCGTTATTTTTTAGTTTTTCGGTATGCTTCTTTTTCCCAGGGAAGATTATGAGCACCTTCCATCATTGTTTGACGGGTGTATACTCTAGCAGGTGAACGAGTGTCTCTCTTCCACATTACTGTATCCGCTGTATAATCAAGTTTACCCTGAGCCATTTGTTCGAGGTGCACTTTCTCGTGCTCAACAGCGTCGTTAATCTTATTTTGCGATAAGCCTTTTTGAACAAATATAGTGCCGTCGCGGTTAGCCTCGGCTTGTATGTTATCGCCTAACTGCTTTTCAAAAACAGGCGTCCCATGGTCTGACGCTTCTTTATTGATACCAAACAGCGTCTCTTTATTCTTAAGTTTAAACATTACTAATCGCAATCACAATCGCCGCTACAGCCGCAATCGTCATCAATACTTGTAAAGTTAGCCGCTACCTTGCCAGCTGCGTCTATAGTTACTTCCTGCATTACAGGGTAACTGTTAATGCTTTCTTGTACTCTTTTAGTAATAGGTACTGCTTTCATCGTTCTTTATCTTTAATCATATCATCAATAGCTTTATTGTAAACTTTGTCTGTATATGATTTGTTTTTATAAAATTTACTTGAGGGCCCAATAGGCATGTCATCGTAGCCTAGCATTATATTATACATCCGTGTTATTAGTCTTCTCGTTTTTTGCGATACTTTAAAAACACTATACTTAATTGTTGTCTTATTGCGATGGCGCCAAACTTCTATCCAGCCTTCTCTACGAAGTCTTTCCCACCGTTTTTTATCCCAAGCATAGGTGTAAGATCCGTTAATAAAATCATCACGTGTAAACCTGTCTTTACAATCTAAATATATTAAAAGCTCAAGGTCCGCATCTTTTATACCATAAGTTTTACAGGCCCATTTTCTAACAAGCCTGTAATACTTAAGTAAATTTATATCTCTAAGGTCATTAGGTCCTAATCTCATTCTACAATAACAACGTCTTGACCGGTAATTACATGGAACAAGTTATCATTCCACTCTATACCGTGACCAGCATGCTTATCGTATCTAATTACATCTCCTTCGCTAACTCCTATTACCAAATGCCCGCAACTAACAACCTTAGCTTTTAAGTACCTAACGTCGCTATTTTGCTTTTCAGTTAATTCTAAGCCAGCCACTGTTTTGGGGGCTTCCTTAAGCTTTTCTATAATTATATAATAATTAATTGCTTTCATCTAGACGCATATTAGAAATTATACAATCAGCGGACATAATAGTAATAGATACGCTAATAGCGTTTTTAAGAGCGGTTTTCGTAACTAGTACCGGATCAATTATACCAGCCTTAATCATGTTAACCTGCTTACCTGATATAGCGTCAATACCTTTATTTCGTTTTACAACAAAGTCTTCATGCTTAATATTAGCGTTAGCCATTATGGTTTCGAAAGGCGCGCGTATTGCTTTAAGCAATGAATTATACCCTGCGCCTTTATTTTTAATTTTTTGAGAAGCATATAATAAAGCTATTCCGCCTCCTGGCACAATACCTTCTTTTAACGCCGCCTGTGTTGCGTAAATAGCATCTTCAACACGGTCTTTCTTTTCTTTAAGCTCGACTCTAGAATCTGCACCCACATATATAATACCGACTTTTCCGGTAAGCATGGATAATCGCTGCTCTAATTTGTTTTTGATGTAACCGTTCGTTTCAGACGCTACCTTAAGTCTTACGTCTTCAATGCGCTCTTCTAGCGTTTGAGGGTCAACGTCAACCTGCAGTATCGTGTTTTTGTTGTTTGTAACGGCTTTTGTAACTTCACCTAAAACCTGCGGGTCTATTAAATCTAAATCGTCACCCAGTTCTTCGTTAATAACTGTAGCACCTGTTAGCATTGCTAAATCATCAAGCGTATCTACTTTAGTGTTACCAAAGCCAGGTATGTCTATTATGTTTACCTTAATATTGCCCTTTACTTTATTTGCTATTAAGGTTTGATGCGGTTGCTGTTCTACGTCAGCTACAATTAGTAAGCTTCTATTTTTTTTAACAACATGCTCTAAAACACTTTGTATTTTTCTTATGCTGGCTACACCCGAAGATACAATTAACACATAAGGATTGTCTAATACAGCTACTCCTTTGTCTCTATCCGTAATAAAATGTGGAGATTTAAGACCTGAATCAAATTGCGTGCCCTCTACAAAATCAACGTAAGTTTCATTTGTATCGGACTCCTCCATTAAAACAACTCCATCTTTTCCAACGCGCTCGAAAGCTTCGCCAATCTTTTTTCCAAGAACTTTATCGTTGTTACAGCTAATGTAAGCAACTTGCTGTAGCATTTCACCCTCAACTGGAATACTGGAATCATCAAGATGAACCATAATTTCTTTAGCACAGCTTTCAACGCCTGCTTTAATTTCTCTAATCTCTTTTTCATCTGCTTCTTTTGTAAGCTCTGTTAGTAAAGCATGAGCAAGGACAGTAGCTGTGGTAGTACCGTCCCCTGCCTCACGCACAGTATTTCTAGCAGCCTCTTTTACAAGTGTGGCTCCTATGTTTTCGACCGAATCACGTAAGACTACGCTTTCCGCAACGGTTACACCGTCTTTTGTAATGACCGGTCGGCCTAAAGCGTCTTCGTAAATTACGCATTTACCTGAAGCGCCTAAAGTGGACTTCACTGCGTTTGTTAACTTATCGACGCCGGCCATTATTTTTTTATTGGCTTTATCGCCAAATGTAAGATCTTTAACGATCTCGCTCGGGTTATTAAATTCCATTGTATTAAATTTGATTAAATTAAGTTGGTGTTACTCGAATGTCTTAACGACTTTTGGTCCTTTAACAAATTCAAGCTTTTTAAGGTAATGATCAACAGAGCTGTCTATTGCTGATTCAGCACCGTTTAATGTTTCCCGACGAGTTACGTCTTTCCAGCTTTCTTCCCAAAACAATTCTGTTTGGAAATAGCCATTCGGGAGCTGCACAATACGCCAGTTTGATTTGGTGGAGGCATGCTTCCAGAACGCTTTGGTTTCTTCGGATACTTGTTGGTTACCACTTGTCGTAGTGGTAGTACGGTAGTAAAAAGTCATTTGGTTTTTGTTTAATTATTGGTTATTAAGTTAATGTTACTGATTTGTATTCCGCTGCAATAGCGGCAATGTTTGGTGACGCGGTAAATGCAGTCGAGGAACTCCCAACTACTTGTGCCGGTATAGTAAGTACATCAGTGTTTTTATACCCAGAACCTGCTGTTGTTGATGTAATGCTGGTTACGGTTGTTGCATCGGCCATTACAATAGTTACAACCAACCCTGTACCTGAACCACCTGTTGGAACAATACCGCTATATGCACCCGCTGTTGCACCTGTTGGCGCTGAAATAGCCGGAATTACACGGCCTGGGTAGATACTACCAAAAGAACTAACACATACATAAATTTTATTGTCTGCGTCATTAAAAGAAAAATCTCCTTTTAATCCGATAGCGCTATCTGGTGCTGCTGCATCTACTGATACAAATCCGTTTAAATCTGCGGCTGTTACCCCCTGCGATTTTGGTGCAGCGGTTTTGTCCGCTAAGCTAATGTCATTGTTGTAAACAGCTATTTTTGAATTTACTGATAATGGATCTAGTGCCATAATATTATTTGGTTTATACTTATTATTCTATAATTACTTGCGCATTAGTTTAGTTAAGTCTTTAGTCTTATCGGTAGAGCCCATTGAAGAGCCAAACCAATAACCATAAACATCGCCTAATGTACGCAAAAAGAAGCCGCTAAACGTGGTTATCAATCCTTTCTGCACTTCACTAAGGTTTCCCCAGTCCAGGAAGTCTGTGAAGATAGCTGTAGCCAATCCTAACGCGATAACTAATGTTATGTATGTAAGTATATCAGGCGTTGCTTTATTCTTCCCTAGATCGCGTGCAGCGCGGCGGTCTTCAACCTCTTGCTCGTATGCTTTTTCTATAAAAGCTTTTTTCTCTTCAGGCGTTTCTATAAACTTATCGGCAATATCTACAGCTTTGTCTATGAGAGAAGCGCCACCACCGGTAAGTAAATTTATTAGTTTGCTCATAATTTATTAAATTTATAGTTGCACTACACTTTGGCCGTTAGCAGTACCAAAGTCGTAATTGCCGCTGTTGTCTGGATCGTTTGCGGAAGGAACAGATGTTGAGGTATCACCAAATATTAAATTGGTAGTGTAACCCGCGTCAGAAGCAGATATAGGAGTGCCTGAGTTGTACATAGTGCTAGCGTTAGCGCTAGAGGTAACCTGGTCCCACATATGCATGTACATATAATCGGCAATTCTACTACCACCTGTATTATGATCATTACCACAAAAAGTCACCTCTGGTAAAGTCAGGTTTGACCTTGAGTTACTGTTTGAGACGGCTGTGCTTGTGAGCTCCGTACCATTCCAGTAAAGCTTAAATGCGTTTACTGCAGAAGACTGAGATGCGTCATAACTTAATACTAAATTGCAAAAACCATAGCTATTAACGTTCCCGCGATTACTAGCAGTCCACTTATTATTTGAAGAAGTACCCGTGCCTGTTGCTGTATTATTGCCATGTAGCGCCCACTGTCTGTCGAAATTGCTACTGTTGCTTCTATATCTTGCTATAAAGCGATTTAAACCATAATCGTACTGAAGAAAGAACCTATTAGCCGTTGAGGTTGTCCCAGAGGGGGTTAAATCAAATATGACTAAGTTCAAATCTGTTGCTGCCCATTGCGGCCGTATCCAAAGCGAGGCACTAAAGTCCTCAGTGGTAGAAGCCAAAGGCCGGTCGGTTGCGTTGTCCCATTTAATGTCATTGCTAAGATCCCAATAGTATTGGGCACCAACAGCAGACTGGTCATAACCGTACCACTCGCTCATGGCAAAAGGGGGCGCACCTGATGGGTAACTAGGTGAATTGGTATTTATATTAAAAAAATCACCGTTGGCTAACTGTTGTAAAGATGCGGTTGGCGATCCGCCAACTCCACCCTCTGCTAAAATATCAGATACACTTATTGTTCCGCTACTTGGTAAAGCCATCTAACTTAATTTTTAAATCGTTAATTTGCTCTTGCTGTTCTTTCATAGCTTCAATCAATACACCTACAATGTTACCATAAGCAACTGACTTATATTCCTTACCATCCATTACTACTTCAGGCAAAATCTTTTCTACTTCCTGCGCAATGACTCCTAATCCTCGTTTACCATCTTTATCAAAGGTAACACCTCTAAGAGCTTTAACTTTTCCCAATGCATCCGGTATAGTCTCTATATTTGCTTTTAGCCTTTCATCAGAGAACGCTGTAATGTCTCCAGTAGCGGTAAAGTTGCCCGCAAGTGCGTTACCAGAGCTTGATAAATTTCCTAAGCCAACTTCCCCTGGGGAGTCTATAGTACAATTTAAAGTAACCGAACCTGAAGTACCACCACCGGACATTCCAGTACCTGCAGTTACAGCGGTTATATCACCAGTATTGCTAGTGTAACCCGCATCGTTATTAAATCCACTAATGTTTACATTTGCGGGGTCGCCAGTGATTTCTTCCCAGCCTACGCCTGTTATATAACCACTATCGTTGCTAAATATGCTTAGCCCTATTTCGTTAGCGGCTTTTCTACGCTCGGCTCCATTGTCTAGTACAATAAACTCATCGGTACCGACCATAGTTTGAGTCATGTCAGCTAACTCAGATAAGTCAAGGGTAATAGTAACAGAGCCGCTAGTTGCCGCACCGTCTAATCCTGTACCTGTGCTTACCCCTGTTATTGTACCTGTGTTAGTGGTAAAACCAGCATCGTTATTAAAACCACTTATGTTTATGTTTGCTTGATCACCCGCAATCTCAGTCCAGTTTACGCCTGTTATATAACCTGCATCGTTAGTCCATTGGTTGTTACTACCGGATTTATTCGTGAAGGTCTGCGTGTTGCTCGCTGTTGTGGTACCACTACCGGTACCCGCTCCAATTAAACTTCTTACTTCAGCCGCAGATATTCCTGAGTTTAAAGACGGGGTTGATCCATTAGATAGAATTGCAGGTGTACCCGTATCACTTACCTTAGCAGTATTAGCTGTAATCGCACTTGCCTGACCTGATGTGATACCTGTCTTAGCACTGTTGGTAGAAATAGCAGTAATCTCTGCAGAAGTGATAGTTCTAGTATCACCCGCCATTGCTTCTTCTCCCGTAGAACCTATCACCATACTAACCTTAGCGCTATTAGCAGTAATAGCACTCGCCTGTGTTGAGGTAATTGTTGTTATGTTACCTGCCTTTGCGGTTGACGCCGTTGTGCCTATAGCGAGACTTGAAGTACCTGCACCGATAAGGCTCCTTACCTCTGCAGCGGATATACCGCTATTTAATGAAGGAGTTGTCCCGTTACTTAATATCGCAGGTGTGCCCGTATCGGATACTTTAGCGGTATTCGCTGTAATAGCTGATGCCTGACTAGATGTTATACCGGTCTTTGCACTATTGGCAGTTATTGCGGATGCCTGAGAAGTTGTAATGCCGACTTTTGCATTGTTAGTAGTAATATTAGATGCCTGAGTCGAAGTAATACCAACCTTAGCTGTATTGGCCGTTATAGCCGATGCTTGAGCACTAGATATAGTTGTAGTATTACCAGCCTTTGCCGTGGTAGCTGTTGTACCTATAACTAAATTTGAGCTACCAGTTCCAGCCCCTATAAGATCTCTAATTTCTACAGCGCTTATATTTGTGTTTAACGATGGTTCAGAACCATTAGACAAAATAGCTGGTTTTCCTGTATCTGTAACTTTAGCAGTATTGGCAGTAATAGCGCTAGCTTGTGACGAGGTAATACCTGTTTTAGCCGTGTTTGCTGTAATCGCGGAAGCTTGAGCACTCGTGATTCCAGTTTTTGCGCTGTTCGCTGTAATAGCTGATGCTTGGCTACTAGATATAGTAGTCGTATTACCGGCCATAGCTCTAGTGGCTGTTGTCCCAATAACTAGTGAAGATGTACCAGCTCCTATGAGCGTTCTCATTTCTGCCGCTGATATATTTGTATTAAGCGACGGAGACGATCCATCAGACAGCACCGCAGGCAAGCCTGTGTCGGTTACTTTAGCAGTGTTAGCTGTGATTGCAGAAGCCTGTGATGAGGTAATCCCAGTCTTAGCTGTGTTAGCGGTTATAGCGCTCGCTTGTGCTGATGTGATGCCAGTCTTAGCCGTGTTCGCAGTTATAGCACTTGCTTGAGCGGAGGAGATAGTTGTAGTATCACCAGCCATTGCGGTAGCTGATGTTGTACCAATAGCTAAATTAGAAGTACCTGCACCAATCAAGGTGCGCATTTCAGCTGCTGAAATACCAGTATTCAAACTTGGTGTTGTGCCGTTGCTTAATACAGCCGGTTTGCCTGTATCATTAACAACCCCGAGATTGGAACGAGCGGCAGAAGCGGTTGACGCTCCTGTTCCCCCATTAGCAACAGATAAATCTGTGCCAGACCAATTCCCGTTGTTGATGCTGCTTAGGGCCGCTAATGACCCTAAGCTTATCCAATTGACCTTAGTGCCCGTTGAAGAGAGTACCTGGCCAGAAGTTCCTAAATCGCCGTCTTTATCCTCTACTCCAGCGGTTAGGCCTAAATTATTTAAAAACTTCATATATTATATTTTATTATCCTATTCTTTGAATCAACACTCTAATGCTATTTGTTGGCGTTGCTCCAAATGATACACCCACGGTGTTTGTTGTTGCGCGATCGATTTCCGCATACACAGTGTCGAAGGTTACGGTGTCATAAAGCTGCACAATTACATCTTTAGTACCTAAGTTGTGGGTAACCGTTGCGTTAGCTGTAATAGTAGCAGCATGGGTAAGTTCGCCATTAATCGACGATGCCGCATCGGCTAGTGGAGCTAAGTACTGCGACCCAGCATCGCCAGTGTCAGCCATGACAAAGTCTGTACCAACACCGCCTGCAATACTACCAAGTGTAAGAGATAATGCAGCCGTGGAGCCCTCAGAGGCAACGCCGCCTGTAAGACCGTCACCCACGGTAGTAATAGCGGCAACATAATTACCGGTAGTCTCAGTGCCTAGTATAACACCATTGTTTTTTATTGTAACCGCGCCCGCTGCACTAACCGCAAAGTTATCAGAACTGAATGAAGCGATACCAGCGACAGTTGTAGTAGCTAAATCAACATTACCCTGTACGGTAGTCCATTCAGCTAAAGTAGTAGGGTCGTCGTTATTCGCAATAAGCAAGTCACCAATTCTTACTTGTTCAGTGAAGAAAGAACCATCAGCTGTAACTGCCCATTGGAATCCTTGCTTAATATCTATTGTTGGTGTGCTGTCAAGATTCGGTACGTTTGTGCTGGCATTGTATCCCCCTTGGAAAGACGATGCACCTGAAACCGCTGTATCAACATAAGTTTTAACAGCTGCAAGAGCCACCATTGGCACATCCTTAAGCTTAGTCTTTTTAACAGCGTTACCCGCATCAGCAATAGGAATGAAATCCTCTGCATCTGCAGTTTGTGCACCTTGCACTTCAATATAGTTGGCTGCGGTTGCGTAAGACACGCTTACTGTCGGGTTTACGGTGCTAGTACCTGTGATTCTAATACCATCACCAGCAGTAACGTCTGTTACTGTACCTGTGTTTGTGGTATAACCAAAGTCTGTTACGAAAGTGTGAATCTGATCACCTGTAGCAAGGTTAGTCCCTGAATCAACGACAGCAGCAGTGTTAGCGGCAACTGTTGGCGCAGCAGCGGTACCGCCGATTGTGATTGTATTTGTATCCCCCGAAGTAACACTTGTTACTGTACCGCCACCAGAAGCAGAGATCGCATCGAATACTGCTTGCGAATCAACTAAGTAATTCTGGCCATCTGCTACGTCACCTGTTAGAATTTCAAATTCGGGTACTGGCCCATTTGCATCTACTATTGATAGTTGCACCCCGCTATTACCAGCAGCTTTAACGCTGACTGCAGTGATATCACCCTGAGGAGCGACATCTCCCCATGAGCCGCCGGCATATACCCTTAGCTTGTCCGTCGCTGTGTTGAAATAAATTTGTCCTTCAACCCCGGAGGCTGGGTCAGCAGCGAGGTTTTGAACCTGGGCGTTGTTTAGTTCGTTTTGGTTCAGGTTAATACCCGATAGAAAATTAATAGCCATGTTTTTTTGTTTGTTTTAGTTTAAATATGCTTTGCCACTAAATGCGGCCGAGAATGTTATTGTTAGTGAATTGTCATTTATATAGTCTACTTCTCCGTGCACCAGCGTTCCCGCGGAGTCTACTACGGAAACTGATGGGTTTTTACCTAGATTGTGCGTTATTGACCAAGTTGCTGCAGGAGTAGGCTGGTTAAAAGTAAAATTTAAGTCGCCAGCTGATGGTAAATTTGGGTATACCGCAAAACCATAGTATTTATTAGCAGTTATATTGCCATTTGCAACAGTTAAGCTTAAAACAGCGTTAAAATAGTCGTCATCTGCTGGATCTACAGTAAAAGATACTAATTTATATACGCCAAAATTATTAGGATTGTCTAATCTAGCTAAAATAACCTGTCTGCCGACCAAAGTCGACAGGTACGCACTTACATCCACTCCAGCAGCGGATGTTTTAGTGAACTTCAAGCTTGTTATGCTACCGAAATTAGCGTTTGGGGAAGGTCCGGAAATAACACCGTCGACAGCATCGTCGACTAAGTAGCTATAATTGTTTTGCCCAATGATTTTTAGGCTACCGGAGGCGTTCATCCAAGAAGAAATACCATTCAATGTGTAATTCTTGGTTATCAGGCCAGTTGCATCGGTACCTATTACCTTATCCGTGCCGGTAACGTCTGTGTCTACTGGATATGTGCTTATTCTAGCCATTATCGATGTTAAGTTTTATAGTTTTTACCGCCCTCTTTCTTAGTGCCTTCGCCGTCATTGCCTCTGTTCTGCGCTGGAGTCTCCCACCGCTGGTCTTTATGGTCGTAATCCTTACCTTCAGAAGCCTCTGGATTCGCTCTAGCCTCACGTTGTGCATGCGCCTTCTTAGCCCTCCTATCCGGTGTCATGGCATAAGCCTTATCACGTGCTGCTTTAGCGCGACGTGCCTGAGGAGATAGATTTTGGGGCATGTTATATATTATTAGTTGCGGTCATACCTTGTATGATCACGCGGTTAAGGCGGTAGTTAATATGCGACATTAGCCTACTACTATATATTATAATAGCCTATCGTCACGCTTTATAACCGACCTATTCCGAAGGAATTTTTTTTATTTTTTATACTCATTTAAATATAAATAAAGCAAAATTAGCCTTTTTATATCCCCCGGAATATAATTTGTGAGATAAATAGAGGTATTGTGTTACACACTTATATACGAACGAATCCCCCAATTGGGAAAGCTGTTTCTTTTGACCAGCCCCCATGCCTGTTTCTGTTTTACGTTCCAGGTTACCAGGTTCCTGCTCTGGTCTTGACTGTGTACTAACTGTCGACTGTCCTGTTCCTGTCAGATGTTTGGGCTTTTGCCTGGTGTGCATGGCAGCGTGTATAGTATTATATGTATCCTGCCTATGCATCTGCTCTGGTTGTCTGATCCTGTTGTCTGCTATCCTGG
>Ga0316202_10001545_pt1 | contig 17581 bp, 15 predicted proteins | sample 3monrhotite_MG_FD_204934 | JGI IMG/M metagenome (GOLD analysis project Ga0316202, IMG submission 204934) | Microbial mat bacterial communities from mineral coupon in-situ incubated in ocean water Damariscotta River, Maine, United States -... | ecosystem: Environmental > Aquatic > Marine >... | reverse complement strand
AAATAATCGGAATCCATTTTTCGCCGCTACGTTGGCGGATTTCACGCGTGGCTTCGTAACCGTCCATCACTGGCATCATCACATCCATCAGAATCAGGTCCGGTTGCTCGCTTTCAAAACGCTCAATAGCTTCCTGTCCATTAGTCGCAGTGATCATTTCATGACCTTTTTTACTGAAAAAGCGCGCCAGCAAATTAAGATTCATTTCAGTATCATCCACTGCAAGAATTTTCAGAGTCTTTTCATTCACAGGTTTTCCACCTTTGACAATACAATAACCTCATACCGTGCTGACCAACACACAACAAAGCCCGCAACAGCTATCAACACTGCCGCCAAAAAACTGAAATAATCCATAAGAATTCCGCTATTTTTATCATCGATGCCATAGTTCACAAATAACATTCGTGGCACCCACTGCTTATGGACACACTAATAACTAAACTCTACAGCGGCACGGTATTTTTCCAGCTCGTTGGCATGTGAACTCAGCGCATCACTCGTATTGGCAATGCGCTGCATAACTCTGATTTTGGCGTCAAAAATACGCATACTAATAGGCTTGGTAAGGTAGTCATCACCACCTGCATCCAGACCAGCCACCTGATCTTCAATTTCAGCCCTCGCGCTCATAAAAATAATCGGAATCCATTTTTCGCCGCTACGTTGGCGGATTTCACGCGTGGCTTCGTAACCGTCCATCACGGGCATCATCACATCCATCAAAATCAGGTCCGGCTGCTCGCTTTCAAAACGTTCAATGGCTTCCTGCCCATTAGTTGCAGTGATCATTTCATGACCTTTTTTACTGAAAAAACGCGCCAGTAAATTAAGATTCATTTCAGTATCATCCACTGCAAGAATTTTCAGAGTTTTTTCATTCACAGATATTCACCTTTGACAACACAATAACCTCGTACCGCGCCGACTGACACACGCAGTAAGGCTCGCAACATCTGTCGGCACTGCCGCCAAAAAACTGAAATAATCCATAAGAATGCCGCTATTTTTATTATCAATGCCATAGTTCACAAATGACATTCGTGGCACCCTCTGCTATCTAAAGGACATACCAACAACTAAACCTCGATAATAAAAAATACAAAACCACACTAAAAGCCTAAAACGTGCCCTCAACTACTTTTTCCAATGCTGAAATCAGCGCCCTGCCGAGCCTCGCTAGTGAGCGAGCGTGGCGACCACTGCATTTCCTAAACCTCTACCGCATCACCCTAGCGGCATTGTTTGTCAGTACTATTTTTCTCAAAACCAATCTACCAATACTCGGCAGCCACAATGCCGGCCTTTTTCAGGTGACTTGCTTTGTTTATCTGGGTATCGCGCTGATTGCCAGTTTTGTCATTCACTTTCGCTGGTTGAACTTTCGCTGGCTCACTTATAGCTTGGTGGTATTAGATATCCTTGCTCTGACGCTGGTTATGCGCACCAGCGGCGGCATCGAAACCGGCCTGGGCATGCTGTTGATCGTGGCTATTGCGGGCAACAGTTTGTTGCTCAGCAGTCGAGCGGCTAATTTATTTGCTGCCATTGCGGCTATTGCCATTCTCACCGAGCAGGTCTTTGCACAACAAGCTCCCGGGTTGGCGGCAAACTTTACCCAGGCTGGTATTTTGGGAGCCACTCTGTTTGCCACCGCCTTCCTTGCCCATGTGCTGTCCACGCGGGTACGCGAAAGTGAAGCTCTCGCTGCACAACGTGGCGTCGACTTAGCTAATTTGGCACAACTCAATCAACATGTATTACAGCGCATGCAATCCGGTATTGTCGTGGTGGATGCTGACCAGCACATACGCCTGATGAATGAATCCGCTTGGTACATGCTGGGCCTGCCATCATTCGGCAACACCCAAAACAAGAACCTCAAGTTTATCTCTCCAGAACTGGCCGAGCAACTGATCGACTGGCGCCGCGGTGGCCTCTCTGAACCACGCATGTTCCGTCCCGGCGGCGGCAATATAGAATTACTGCCAAACATGACAGCCCTGGGCAGTGAGGCACGAGCTGGAACGCTGATTTTTCTTGAAGATACTGCGCGTATGGCACAGCAGGCCCAACAATTAAAGTTAGCCTCGCTGGGTCGGCTTACCGCCAGCATCGCCCACGAAATTCGCAACCCACTAGGGGCTATCAGCCACGCCGAACAACTGCTGGCAGAGGGAAGTACGGACAATGCCGCCGACAAGCGTCTGCTGGAGATCATTCACACCAATACTGCACGCGTCAACGACATCATCGAAAACGTGTTACAACTGAGTCGGCGAGACCGCTCCATGCCCGAAGATATGCCACTAAAAGGCTGGTTGGAAAATTTTCTCCAGGAGTTTGTGCAAAGCCAGGGCTGCGATCCAGCCGATATCAGTCTGCACATCACACCTGACAACACCGTCGTACATATGGATGCCTCCCAACTGCATCAGGTACTGTGGAATCTGTGCCAGAACGGCTTGCGCCATAGCCAGGACTACCCCGGGCAACCCAAAGTGGAGCTGCACGGCGGCATTGAAGATGACTCACGCAAACCCTTTCTTGATATCATCGACCATGGTCCAGGCGTAGCACCAGATACGATAGGCCATATCTTTGAACCTTTTTTCACCACCGAAAGCAAGGGTTCCGGGCTGGGCCTGTATATTGCTCGCGAGCTGTGTGAAGGCAATCGAGCCCGACTCAGTTATGTCGCCGTCCCCACCGGTGGAGCCTGTTTTCGGTTAGACTTCGTCGAACAAAGAGCAGAACCAAGACACAGCAAACAAATCAATAACGCACCCGAGACCCCATGACACCACCTTCCCACGCTCTCATTGTTGATGACGAACCCGATATCTGCGAACTGTTGGAACTGACCTTAGGGCGCATGAATATCGAAACCCGCGCCGCCACCGACCTAGCACAGGCGCGTGAACTGCTGGCACAGTACCGCTTCGACCTCTGCCTCACCGATATGAAATTACCCGATGGCAACGGCGTAGAGCTGGTAGAACACATCCAGCTACACTACCCCAAAACCCCGGTAGCAATGATTACCGCCCACGGCAGCATGGAATGGGCCATCAAGGCACTCAAGGCCGGCGCCTTTGATTTCGTCTCCAAACCCGTAGACCTGCAAATTCTACGCAATCTGGTCAACACTGCGCTACGTGTTTCAGAAAACAGCCCGCGACTGGATCGGCGCTCACGTGACGAATTACTCGGCGATTCCAAACTCATGCAGCATACCCGCGCGACCATTGCCAAAGTCGCGCGCAGTCAAGCACCCATTTACATCAGCGGCGAATCCGGCACCGGCAAGGAACTGGTAGCCAAGCTTATCCATAATAAAGGACCGCGCGCCAACCAATCCTTTGTGCCCGTCAACTGCGGTGCGATTCCCGACGAACTCATGGAAAGTGAATTTTTCGGCCATAAAAAAGGCAGCTTCACCGGAGCCGTCGCCGACAAAAAAGGCCTGTTCCAGACTGCTGACGGCGGCACCTTGTTCCTCGATGAGGTCGCTGACCTACCACTTCACATGCAAGTCAAGCTGCTGCGCGCCATTCAGGAAAAGGCCATCCGCCCCGTAGGAGAAGCTAGAGAATCCAGCATAGATGTACGTATCCTCAGTGCCACTCACAAAAACCTAAGCAAACTGGTAGAAAACGGTCGCTTCCGGCAGGATTTGTTTTACCGCATCAACGTTATCCAGCTACCCATACCCTCTCTGCGTGAACGTAACGAAGACATCCCCCAACTCACCAAACACACTCTGGGCAAACTCGCCCGACAAATGGGCCTGGAAAAACCCGGCCTCGCCCCCGATGCCGCAAGTGCCCTCAATCGCTACTCCTTCCCCGGCAACGTACGCGAACTGGAAAATATACTCGAACGTGCAATGACTCTGTGTGAAGACAACACCATTCGTCAACGTGACCTGCACCTGCCCCAAACCACCGACAACACTTTCAGCCCACTCATGCCCAGCCCGCTGGACTCCGGCAATATTCATCTCGAAGCCCACCTCGGTGAAATCGAAAAAACCGCTATCCTGCAAGCCCTAGAACAAACCAAATACAATAAAACCGCCGCCGCTAAATTATTAGGACTGAGTTTTCGGGCGCTACGATATCGGTTGAAGAAATTGGGCCTGGAATAAGCTCCAACCATGCTGCCAAAAGACAGATTTTCCTCACTAGTTATATCGGTATTAACAAAACTCTGGGTTAACTGGCGAGGACTTTACGACCTGTAAAAAACGATAAAACAACATGAAGACAAATACCGACACATTAAGCGAGTTGCATAAAGCATGTACGTGGCCGCAGTGTATTGCATGTTATTCCACCACCTGAAAACAATCCCCCTCACAATCACTCCACCACATATAAGGTGACTAAAATTGTCACTTTGTGACCTTAAACAAAACCTGCAAACCACCAGTCCCCTCTCTCAAAACAGTATGCAAATCACAATTCCGTAAAAACCGGCATCCCACCAAAAACACAACCCGCTGATATTCATATTCTTTACAAACAGCGCAATGCCATAAAGTCGCACATAATCAAGATTCGACAAACATTGGCACATCCCGTGCTTATACATAAATAAGTGCGGATTTCCCCGTTTTGATCAATCACCACATGGCTAAAGTTTTTGTGGAATTGAACGAAAAGGTGAAGACGTTACCGCAGACGGCATCACGGCTTTGAACAGGACATGGTCAAAACCGGGAAATACGCAATAACCATTGCTTTCATTTTAATAAATATACAGTTAACACTGTGGAGGATTTATCCATGCAACACGTAAAAACACTACAAAAGGGTTTCACGCTCATCGAACTGATGATTGTGGTTGCCATTATCGGCATCCTGGCTGCCATTGCGATTCCAGCCTATCAGGATTACACCATTCGCACCCAGGTGACAGAAGGCCTGAATCTGGCCTCCGAAGCTAAATCTTCCATTGGTGACTTCTGGGCCGCCCGAGGCAGGATACCACCGAACAATACCTCCGCTGGCCTCTCGCCCAGCGGCAGCATTACCGGCAATTACGTAACCGATGTAGCGGTCAGCATAGATGGTGTGGAAATCACTTACGGCAACCGAGCCAATGCTAACATCCAGGGCGCAACCTTAGGGCTCGACGCTCACATAAACGCCGCCAACGGGCTGGTTTGGGTCTGCGGAAACGCAGGCGCTCCAACTGGTGCAACGCTCCTTAATGGGTCTCCCGCCACCTCTCTGGTGGGTAAGTACCTGTCCGCTGACTGCCGCCAGTAACCGCATAGGCTTTGTAACCAAAGGCCACCCTTTGCCGGGTGGCCTTTTTTTTGCGTGCCTGCCAGACCCAGGTACACACTCAACACATTTTCAATAATTCCAGACTTCTTTAAAAAACCGTGCAGCGATTCCCTCTCTTACTACCATTTGCCTGCCTGCTCCTGCTGGTCACTCTGGCTTATGCGCCAGGACTTGGTGGCAATTTTGTGTTTGATGATGAAGCCAATATTCTTCGTCATAAACCGTTGCAGATCACCGAACTCACTCCCACTACACTGAAACAGGCAGCCTACTCCATGCCAGCCGGCCCGTTGATGCGCCCCATCAGTTACCTGACACTGGCCCTGAACCACTATTTTACAGGGCTGGAGCCCTTGTATTTCAAGCTGACCAACCTGCTGATACATCTGCTGAACGGTCTGGTGGTTTTCTGGTTCAGCAAACAACTGCTCAGAGCCTACCGACGCCATCACCAACCCGCTCTCAGTTTGCGTCATATCCAATGGATGAGTCTCATGGCCAGCGCCGTCTGGCTGTTGCACCCATTGGGACTGACCTCCGTGCTGTATATCGTGCAGCGCATGAACAGCCTGAGCGCCTTGTTCGTGTTGCTGGGCATGGCCACCTATTGCTGGGGACGCAATCGCCAGTGCGAAGGTCACCCTGGGGCTCCGCTACTGCTCATAAGCGTACTGGTGTTTACCCCGCTGGCGGCGTTCAGCAAGGAAAATGGTGCACTGCTGCCCTTTTTTTTACTGATTATCGAGGCCACCCTATTTCGTTTTGCCATGCCGGACCAAAGAAACAAACGCTGGCTACAGACCTTTTTTGCCATCATTGCCATAGCGCCAGCGCTGGTGGTCATCGGGTATCTGTTAACTCACATCGACTGGCTGCTGGGTAGCTACAGTGGCCGAGATTTCGACCTATCGGAACGACTAATGACCCAGGCAAGGGTAATCTGGTTTTATCTTGCCATGACCGTAGTCCCGAACATTTCCCAGATGGGGCTTTTTCATGATGATATACCGCTATCCACCAGCCTTCTAAGTCCCGGTACCACCGGGCTTGCCATCTTCAGTCTTGCAGGGTTGTTGGGCATTACTTGGTGGTGCCGCCGACGCGCCCCACTGATCAGTTTCGGACTACTGTTTTTTCTGGTGGGGCACAGCATGGAGTCCAGCGTCTTCGCTCTGGAGATGGTGCATGAACATCGAAATTACTTACCCATGTATGGCATCCTGCTGCCGATGGTCTTTTATCTCCTGCACCCCGTCCTACCGATCAATACTCGAAAAGTAAGAGCCGCACTGGGTATTCTGTTTATCGCCATCTTGAGCATCAGCACTGCCATACGAGCCAATGACTGGGGCAACCCAATACAACTTGCACTCACAGGGGTCCACAATCATCCTGGTTCCGCCCGGAGCCAGTATCAACTGGGGCGCATTTACTGGCAACTCATGGAATGGCAACCCGAGAATACCGAGGCTTATGCCTCGCAGGCACGGAAACACTTTGAACTGTCCCGATCCGCCAACCCCCGCAACACCAGCGGGCTTTTCGCCTTGCTCATGCTAGATGCACGCACCGGCAATATGCTGAATCAGGAGCAGACCAGCGAACTTATGACTCGTTTGCGCTTCCAGCCCTTTTCAAGTAACTCAGCCCTCCACCTGCGGGATCTCAGCCAATGTCAAGTCAAAGGTTTATGCCAGCTTTCACCTCTACAGATCAATGGAATTTTTAACGCTGCCCTGGACAATACGACGTTGCGCAGTGGCACACGCGCAAAAATTCTCTCCGAAGCGATGATCCTTGCCCTCACGCAGGGGGATGTCGAGCGAGCGCTGGCCAGAGGCAAAGAGGCTATGCAGACCGATCCAAAAGACCCGCAACACGGGCTAAACTATTCCAGCGTGCTCATCCAGTCCGGACAGCTGAGTCAGGCACGCAACCTATTGCAACAAATAAAAAATAATGGCGTCAAACCTTTCCTGCATCATCGACTGGCAGCGCAGCTCGCAGCGTTATCTAACGCTGAGGAAAAAACCAGAACAAGCGAAGCTGAAACGAAACCTCAATAAAAACTGGGTATGCTGAGCCCTAACATGGCCAGCACCCGACCATCGTCACGACGAATCAACATTACCGAGTGCCTATATCGAGCATGAATAGGCACCAATACATAATTATCCAGCGTACCGCCATATTTTTTTAGCAGTCGGGTCACTACTGCATCGAAATCAGGGTTGTAGAACCGGAGGTCATCGATAATATTTACTCGCGACATAATCGTCTGCATATGCATAGCTCTCAGTGGCTCGTAGCGCCCTCCCAATCGTATTACCGGCGTATTTTTTTTGAATTCGTACTCTCTGATAAGCTTCCTTCGCGCCAGCTTATCCTCAGGCAAGCGTAGAAACGCCATAGGTGGATCATAAGGAAACTGCGCCAGATCACTTTCGTCAAGACCTGCCTGCTCCAATTGCTGGGGACTGAGGGTATGAAAGGCATCATCAACAAACACCACCGCCATGGTACGCTGACTATAAACCGTCCATGTTCCCCAGCTCAGCGCAACCACCTGAGCCAGCGCGATGAGTGTCATATCAAATTTCAGGCCGGGCTTGCCTCGCTTATACACTAACAACGTCAGTAATGGGCCTAGCACCACGTCAACCAAAAAAATCAGACGAATCCCCTGCCATCCTCCATCCGCCGAAAAGTAGGGTACGGGATACCAGTAGATAATAATGAAAAACAGTAATAGCAGGAATAAAGCCAAGCTTATCCCAACATGAATGCCAAAAACTTTCAGTTTTCCCATATACCAACCCCAAAAAAATCAACTCACGCTCTCAATGCGGACGAAACTGTTTAACCGCTAAGACTATCGTCAACCAAGCCATTAGCCCCAAATCAATCAGACAGTCATAACCAACCACAACGCAGCTCTTACACCCAGTTTTCTGCCATGATACCCTGCTGACACATTCCCGCCAGTGTCAACAATATGGAAACAACAATCAGTATTGTCCTCCCTGCAAAAAACGAGGGACAGAATCTTCATAGACTACTTCCCACACTCTGTGAGCAATTCAAGTACTGTGAAATTGTCGTGGTCAATGATGGGTCAACGGATGACACTGCCGAAGTATGCGCCAACTATCCTGTAACACTCATCAGCCACCCGTACAGCATGGGAAACGGCGCAGCCATCAAGTCCGGCGCCAGAACAGCAACAGGAGACCTTCTTGTCTTCATGGATGCCGATGGACAACATCGCCCCGAAGATATCCCTCGCTTGCTCAAGAAACTTGAAGAAGGGTATGAAATGGTAGTAGGAGCTAGACAGAGCGACACACACGCCTCTTTCGCACGACGAATGGCCAATAAGTTTTATAACTGGCTAGCCTCTGTGATGACAGGCCACAAAATAGACGACCTGACATCAGGCTTTCGTGCCGTACGCGCACGACACTTTCACAAATTCCTTTATTTGCTACCCAACGGTTTTTCCTACCCTACCACCAGCACTATGGCATTTTTTCGTTCCGGCTTACCTGTCACTTACATCCCTATCCGCGCAGAAAAAAGGGCTGGCAAGAGTAAAATTCGCTTATTACGGGACGGCCTTCGTTTTTTTATCATTATTATCAAAGTCGGAGCACTCTTTTCACCCATGCGGCTATTCCTTCCCGTAAGTGCCTTGTTATTCTGTCTTGGCCTTGGGTATTATTCTTTCACATTCATCACGGAACACCGCTTTACAAACATGAGCGCACTATTGTTTACCACATCTATCCTTGCCTTTCTAATCGGTATTTTATCGGAGCAAGTATCCGCCCTCCACTACAAAACTGCCAGCGAGGACATGCGCCGCACTGATCGCATTTCTAAAAAAAATAATTCTGAATGAACCAAAACCCTCACCTACTCGTTATTTTTAGGAAAAGCTGCTGGTATTCGTTGAGCATTTTTTCAAGTGGAAAGCTTTCGACTATCCTCTGGCGATTGTAAAAACCAAATTGATGTCTCAATTCCCGATTGCAAGCCAACTCGCGAATGGCGTCCGAAAATAACTCCGTATTACCAACAGCAACACGAAACCCACCATAATTGTTATCCACAAGTTCCGGCAATGACGAACAATCCGAACAAACAATCGGAAGTCCACAAGCCATTGCTTCAGCAGCGACCAATCCAAATCCTTCTCTTACCGTGGGAAAAAGCAAAATATCCATTTTATTATAAAGTAAGGGCATATCGTCGATAGCCACTCGCCCAATAAATTTGATATTGGGACTTTTAAACCCAAATGATTGTCCTCGTAGCCCTGTGGCTATATAAATATCAGCAATATTTTTTACCTTTTCAGCTATCTCGTCCAGCCATTGCACTCCTTTTCTAAAAGAAATATTGCCGCCAAATAAAACTTTAATCCTACCAGAGCTTTCAAATGAACCTGCGGGTATAAATTTATCAACATCAATACCATTATGAATAACATGTATATGTTGACTGATATTTAATTCAGACGCGACGACCTCAGCAATAAAATGACTAACAGCCGTTAAAGTTACATTGGGTAATTCCACAGCACGTTTAACAAACCACTTCAGGCTCGTTTTATAATGAATCCTTTGTAACGATGATGTATATTGCTGCATAAATTCATCAAGCACATAGTTATGAAAAGTCAGCACTATTGGACATTTTCTTTGAAAAAATATTCCATAGTCAGGGGTAGTATGCACAATGTCGGGGGTGAACTCTGGAGTTTGCATTCTTAACAGAAAGGGTAAAAATGTAAGTTTCGGATTATAGCCTTGTAAAGTGTAACCAGAAATATTTTGCGACAAGGTACGATGCAATACATAAGCACCATTTCCAGTTGGCATTGGGCTCCATATTTTCATATCATATTCTTACAATATATACCCGTGGCGTTTGAGATTTAGGCTTTTAGTGTGCATCATATGCATTTCATGGCCAGGCGAAATGACAAGTAATAGCCGGACTATTGCGAGGAATCTCAACGCCGCCATGGAATGAAGAGGGCGTACAATAAAACCTAAATCTCAAACGCCACGGGTATATACGTAAATCAAACTCTTTATAGGTCGCTCGACTCGGCCCTAAGGTAAAAACAACTGTCATTTGAAAATAACCACATCTGACAACTGAGCTAAAACCCAAATAACAGAAAAAACTTAAGCTCGCAAAAAATTAAAAAATAATTCATGCAAGCCTTCCAACTTCTAGCTTACATAACTCGTTTATTGAAAATAGCAACAATATCAAACAAAATAATTCGCTTTAATATAGCCCCATATTTCTGCGCTGGCGCCACTTTCCTGGCGATCGAATACTTTTTTGAAAACGATACGGCGACTCTCTTTATAACCATCTATGCCGATCAGCACATCACACATTGACTGTTCAAGCGTGTCCTGATCATAGCATTTTTTGCCAGGCGTCATCTCATCATAATCAAATAATAATTGTCTGTCATCAGCCGTATATTGTACATAATCGTAAGGAAAAAAAATAATTGGTCTGTTAACATACAAATAATCGAAATAAATAGAGGAATAATCAGTTATCAAACAATCACAAAGTGGTAAAGCAGGATAAACGTCAGCGCCTGAGTCATATTGAACAATGTTATCAATACCTTCCAGGTTGCAATATTTTTCCATAAGAGGATGAAATTTAAATACAAGAAAAATCCCATTAACTTTAGAAAAATTCGCTAAACGCGCTATATCCAGTATTCCACTATCAAATGGGTTATGGCGATCCATACGAAAAGTTGGCATATACATCACTATTTTCTTTCCATCTTCCCTAGCCTCTTCGATACGAGCAATTATTTGAGTATCGGTATTTAATTCAAGAAGTCCATCTGTTCCAGAGGTTGTGATATTTTTCTCACATAAAATATCATTTCTTGGGTAACCACTTTCAAGAATATCCTTTGAATTAAAGGCTTCAGAAAAAGCATTCTTGGTAAAATAACAGGAAGTACTTATTAAAAGATCATTCCGCGCATACCTCGCGGCCACCAACTTGTAAATCGCCAGCATCCGGCGTTTAAACAGAGTCAGTCGATTCAAACGCTTTTGGTGTAGTGGTAATTCAATCTGTTTGAGCGGTGCTCCATGCCAAAGCTGCACTTTACGGGCCAAGAAAGAAAGCTGATATCGCCCACCCTGCACCCAATCCACAGAATCGTATACTACAACCCGTGCCCTGAGCAAAGCCCACACGCCATAAACTGATGGATATATCTTTGCTCTACCTCCTAAATTATTAATCTCGTTACACAACCTGTGATCAGCAGTAAGAAAAATAACATCCGCTGCATAGTCATCAGATTCTGCTCCATACTTAAAAAAATATTTTGCATTATCCAGAAACTGTCCATTCTGCCGCCCCATAACAACCACACTGCGCGGTTTTTTTGGGACAACCAACGCAAATGGGGTAAAAAACATCCAGGCAAGTAATGACAAAACAACATCAAGCAAAGCTATTCTGGCTTCTTGAATAAAACTCATGCACTCTTACCTCGAAGGAACGGCAGAAATATAAATGGTGCCATCATATTTTGTTAACCTCCACGTATCGATAGCATTCGCCAAGTCAAAGTCCACAACATCACTCCCAATAAAACCTCTGTTGTAAGCGTTGCCCACACTGCACCGTACCAACCGTATAATGGTATCAACCACAGGTTCAGGAAAACATTTATTAAAGCAGCGCCTATCTGACATAAACTACGCACTCTCTGAAAGCCAGCCCCACCCAGTATCATGGATGGAAAATGCCGCCCCACCATCAACAGCGGCAACACCGATAGCCATTGAACCACATATACCGCCTCAGAAAAGCTTTCGCCCAAAATAACCACTACCATCGGTGCCATCACATATAATGCAACACCGCCAACAACAGCATACAGTGCTGGTATCGGCAATATCCGCAAAGCGTAAGCGAGACTGGAAGCGATGCCTTCAGAGCCGTGTTGGAAAAATTTCGCGTAGGCGGATGCTAGCAAGGCACCAATTGGCGTGAAAACAACATCGACGATTCGATAAGCCGCAGAATAAATACCCGCAATGTCCAAGCTTGCCAACCGTGCCAACATAGCCTTGTCAATATCTGTGTTAATCTTCTCTGCGCTGCCGCTAATTGAGAAAAATATCCCTTCAGCGATATTCTCCCTGATACCTTCTGTGCTCAACACTGGCTTAGCTATAGATGAATTCACATACAACACTGACCCGACACATGCAATTGCACTCGCCATTACGTAAAAAATTGACCAGGACTCCACATCAGGTGCGCTATAAACCCATATCATGATGACAGCACCAGCAAGACGTAGCGCCGAAAACAGTGCCCGCAACGCTACAGCTCGTCCCATCCATTCAAAAGCCTGGAAAGCTCTCGCTGCCATTTCTAAAACACGCGCAAATATCAGGTCAGATAATGCGACGGCTATCACTACCCAAAGAGAAATTGAAGAGGGCAGTATTAACCACCCCAAGATAACTACAACAACAACCAAGGGTAAGCCGCTCACTGCCACCATAAAAAGTGACCGCCCCCAGCTTTCCCTGAATCGTTTGCGGTCGCGAGCCACATCACGTACCAGGATGGCATCATGCCCACAACCTGCAAAGGGAGAAAATACCGCAGTAAGTGCCATCACCGCCGCAAATGCTCCATAGCCTGAAGGACCAAGGGTTCGTGCAACAAGAATAAAAACGGCTACCTGTAACCCGGTACGCAGATAAAGTCCAAAACTCATTTTCAGAGTATTTTTACCCAACCTGCCAAGCGTACTCATCAGATATTCCTTTGTCTTTTTGTACTACTCATAAATACGACCAGCACAGTCAGACACGAATTTTTTCTATAACCTCTGTTGTGGATATAGAAGGAGTACGATACAAATACACAACTTCACAAATATCGGACATAGCGTCGAATTTTCCTTTCCAATCATCCCCCATAACAAGCACGTTTGCCCCAAATGACTGAATGTACTCACGCTTAAGTTCCAATGACTCTTCCCAAAATACTGAATCCACCCAACGCAACGCTCGTACAATCTCTGCTCGTTCTTCTTGTCTAAAGACTGGATATCTCCCTTTTTTTGCATAGTTCAGCTTATCTGTTGATATGCCAACTATCAGCTTATCACCGTAACCAGCTGCACGCTCCAGAATGCGCAAATGGCCAACATGAAAAACATCAAAAGTGCCAAATGTAATTACAGATTTCATATCGCTCATTCACACATCCTCATTGTATTTCACATGCTTCATTTCAATCACAAATACCAGCTTATCGTCCTTGCCCTCGATTCAAAAATAACTGCATCCTATATGGTAATGAGCCAGGAAGTCGCCGCACAAATTCTCCAAGAACCCATGGGTCTTTCCAAAGAGTACCTATTACTACATGCCATCGCCTGCTTTTTACACCAGAAAGAAAAGGCATATAGCGAATATCAGCATCCAGACGCTCAATTCTTCTAGCTACCAATATCCTTTCTTCAAGTGAAAAATCCAGATCTTCCAATAATTGTTGCCATATTTTTTTCATAAGTTCAGCCCGATCAAACCGACTACTCATTGAGCCAGGCGTCATTCGATAAAGGTATAATGACTCCTCATAAATTTTGAAACACAGTCCTGCCTGACACATTAAACGGATAAAGAATTCGGAATCCTCTCCAAAAGCGCTCGTTCCATGGGTCATCCCATACTCAAGAATAACGTGCCGAGGAATCAACGGCTTGATTAACAAGCTACTCAGATTCAGGTATTGCTCTAAGTTCAGCTCGGCCATCCCATCAACAAATTGCAACTGCTGATTCGTCCATTGTTTTTTCCATATTTTCAAATGGTTTTTTACGGTGTAACAATGCATAAAGTTATCCGCGAGCATCACTCCGTCGGTTACTCCCACCCCTTGATTCAATAGATAAGAAAGTCTACGAGGTTTCCATTCATCGTCCGCATCCAGCATTGCAATCCAGTCACCTCTGGCAGCATCAATCGCCGTATTTCTGGCCTTTCCCGCCCCAAGGTTTGACGCATGACAGATCAAACGGACACGTTTATCTGAAAAATCCGCAACAAGATCCGCGCTGGCATCCGTCGATGCATCATCGACCACTATCAGTTCGAAATATGGGTAGGTTTGCCGTAGAACAGATACTATTGCCTTTTCCACCGTCACCATACCATTATAGACGGGCATCACAACTGAAACTAACGCGTCATTAGCCACTAAGTCTTCACCAACATAACACTTCCCCATTGGCTGCTCGAAAACCGCTTTTCTGCTGAGCACAATCTCGAAATAATTACCGCTTCAAATAGGATTTGGTTCTGTTAAATAACTCAAGATAAAAAGAGGTATATGGTTGGCTGTATTTTTTATCAATTTTTGGCCGGAGGAGAAAACGCCACTCCTTTTCAGACTTATTAGTCGCAACGGCAAACCAATATCCTGTTTCCTCTGATAGAACTTCGAATCCAGCCTCCTCAAAAAGCTTCACCCAATTATCCTTTGGCATACAGTGAAAATGCCCCCTGTATTGAACCCAGTATGGGGTATATGCAGGAAGAACAACCACCAAAACTCCTTTTCCTGCTTTCATTATTCTGTGCATTTCAAACAATGCAAACAACGGCATTGGAGAATGCTCTAAACAGTGTCGCGCAATGACAGTATCAATTGACTTATTTTGTTCTGGAATAGCATGCATGTCACCAAATTTGACTTTTGTGCCATGCATTTTTTTGGCAAGCGATATATCATCACGACAAACAGAAATCCCGGAAAGATTTGTATTACCATAATTATTTCTTATTTGGTTCAGGATATAACCATCTCCACAGCCAATATCCAAAATTTTTGTTCCATCTAAACTCTCAGGCGCTTCGGTTTCTATAAACACAAGCAACTCGTTCATTGCATGCATATTATGTTTGTTCGCCGGAAAAGAAGCGACTCCTACCCGTAAGTGATCCTGGTATCTTCTCAACCGTTTTAAAGGTATTGCATAATAATTAAAAATTCTCTCTAAAGTCGATTTTAGTGGCAACTTCATGGCCAGGAACCCTCTAATTAAGCTCCACACTTTGGGTAAAATGTATTGATTATAAAATATCGCCTTAAGGCTTTTATACTGTGTTTAACTGCCACTCAAAGCTACATCTCACTATTTATTTCGTACACCTGGACACGGTTTCATACAATTTAGTAAAGTATTGCGCAATCACGGACCAGTCATATGACATAACTTTAGACTTGGCAGCCTTTGCTACCGTGACTCTCAAACGTGCAGAGTTCAGGCACTCGCTCATTTTATCACCCCAAAAATCAGGGGTCGAAGGTTTTACAAGCCACCCTGTAACACCATTGTCTATCACTTCCTCAACCCCACCCACTTGACTCGCGATAATCGGTACACCACCAGCCATTGCTTCCAGCAACACTACCCCTTGACCTTCTTCGAGAGTGGGTAGCACGAAGAGGTCTGCACCTGCATAAAAATCGGGAAGATGCTCATTAGATCGCGCTCCAAAAAAGCGTACTGTTGCTGATAACCCTAGATCCTTAACGAGTTCTTTAAGCGTTTGCTTTTCATCGCCATCACCAACAATCCATAAGACTACCTTACCAGAACAATGTCTGGTCACATGATTAAACGCCTTTATCAAAATATCGCAACCTTTTTTCTCAACCAGTCTTCCAACAAACAGAATGGCGTACTCTCGTGCTTTTAAACCTGATCTTTGCAAATTACGGTCACCCGAGGCGAACAATTGTACATCAACCCCCATTGGAATAATTTTCGGGACACTAATACTAGTACCGCCCATGGCCGCATCTGCTGTAGAATGTGTGTTGGATGTCCACGCTGAGCTATTGTTTAAGGTAAATTTTTTCAGGCGCATTAGAATAGAAGAACGAAGCGAGAAAGCGTCACTTCCATGAACTGTTGTAATAACACGGATTCCCAGTAATTTCCCAACCAACACAGCAATAAACCCCGTAGGAATAACCCAGTGCGCATGTATTACATCGGGCCGAGTACGACGTGCAAGAATAAATAACGAAATAAACAATGAGACAAGAAAAAACGGGACCTGGAGATAGACCCAACGAGATGCATGCAGATTCGAAAGCATCCCGGAACCATAGGTCAGCCTCTGTCGTTTAGCAGGAAAATATTCAAACCGATGGATTCTAACTCGCTCATCAGTCACGCTGTTATCAGCCAGAGGGTCATTTGGTGCCAGCACATGCACATCATGCCCGGCATTACCGATAGCCCGAGCCAGATAGCGGAGAAAAACAGAGGACGCATCACCATGAAACCGAGGGTAACTTGTCGCCACCAGGAGAATTCTCAATACGTTACCACCTCTTTCAATTTAACCATTAAACCAAAGCTGTCACTATCTAAATTTTCCCCAACGACAGCCGCTACAATAGCGTAACCGAAATATTAACGGCATCAGGAAAGAATTCCATAATAAACACCAATACAACACATTGATTTGACAAAAATTTATCAAGCCTGCTATCTATATGTCAGCCGACCCTGTTAAAAAATATGTAAAAGCAAGTCAACCCATTGAGAGCATGGCACCAACAGCATTATTAAAGGCGGAAATTACTATTGTTAAAATCTTTCCAATGTGAAACAAGCACGAAAAAATAATTTACTTACGCCTACAACCATCTGATTAATAAAAACATTTCGCTGGGCAGGAACCTTTGCCTAGCGAAATGTCAGGCAAGCAGATAGCAAAATACCCTAAAATACAATGAATGCGCCCATAAAAACCCGAATAGCAAAAAACTGATGGCCACACCAAACACACAAATGACTCTCAACGGCTTGGCCCGCAGACTGGTTGACGATGGCCATCTTGCTGAAGCAGACGCCTTGAAAGCTCAAGAGGAAAGCGATAAGAAAAAATTACCACTGGTCAGTTACTTAGTGGAAAAAAACCTGTTGGACGGGAAAATCATTGCCACCGCTGCCTCAGAAGAATTCGGTATTCCCGTATTGGATATCGAGGCCATCGAGCTGGAAGCTGAAATCACCAAGCTGGTCGATGAAAAACTGGTCCGCAAGCATCGCGCCCTGCCCCTCTACAAACGTGGCAACCGACTGTTTGTAGCCGTTTCTGATCCCACTAACCTGACAGCACTGGATGAAATCAAATTCCATGTGGGGGCTAATACCGAGGCCGTACTGGTTG
>Ga0316202_10001544_pt1 | contig 17582 bp, 22 predicted proteins | sample 3monrhotite_MG_FD_204934 | JGI IMG/M metagenome (GOLD analysis project Ga0316202, IMG submission 204934) | Microbial mat bacterial communities from mineral coupon in-situ incubated in ocean water Damariscotta River, Maine, United States -... | ecosystem: Environmental > Aquatic > Marine >... | reverse complement strand
TGTTTGGGCAATGAAAAACGTACACTCATCATGCGTTTGATTCGCAAGGGCAATGTGCGGGTGAATGGCAAGCGTTGTAAACCAGATTGTCGTTTACAGCTGAACGATGAGATATTTGTGCCAGCCAGTCTTCGCCAAAATGACGCCGAAGAGGTTACCCGTGATGAAATTCCTGCCTTTTTGTTACGGCAAGTTGAACAGATGCCCATTATCTTTGAAGATGAGTGGCTTTTGGTCATCAATAAGCCCGCTGGCTTGGTCGTGCATGGTGGTAGTGGTCATGAAGCAGGTTTGATTGAAGCCTTGAAGGTGTCACGTGCGCTGCCGGACTTACGTTTGGCACATCGTTTGGATAGGGATACATCGGGTGTCTTACTTTTGGCAAAAAATTTACAAGCCTTACGAAATTTAACGGAGTCATTTCGTGAACGGGATATGGATAAGACCTATATGGCATGGGTACAAGGGCATCCCGAACCACATGCGGCACGCATGAAATCGAAATTATCCAAAGGTGTATCGATTGCTGGTGAGCGCATGGTGGTGGATGATGATGAGGGTAAAGAATCGGTAACAGACTACCAAGTCATCTTAGAGTGCGAGAAAGATGCATTTGATTATGCACTGGTAGCACTTAAACCGCACAGCGGGCGCACCCATCAGTTGCGGGTACAATTACAGAATGAAGGTCATGCGATTTTGGGAGATCCGAAATATGCAGAAAAAGAAGTGTTGAAACAGTTTAAATCTTTGGGTGGTAAAGGCTTGATGTTACATGCATGGCGCTTGCGTTTGTTGCATCCTATGACGCAGCACCCTCTTAGCTTTATGGCACCTTTTCCTAAACGCATGGGTATTTTTTCTTCAAAGTGAATGTATGGTAAAGTATAAAGCGATCATGAGGGCGTCAGAGTAGTTTTAGATATTCAACTAACATCCATGGGCAACAGCCTGCGAGGCTTATTTCTTTTCATTATCTTTGTGAGGTGAAATTCTCATTTCCATATAAGTGTTGTGCGGCTTATCAATATACTCACCAAATGGCTCACATACTTTGAACCCATACTGTTGATATAAACTGAATGCTTTCTTAAATTTATGGCTTGTTTCTAGTTTTAGTATGGATTTACCTTTTTCTAATGCCTTCAACTCTAACTCTTTCAATAACCTTAGCGACAGCCGATTGCCTCTAAACTCTTCTTTTACATACATGCGCGTTACTTCAGCGTAATCATTATACAGTTTTAAACCACCCATTCCGCACAAAATACCATCACAGTATGCAGCCAATAATATAGCGTTTATTCTCTCTAGTTCTTCTGGCTGGGTTAAATGACACACCTCGGGAGGGCAAAGCGACATATTATGGGCGTCTAAGAGCTTAAAAAGTTCCCTAACTTCACTATCGCTGGGTGATATTTCTATAACATCTACTTTCATTTTTAAAAATACTACTTAAAATAAAAAAAGAACCAAATTTTGCTGCGTCCGCTGTATGTTATTGTTAGCTGCTCTAACTTGTATTAAGTAGGGATTTCCGTAACTTTCTTTTGCGCATGACTGACGTTGATCGGAGCGTCATTGCCTAGTAAAGAGCATAAAAAAAGCCCCGCATAAGCGGGGCTTTTTAAGAATTTCACAAAGAATGTCTATTTAGACAGAAACCTCATTTAATAATGTATGTTTTTTGCCTTCCTGTCTAAAGCGTTTGTTCATCGCTCTTTTTAGACGTTTCTTTTCATGAATATGCCACGTGCGAAGGTTGCGCCATTGCACTTTGATAAGGGTTGTTTCTTCACCACTGGTCTTTTGATGTCTTCCTAGCATGTATGCCTCCTTATTCCAGCCTTTGCTGTTAAAGTCATAGTGAATTTATACAGGAATTTGATTGCTTTTGCAACTGTTATTTTGTTGTGAATGATTAGTGTCAAACCTAACGTTTGTGATATGCACTGGGAGCACTTAAACGGCACAGCAGCATTAACCGAGTGCATGATGTTATTAGGAATCGTACCCTAAATATTCTAATAGCTCTAAGACCCCACCATGACCAACTAAAAAATAGGATAATCTTATAGTTGTACCGCTTTTAAATTTAAGGATATACCAGTTTGCATGTGGGCTGGGTTTGATAGAGATAAGGTCACACCAGTTTTCTTTTTTGGTGCCTGTCCAAGGGCTAGAAAAAACGATGCTTTCACTGTTATATAACTCATGGATTTTGACGTGTTCAATAAGTATGTATAGTGAGCCTATGCCAAAGCCTGTAGAGAAGATGCATATCAAGTAAAAAGAATTAATGTCACCTGTGTAGTAACTTCCATCAAAAAAACTCCAGATGCCAAACGCCGAAAGTATAAAGCAGGAGCAGCCTAAGATGAAATGTGCTCTGCCAAATTTAAGCTCTCTATCAGAAAACTTTTTGCGAACTTCACGAAAAATAAAGGCGATAAATAAAGCTATTATGATACTGCTGATGAGTAATGAGATGAGCTTAGGTGCGATATCAATCAGTCATTGTGATAAGTAAGCGGTGTCGATGTGTGTGATGGTCTCAAAGATGTTGCTTATATCCATGCCATAACCTTTAGAGGTGCCTAAGCTGCCGTTTGTTATGACCTGAAACTTTATTTTTCGATGCTTTGGGTGTGTGCGGGACATAAGGCTGCAAAAAGCTGGGTAGCACACGCCCTTCGATTTTCATAAAGTCTTGTGCCAAACAGTCGGCAATATGTTGGGTGTCATATGAACCAGTGCTGCATAGGTACTCAAACAAGAGTTTGCTAAGTCGATCCAATGATATTTGCCATGTTGAATTGGTCTGTTTGTAAATCCATATGGAAAAAGCAAAAAAGCTTTCAAAAATATCACCTTTAGACCATAAAAGAGGCAAGCTCATTTGAAAGTTCCCGCTGTTTTTGTATAAATTCCAAAATCTGGCGAATCTTTTCATTTTTTGTATGTCTTCAAAGCTTAAATCATTGGTTTTAATGATGTCGTATGGAGGTATGTCGCTATAGACCATGCCGTATGCCTCATTGTGGCGCGATAGGCTGGTACCAGAGAGGTTTTTTAGAATGCCAATTTGAATCTCTGCATTGGTTAGGCCGCACAGTTGGTTTAAGCCTTTGCCGAAGCTTTCAAGATTTTCACCAGGGAGCCCGACAATCAAATCCAAATGCATGTGGGCATGGGTCTCATGCTCTAAAAATGTAATATTTTCTTTCACTTTTGCAATATTCAACTTGCGATGAATATTTGCAGCAACGTCATTGTTCAGCGTTTGAATGCCGACTTCCAGTTGCAAGGTGGCAGGTTTGAATTGTTTGATGCGCTGCTGAATGCTAAGTGGGAAATGATCGGGGATGACTTCAAAGTGAGCAAAATAATTCTCATCTTTGGCTAGGAAAAAATCCAAAATTTGATTGGATATTTTAGGGTTAAGATTGAAGGTGCGATCAATAAATTTGAAGTTGCGTACACCACGTTGCCATAATATTTCAAACTCTTCCAATAAACGATCAATAAACAGGTTGCGAACGCGATTATCCATTGAGGATAAACAAAATTCACATGAAAATGGGCAGCCACGTGATGCTTCGACATAAATATAACGATTTTTAACATCTTCATCGCTGTAATAACGATAAGGGAGCTCAATATCATCGAGGCTAACTGTGCCTGCATCAATGATACGCTCGGGTGCTTGTTCGCCAGCTAAAATGGCTTGGCAAAGTTTATAAAATGCTAATTCGCCTTCACCGCGAATGATATGATCTGCAACATCCATATTGATGCGAATCGGGTCATAGCTGACTTCTGGACCGCCAAGGATGATGCAGGTCTCAGGTGATACCTTTTTGATGGTATGAATCAGCTCGGAGACCTGAATTGCATTCCAGATATACACACCGATACCAATGATACGTGGTTTTTTTGCCAATAACTGCTCGGCAATATCTTGCACATTATCGTTGATAGTGAATTCATTGATATGGGCTTGTTGCTGTAGCCCTTTTAAATTGGCAAAAAGGTAGCGTAGCCCAATGGAGGTATGGGAATAACGGGCATTTAATGTTGTTAAGGTAATTGAATTCACGAGCCTAGGCTAAGTAGGATATGCAATAAATGCATCTGTGTATTTCCAATGCAGGGAAATGATCTTAGCGCCTATTTATTTTAACCTCGTTGGAGGTGATTACATAATGCGTATTGAAATGCCACTTGAGGTTATTTATTTTTTTGAATGCAAATCCATTCGGGCGGTGAAAATTTGGTGTTTTCTGGAATATGAATGGATGTTGTGAAGTCACTGTCCAATGTGGCTGCCCATGCTTTGACGGCTTCGCATTCTTCGCGGCCACCGGTATGGCCTGTGTAAGCCAAAATGGAGAGTATACCGCCACATTTAAGCAGCGATATGGCTGCATTGAGTGCGGGTAGAGTTGTGGTGGGGCAGGTGGTGATGCTTTTATCGGTATTCGGTAAATATCCGAGATTAAAGGTGATAGCATTGATGCTTCCATGCAGCGTTTTAGGAATAGAGTCAAGCATGTGTTCATGGCCTGCATGGATCCATATGACGGGTGTTTGAATATGATGGTGTAGCAGGTGTGCCTGGGCTGATTTTAACGCTTGTTGTTGTACATCAAAGGCGAATACTTTTCCTTTATCACCCACGCACTGTGCCAAGAATAAGGTATCATGCCCATTGCCTGTGGTGGCATCGATGGCTATATCGCTAGGTTGTAAGACCTTTTGCATAAGTTGGTGTGCCTGTTCGGTTAAACGCATGTAAACCTCTGAATGTCTGCCTCACTTGGTAACGCGGTGCCATGTATAAGGTGCTCGCACATGCGCTCACTATACCATGGAATAAGCATAGACCCTTTGGAACCAAAACCATTAAATATACCAACATGTTTGTGCTTGGCATGCATGCCGAGAAAGGGTTGTTTGTCTAAAGTGTTGGGGCGTATGCCTACTTGATGATGTTTGAGGGTGATGCCTGCCTGCTCGATGGGCATGTTTTTTAGAGCATCGAGCAATATTTTTTTACCTGCCTCACTAGGCTTCTCATCAGGGTTGTTGCTTTGATAGGTTGCGCCGATTTTGAAACTGCCATTACCCAAGGGTAATAACCATTTATCTTGGTTAATGATGTGCTCAGGGAGCTTATTTGGCGAAGATAAATGTAAAATTTCGCCTTTTGCAGGCTGAAATGGCAAAAAAGAGAATAAATCACCATTTATCTCTCTCCACCCTTGGCAAAATATCGCTTTTGAGGCGCTTATATCGTGCCATTGCACATGGCTCTGATAGATCTGAATATCATGCTGCTGTACATCACTTTCAGTTAGACAGTTATGCTGCTTGAAGTAACCATGCAAGGCATCAAGCAGGGCGTTGGTATCCAAATAACCCGTGCGATATTGTTCGATCATATCCGTTTGATTTGGTATGGCGCTTATATAGGCTTGATATTTCGGGTCGAGCTGGCGTTTTTGCCAGGCTTGCTTGGGTTTATCTTGTTGCAAGCTGCGTAGCATATTTTTTTCGAAGAAGAACTGCGTATGAAACTGCTCAGCAAGCTGTTGGTAAAGCGTGTGTGCGGCGGGTAATAGATTTTCAATATGTTCTTGTAAGACCAAGCGTTGCCCCGTGACAGGGTTAACAAGTCCCGCAGCTACACGCGAGGCAGATGTGAGTGCAGGGTTGTGTAAGATATGTATTTTTTTGCCAGCCTGCATCAACCGCCAAGCCAATAGGCTGCCAGCCAAACCTGCTCCAATAATGAGTGCATCTATGCGTAATGGTTCCGTCATTTAGGCAGTGTATGGTACAGTATATTGAAATCAAACATCAAACTTCTCAGTCGCGCTCATAAAGCATGGCGCGTTAAAAACGTGGGGTTTTCTTACCCAGTGTGATAAGCGCACTGACATGTTTTTCTAGCCATTTGGGAGGTAAGCCCTCTGTGGCTGTAGCAAGCACTTCTTGCACGGTATTTGAACCATCACATTTTTTGCGAATTTCTGCTGTGTTTTGCATGCTTTCATCAAGCATGTGAGTATATTCACCTTTTTCAGGCATGCCGTGCATCATGGTGTAATCCATTACCCACTGTTGGGCAGCAATATTTTTACATGCTTCTGAGAACTCTTTATGCGCGGGTATTTTGGGCTCGCTTTTGGGCGCTTCTTCCTTATAGACTAAGCCTGTAGGTGTTGAAGGATAGTCGCTTGGATCGGCTGGTTCTGTCTCAACAAAAGGAGCGCCAATATCAATGCTTCTATCCTGATAAAATACATAAGCGGATAAAATAACGATGGCGATACCAAGAAGCATGGATGGCGATGTTTTTTTCTTCTTAGTAGGTTCTGATTCCGCTTTCTGCTGAGCTCTTCTTTTTTGCGTGTGCTGGGGTTTATGGTCATTTGTTTCGTCAACACCTGCTTTAACGGGCTCTTTTTCAATAGCAGGTTGGCTTACTTCAGGTGCGCTTGCTGTGGGGGTCTCAAAGAGCACAATTTCAAAAGATTCACCACAGGCCTTACAGGGAATCGTACGACCTGCGGCAGCACGAACCTTGTCGTTGAGGCTATATTTTTTATTGCAATGAGAGCACTGAATATATTCCATATATTTTGATAAGCAGGAATCAGACCAAGTTGTTAGTTATCTAATTGTTCGCTATCGTCGTTGTCACAGCCTTGTGTAATGCCATCTTTTGCATCTTCAATTAGGCAGGATATTTCATCCAATGTATCACTATGACCAGCTTGCATAAGCCCAAGAATATAGCTCTCAATGGCACGTGGAACCATCTCTGGATTTTCACGTTCGCCACGAGAAAAGATAATCAACCCATTCAAGAACCCTTCCAATTGTTCATCAGAGAGCTTTTCATAATTTTTATTTTGTGAGCCTGCCATAAAGGCTTTGATCTGGCTGCTGCTAAGCTTGAGCCCGCCCAATTCAAAGATTTCTTTGCTTTCAAAATGTTTGAGGCTTTGACCAATCATTATCTTTTTGAGTATGCTATTGTTATTCATGCCGCCATGTTAACTTGGATATAGTATAAATGCTTCTTCAAATTATAATGTAATGTTTTTTTAATGTGAACGCCCAATAATAATGCTCTAAGGAGTCCCTATGCGTTGGTTTGGATTGATTTGTATGATGTTTGTAGTACCCAGTGTGGCTTTCTCTGAAGGTTTGCAAAAAGCTACGTTTGCTGGCGGCTGCTTTTGGTGTATGGAACATCCATTTGATGAATTAGATGGCGTTATTTCTACGACTTCGGGATATGTAGGTGGTTTTAAAAAGCACCCAACCTATCAACAAGTATCAACGGGCGAAACGGGGCATACGGAAGCGGTACAAGTGGTGTTTAACCCGGAAAAAGTTAGCTATGAGAAATTGCTGGATGTTTATTGGCATAATTCTGACCCAACAACCTCGAAGCGCCAATTTTGTGATATTGGTTCGCAATACAGGCCAGGCATATTTTATGCCAATGACGCGCAAAAAAACTTGGCTAAGGCCTCAAAAGAACGGCTGCAAAAAAATAAACCCTTTGAGCAAGATATTGTGACTGAAATTAGTCCAGTGGGTGAATTTTGGAAAGCCGAGGATTACCATCAAGATTATTATTTAAAGAACCCAGTACGTTATCGTTTTTACCGCTACAATTGTGGTCGTGATAAACGCTTGCAAGAGCTCTGGGGTCAGGTTAACAAGGTGGGACATGAATAGACGTGATTTTTTAACGAGTTTAGCGGCGGGTACTTTGGTATTGGTATTGCCAGAGCAATTATTAGCGAGTAGCGAAAGGAAGTCTTATATGGGCGATAAAATTGTAAAACCAAACGAAGAATGGAAAGCATTATTAACGCCTGAACAATTTGGTGTATTACGAAAAGAAGGCACCGAACGGCCCTTTAGCAGCCACTTGAATAAAGAATATGGTGAGGGTCAGTATGTGTGTTCTGCTTGTGCTTTACCCCTATTTGAATCAACTGCAAAGTTTGATAGTGGTACTGGTTGGCCGAGTTTTTATCAATCTATTGCGGGTAGTACTGAAACCAAACGTGATTTTAAAATGATCCTTCCACGTACGGAATACCATTGTGCACGTTGTGAAGGACATCAAGGTCATATATTCAGCGATGGCCCTGAGCCAACGGGGCAGCGTTGGTGCAACAACGGTGTGGCTTTAAAATTTATTCCTGCATCATAGGTTTGCGCTATAAGTTCTTTGAATAACGTTTTTAAGGTCATCAAGCTGGTATTGAGTAAATGACGCTCGATCATTAATAATGGTCGTTATTATGCTTTATTGTTCTATAAAGTATATTCTACGTCCCATCTTTACAATTATAAGGTAAAGTGTTGCGTTGACCAGTTGAGACCACCACCAAAAGCGGATATTCGCACCGTGAGAAATACAGTACTACAATTGCGTTCAATAGAATGAAGCTTATAATCCTGCAAGAGGAATTGATATGCAGCCAGCCAATGAAGTCATTGAAATAAAATCATCTGTGAATGTTCGCCTGCTAGAAGGCATGCGGGAAATCGACCTGCAAGAAGCTCTGACAACTCCCGAACATACATTGTGGTCCATGGCCAACCCTTCGTCAGATATGTTGGATCTGCTGAGTGAACGTTTTACACTGGATGAGCTGCATATCAAGGACATCTGCAACCTTATTCATCCTCCCTATTTCACCCGTCTCGAAAATGGGGCTATGCATATCATTTTACGCTTTCCTGTTGAAAAAGAGCCCGAAGATCTATCCAGTGAAGTTACCAGCGTATCCATTCTCGTGGATCGTGATATGTGTGCTCTGGTTTGGCCCGGAAAACGCTTTCATCGCTTCACTAATGCGGATTTAGAAGGATTGAATGTTGATGAGTGTGCCAGCAAGATTATTCATATGTTGGTGGATTACCTGCTTTCTCGTGTTTATATCCTGCGTGAGGATATGGATGAGTTTGAAGAGGAGTGTCTGGCTGATGTCAACCGTGCCGATTTGGGTAGACTACTTACTATGCGTAAAGAGATGGCGACACTGGCTAGGCATGCAAGAACCAACGGAATTGCCATTGAAAAGCTGATGGGTGACCCTGTTTATAAGGGTAATTTACGATTAATTGATGCGAATGAGCATATGAACCGAGCAACCGCTATAGCAGAATCCAAAGCAGAGCATGCCTTGAATGTCATGCAGGCAGCACAGTCATTGCTTAGCCAACGACTTAATGAAGTGATGACGTTCCTAGCAGTAATCACAGTGGTGCTGACCCCGATGGGTATTATCGCTGGTGTGCTCGGCATGAACTTCACGCATATGGATGTACTTGCGCACCCTAACGGTTTTGCACTGTCTGTATGGGGCATGTTAGTACTCGGTGCCATGCTTGCAGCCTTTTTTAAATTTAAAAGATGGTGGTGATGAAGGTATGAATGTAAGTCAAATGTTGAAACCGCTGTTCCTGCCGCGCCCCTGGCTAGCTTGGGTACTACTGATTATTGTTGGGTTAGGATTTTTTACGCTAGTTGGCAGTGATCGTCTTCAGCCTGTTATTAATTTCCTTAATTCAGATACTCTCTCTTTTTCCGTTGGCGATGTGCATCTGTCGGTATATCTGATTGCCAAAGCACTATTTATCATCCTCGTACTCTTCTGGCTGAGTAGCATATCCCTTGGTTTTATAGAAAAAAGGATTGCCAGTATTAAATTCATCTCAAGTAATAGTAGGGTGCTCGTTCTCAAGGCCATCCAGTTTGTTATCTACTTTTTCCTAATTTTATTTTCATTTAAGCTTATTGGCATTGATCTTACTGCAGTTGCAGTTGTTGGTGGCGCAATTGGTATTGGTGTTGGCTTTGGTCTGCAGAAAATAACTTCTAATTATATCAGCGGGGTCATCTTGTTGATTGAGAAAACCATCGAAGGTGGGGACCTGATCGAACTTGATGATGGCACATTCGGATTCATCCGACATAACGGAGCTAGGTATACATTAATTGAAACGTTTAATGGCAAAGAAATAATGGTTCCCAATGAGGACTTTATCACTAACAAGGTGGTCAACTGGACCTACAGCAATAAAAAAGGGCGTATCGATATTCCCATTGGTGTTTCCTACAAATCTGATATTAGACTGGCACACAAGCTTATTCTGGAGGCGGCGACTGAACACCCCCGCTGTATAAGCGAACCTGTACCAGAGTGCTATTTGAGAGAGTACGCAGACAGTTCTGTGAATTTTCTACTGCTGTTCTGGGTAGATGATGTGGTAGAAGGTAGGTACAAACCACAGAGTGAAGTAATGTTCTCCATTTGGGATAAGTTTAAAGAGAACGGCATCTCTATTCCGTTCCCGCAAAGAGATGTACATATTATTGATCAGGGCGTACTAAACACGCCGATGTAAGGAGCCTTATGTTTGAATTAATACAGCGCACTATCGATTCATGGGCAGGCCATATTAGCCATGCAGACTTCTGGTTACAGCTGGCTGTTTTATGTATTGCTGCGGTATGTGGACTATTTATTCAGAAATTGATGATCAGGCTGGTTAGTGAGTGTCACGAGGAGCAACCTAGCCGTTTGCGTAAAATGTCACTCAAAACTATTGAGCGTATTTTGTTTCCAGTATCAATGTTGGTGGTGGTTCTGATTGGTAAATCACTCCTACTTCACCTTGGTTTTGCAGCACCATTGCTAGTTTTGACCACACCGCTGCTACTTTCACTGGCTGCGATTCGCATTCTTATTTACATGCTGAGAAAAGCTTTTTCCCCAGGCCCATTGGTCAAGGCTTGGGAAAATATCATCAGTACAACGATCTGGATCATGGTGGCTTTGCACCTGCTTGGCTGGCTGCCGAGTGTGCTTGCTGGACTTGATAGTCTAGGACTTAACTTTGGTGAAGCCCGTATTTCACTATTGTTGGCAATCAAGTTGCTATTCACGGTTGCGTTTTTCTGGGTTATGGCTCTCTGGCTTGCCAATTTTATTGAGCAGCGATTGAATAGCTTTGAATATTTTAGCAAAAGTGCAAAGGCTGCACTGGCTAAAACAAGCAAGTTCCTGTTAATCGCTATTGCGCTGTTTGTCGGACTTGATGCAGCTGGTGTCGATTTGACAGCACTGACTGTGTTCAGTGGTGCAGTCGGTGTCGGTATAGGTTTTGGACTGCAGCGTATATCCAGTAACTTTATTAGTGGTTTTATCCTGCTCTTTGATCGTTCTATCAAGCCTGGAGATGTCATTACTGTGCGTGATAAATTCGGTTGGGTACAGGAGTTGCGTGCCCGCTATATCGTTGTGCGTGATCGTGATGGTGTGGAGACATTGATTCCGAATGAGAACCTAGTCACCTCTGAAGTGATCAACTGGAGCTATACCGATCCTGATATCCGCATGAGGCTGCGTGTTCAGATTAGCTATAACGATGATCCTGAAGAGGCAATGGCGTTGATGTTTGAGTGCGCGAAAGCCTCTCCGCGCGTTCAAGATGAACCTGCCCCATTGACGAGGCTGATGGAATTCGGTGATAATGGCATTGTGCTGGAGCTACGCATTTGGATACTTGACCCTGAAAATGGGCTGGGTGGTGTGCGCTCCGAGGTCAATCTCGCGATTTGGCGAGCATTTAAAAAAGCAGGTATTACCATCCCCTACCCTCAGCGTGATATTCATATTAAAGAGGGTGCTATGTCTGCTCATCGGGTCATGGAGATCAAAGATGAATAAAGTACCACTAGGCTGGCGTGAATGGGTATCTCTGCCTGACCTGGGCATTGAGGCAGTGAAAGCCAAAGTCGATTCTGGAGCCCGAAGCTCGGCGCTGCACACCTTCAAGCTTGAAACATTCAGTGAAGGAGGAATCGTCATGGTACGTTTCAGTATCCATCCATTTCAGCATGATGCTTCTGCTGTAAAAATTTGCGTGGCAGAATTGCATGATGAGCGTAATGTAACCGATTCAGGCGGTCATACTGAGCGGCGCCCAGTGATAACTACCCAGATGTCACTCGGTGGTGTCAGTAAAAACATTGAACTTACGCTTACCAACCGTGAGAATATGAAATTCAGAATGTTGTTGGGACGCACAGCTATGATTGAAGATTTCATTATTGATCCTGAGATGTCGTACCTGTTAGGTACCCCGGAAATAGCACAATAGTAAAAGGAAGAAACGCATGAAAATCGCAATTTTATCAAGAAACAAAAAGTTATACTCCACACGCCGCTTGATTGAAGCTGGGGAGAGTCGTGGGCATGAAGTTGTGGTATTGGATCATATACGCTGTTACATGAATATTACATCCATGAGACCTTCTGTTAGGTATAAAGGTGAGAAACAAGAAGGTTTTGATGCTGTAATTCCTCGGATTGGTGCATCTGTTACCTTTTATGGCACAGCCGTACTTCGTCAGTTTGAAATGATGGGTGTGTATCCATTGAATGAATCCGTGGCGATTTCACGCTCACGCGACAAATTGCGTTCTGTTCAATTGCTGGCACGAAAAGGCATTGGTCTTCCTGTAACTGGCTTTGCGCGCAACCCTGATGATATTGATGATCTTCTTACTTCAGTCGGTGGCAACAAATTTGTAATTAAATTACTTGAAGGTACCCAAGGTATTGGTGTGGTTTTAGCAGAAAACCGTAAGGCTGCAGAAAGTGTGATTGAAGCGTTTCTTGGTTTAAATGCGAACATATTGGTTCAAGAATTTATCGAAGAGGCTGGTGGTGCAGATATCCGTTGTTTGGTGGTGGATGGAAAAGTTGTAGCAGCAATGAAACGTCAAGGTAAAGAAGGAGAATTTCGCTCAAATCTGCATCGCGGTGGCTCAGCTGATATCGTAAGAATCACGCCTGAAGAACGGTCAACTGCGGTCAGAGCAGCAAGAATCATGGGGTTAAATGTTGCTGGCGTTGATTTATTACGCTCAAATCATGGACCTGTGGTGATGGAAGTAAACTCTTCACCAGGTCTTGAAGGGATCGAAACCGCAACAGGTAAAGACGTGGCAGGAATGATTATTCAATGTATCGAGAAGCATGCTATTGTGGGTAAAACAAGTACACGAGGCAAAGGTTAATGGATGAATTAATCATTGGAGGGGAATCCATTGCTCGCGGTGAAAACCGTATTATTGATTTACATCTTCCTCCACTGACTACGCATACAGATTTAGAAATGCCTGTTCATGTCATTCGCGGCAAAAAACCTGGTCCTAGATTATTGGTATGTGCTGCAATCCACGGCGATGAAATCAATGGCGTTGAAATTATTCGCCGTTTACTTGGGCGTAAATCGTGGACAGGGCTAAAAGGCGACTTGATTGCGATTCCAATTGTAAATATGTATGGCTTCATCCAACAAACACGCTATTTACCTGACCGTCGCGATTTAAATCGCTGTTTCCCAGGGTCGGAAAAAGGCTCCATGGCGGGTCGTTTGGCTCATATTTTTTTAAATGAAATCGTTGCCAAATGTACGCATGGCATTGATTTGCACACGGCTGCAATTCATCGCGATAACTTACCGCAAATTAGAGCGTGTTTAAGCGACCCCGAAACGACACGAATTGCCAATGCTTTTCCCGTGCCAGTGTTGTTGGATGCCGATTTACGCTCTGGTACTATTCGTGAGGCAGCAGGAAAAATGAATATACCTTGGTTGGTGTATGAATCTGGCGAAGCCTTACGGTTTGACGAGGTTGCTATTCGAGCTGGAAAACGTGGTATTCTCCAAGTGATGCGAGAACTGGGGATGCTTAAAAAGCATCAGCCTAAGAAGGTATATCAACCACAAGTTGCAAGTAAATCGTATTGGGTAAGAGCTTCAAAAAGTGGTATTTTCAGAAGTTTATTACCTATGGGTGCGCATGTAGCCAAAGGTGATTTGCTGGGTGTTATTGATGATCCATATGGTGGCAATGAAGATCATATGTATGCGCCTACATCAGGAATTATCATAGGAAAAACTAATTTACCTTTGGTTTATGAAGGCGATGCAATAACGCATATAGCAAGGTTTAAATCTTTAAATGATGCGGCTGATTCAGTTGAGATATTTCAAACAGAGTTAGATAATATGATAGAAGATGTTATTGATGACCTTGAAAATGAAGATATGGATGAAAGCGTAGATGGTGCACCTATCCAATAGTCACGTGGACTTACTAAAAATATATCTATAAAGCACGAGAATCACAATTGAATATTTCTTTACCTTATAATGGCGACTACTGTATAGAAAAGTATTGCTTAGATTTGCGCTGCGGGCTTATGGCTTTTAGCATTGGCTGATGTCTGTTCAGTGTTTGTTTCCAGTATCTAATAATATAAAACCCTTACAAGGCCTCTACCTTGACTGTTGTTTACATCAGCAAGCAGCCGCGGGTGATGTGTTTATTTATAGTAATTATATTGCTTCGTTGGATGGGCGCATTTCATTGCGTGATAAGCAAACAGGTGAGTCCTCCGTGCCTGCTAGCATTGCAAACAAACGCGACTGGCGTTTGTATCAGGAGCTGGCGGCACAAGCCGATGTGATGATTACGTCGGCACGTTATTTCAGGCAATTGGATAAAGGTTGTGCGCAAGATTTGTTGCCAGTGGGACAAGAGCCCGACTATGCGGATTTGGCAGCATGGCGCGCCGAGCAAGGTTTAAAACCACAGCCCGATGTGGTCATTGTATCGGCAAGTCTGGATATACCGTTGAATGCTGTGAAATCATTGATGAATCGGCGGGTTTGGGTGCTTACGCTGCAAGGTGCAGACCCTGTGCGCTGTGAGCAGCTTGAAGATTGTGGGGTGAGGGTTGTGCAGGCAGGTGTTGAGCAAGTACAAGCTCAGGCTTTGAAAACTTTTTTGATTGAACACGATTATCGCAGTGCATATATGATTGCTGGGCCTGCGATACACCATACGTTACTGGCTGGTGGCGTATTAAACCGCCTGTTTTTAACCACGCATTTATCTTTGTTGGGACAAAATGATTTTCATACCATACTGCAAGGGGAGATGGCTCCCATCATAACGGAATTGCGCACATTGTATTTGGATAGTGATGGTGGGCAAATATTTGGGCAGTATGGTATAAAAGGAAGTGAAATATGAGCGTGCATATGTATGGTATTCCGAACTGTGATACCATTAAAAAAGCGAGAAAATGGTTGGCCGAACATGATGTGGTGTACACCTTTCATGATTATAAAAAAGAAGGCGTAGACGCTGGATGCTTGCAGGCTTGGTGTAAGCAAGTTGGTTGGGAAGTGTTGCTCAATAAACGCGGTACAACTTGGCGAAAGCTGCCTGATATAGATAAAAATAATGTGGATGAAGCCAAAGCGCAAATATTGTTGATAGAGCATGCAAGCATGATCAAACGTCCTGTTTTGGTATGTGGTGAACATGTCGAAGTAGGCTTTTCGGAAGCTTCTTATGAGGCGTTATTTCAATGAAGGTTTCTTTCAATGCCTAGTCACCATCATGAAAAAATAGTTTTGAAGGGCTCTGCGGGCAAACTGCAAGCGCTGTATCAAGCTGGTGAAGCGGGTAAGCCTGCTATTGTTGTATGCCACCCTCATCCTTTATATGGCGGTACGATGCGTAATAAAGTTGTGTATTGGATTGCACGTGCCTTTGAAGATCAAGGTTGCGCCGTGTTACGCTTTAATTTCCGTGGGGTAGAGCAATCCGAAGGCGAGTGGGATGAGGGTCATGGTGAATCGGAAGATGTGATTGCAGCATTGAACTATTTGCAAGATAATAACCCTGACTCTCCTTTATGGTTGGCTGGTTTTTCATTTGGAACCTATGCTGGATTAAAGGCGGCTAGGCAAGATTCGCGCGTTGAACGTATGTTCGCCATCGCACCAGCCGTGAACCTATGGTCATTTGACTTTATGCAGGGCGATAGCCGCCCACTTACCGTGGTTTCAGGCATAGATGATGAGATTGTACCCTTTGAACAGGTACAGACATGGATCAGAACCATGCCGAGCCATGTTGATTTTCATGCCATCGATGGAGCTGGGCACTTTTTTCCAAAACATATGAGTGATATGACAGACTGTTTGTTAAACGACTGTTTTTAAATTATTTAGGGGCTGTCCCAGATAACTAGAAATAGTTATGGTGAGGGTCAGCATGAGAAAGAGCCGATTAAGTTATTCAAAACAACGAAGGTTAATAGAACACTTTGTGTCAGGGAGCACCGCTAGATGTGCTGCAGAATTGGTGGATGTAAACCGTAAAACAGCCGCATATTATTACCACCGTTTACGGATCATTATTAGCCAAGAGTTAGAGGCTGAATCAGCCGCATTTCTTGATGGTGAAATAGAAGTTGATGAGAGTTACTTTGGAGGTCATCGCAAAGGTAAGCGAGGACGTGGGGCAGCAGGTAAAGTACCAGTTTTTGGTTTACTTAAAAGAGGTGGCAAGGTTTACACCAAAATTATATCAGATGCAAAATCGTCCACATTGATGCCTATTATTCAAAAGAAGGTTAAACCTGATAGTATCGTTTATACAGACTATTGGAGAGGGTATAATGTGTTAGATATTTCCGAGTTTAAGCACTACAGAATTAACCACTCAAAGCTGTTTGCACACAAGCATAATCACATCAATGGTATTGAAAACTTTTGGAATCAAGCTAAGCGACATATGCGTAAATTTAACGGTATTCCAAAAGAGCATTTTTACTACTTTCTAAAGGAATGTGAGTGGCGTTTTAACAACCCAAGCCCGAAAGTTCAATTAACGTTATTAAAACAATGGGTTAGAAAGAATGTCGTCTAGTTATCTGGGACAGCCCCATTATTTATACTAAATGCTTCGTAAGATGCTTTTTATGAGAGCTTGTTATCGGTTATTCTGATTCTAGTGGGATATTTTAAAAGAGCTTTTCACTTTCACGCGAAGTTTTTCAAAGATAAGTGCTTAAGCGTATGCTTACGTAGAGGGTAAATTGCAACCATACAATGTAATATTTTTTGTTTCGATTCTTGCTATTTACGACTCAATAAGGCTATATTTATAATTTGTAGGGGATGTTTATGAGTGAGAAAACCTTAGATTTTAGTCCCCTGTTGAGTTGGCGTGTTTGGGTAGGGCCGACTGCTCTTTCTATTGTTTTGATTGCCATCAGTCATTATAATTACCTGCTCTTTCACACCCTTGCTGAACTATTTACCATAACAGTGGGTGTTTTAATGTTTGTTGTTGCCCTTTATACACATTCATTCTCACGCGAAAATTTTCTTTTATATTTGGGTGCAGGTTATTTTTGGGTCGCCATGTTAGACCTCATTCACACACTTCTTTATAAAGGGATGGCTATTTATCCTAGCGAAGTTTCAGATCATTTTGTTCAATTTTGGATCGCTAATAGATATATTGAATCACTGCTGCTGCCACATTCAACCTTCAAGTGCACCACGAGCCAGCGCAAACATCTCGTAGGGCGTTTTGTAATTTAAACATTTTCTTGGCCGATTGTTAAGTCGTTTTTCTATGCGATTAATTTCAGCGGCTGAAA
>Ga0316202_10001542_pt1 | contig 17595 bp, 14 predicted proteins | sample 3monrhotite_MG_FD_204934 | JGI IMG/M metagenome (GOLD analysis project Ga0316202, IMG submission 204934) | Microbial mat bacterial communities from mineral coupon in-situ incubated in ocean water Damariscotta River, Maine, United States -... | ecosystem: Environmental > Aquatic > Marine >... | reverse complement strand
TCCGATCTCTCGCCCTTCTCGTCAAGGGCGACCTTGCCCCGCCGGGCCACGAGCTGAGTCGTGAGACCGGCCCCGGTCTCTGCGAGGTCGTCGGGCCGGAGCACGTAGTGGATCACGATCCCGTTCAGCTCCCCGGGCTCGTAGGACTTGACGTAGAGGTCGAAGCCCTGCTTGGGGAAGGAGCGGCTCCAGTGCTCTCCCTCGCCCAGCTCGAAGAGCTGCTGGAACACGGCTCGGAGCGCTTCGCGCTTCTTCTGATGGCAGTAGGGGAGGAGCTGCGAGGTGCACCAAGCCGCCCCCAGCGAAAGGACGAGCCCCAGGACTAAGGACACCCAGCCCAGATCTCGACTGGGGATCCCGAGGCTCCCGAAGGCTAAGACCTCGTTGTCTGCCACGAGCCGGCCGTAGACGAGGGCCAGGGTGATCATGAAGGCCATGGGCACGAGGTATGGGATCAGGAAGGGCACGACCCAGGGCAGCGCGAGCATCACCTGCGCCAGGCTCAGCTCCTCCTTGCGCAAGAGGCTGTAGCTCGCGGCCAGGAAGAACAAGAAGCAGAGACCCAAGACCGTCGGGAGGAAGGTCTTGAGGATCTTGAGCAGGACGTAGCGATCCAAGGTCGTCAGCACGCGAGGAGGATACGTCCCGGGCACGTCAAGAAGTGTCAAGAGCCTTGAAGGTCAGCGCGCCATGGGGCACTCTTCAGGCATGACTTGGCAGAACCCAGACGACGCCACCCTGCGCGCGATCTTCGAGCGAACCAAGACGATCGCTCTCGTCGGAGCCTCGCCCAAGCCGCAGCGCGCCAGTCACGGCGTGATGCGCTACCTCCTCTCCGCGGGCTACGAGGTGATCCCGATTCGCCCCGGCGGCGGCGAGGTCTTGGGTCTCCCCTGCGTGGCCAGCCTCAGCGACCTCGACGAGGTTCCGGATCTGGTGGACGTGTTCCGCGCGTCCGAGCACGTGGGGCCCATCGTCGACGAGGCCATAGCCCTCGGCGTCCCGGTGATCTGGCTCCAAGACGGGGTCGTCGACGAGGAGGCCGGCGCTCGGGCGACCGCGGCCGGCGTGATGGTCGTGATGGACGACTGCACCCTTCGGGCTCACCGCCGCCTCGTCCAAGGCAACGCGCGCTGAGCGCCGAACTCGGAATCCGGCTCCTGGCAGAGCGCTCGGCTCAGCGCTGCGCCTATTGCCATGACCCCTTTCGTCCCGGAGTGACTATGGCCACCTGCCAGGGCTGCGAGGTATCGGTCCACGCCTCCTGCGCGTCGGAGCTCGTCGACTCGAGCAGCTACGGCTGCGCGACCCTCGGCTGCTGCGCCCCTGGCTATCGCGAGCGCGACCTCCCTCCGACGCGCTGGGCCGCCCTCCTCGACGCCGGTCTCAGCGCGTTGAGCCTGCTCCTCGTCGGGGCCGCCCTCGCCACCCTGGGGGGAGGCCTCCTGCTCAAGGTCGTCCAGACCCTCCACGGCGGCTTGATCCCCTGGTAGCCGCCTAGCAGCCGCTCAGTCCACGAACTCGCGCCGATCGATCCCATGCTTCTTGAGCTTGGTTTGGAGCGTGCTCGGGTGCAGATCGAGGCGCTCCGCCGCGCCCCCGGGACCGTAGATTTTCCCGCCTGACGCACGCAGCGCCTCGACTAGGGCTTGCCGTACGAGGGCAGCGAAGGTCTGCGGCGACGAGCCCACGGGCGCGGGCGCCACGCTCTCCAAGACCACGCCGCGCGAGAGGGCCTCAGGATCAAGCTCCAACCAAGGCCCGCGGCTCAGCACGGCGGAGGCCTCGAGCACGCTCTGGAGCTGGCGAATGTTGCCGGGCCAGGCGCGCTCCATGAGGGGCGCCAGGTCTCGCCTGCGCAAGCGGAGGCGAGGCAGGCCGAGCCGCTCGCAGCCCCGCGCCAGGAGGAAGGCGCAGAGCGCTGGGAGGTCTTGCCCTCGCGCTCGCAGCGGCGGGACCTCGAGCTGAAACATGCTCAGGCGGTAGTAGAGGTCCTCCCGAAACTCGCCCTCTCGGACCAAGGTCTCCAGAGGACGATTCGTGGCGGCCATAAAGCGAACGTCGACGCTGACCGGTCCGCTCCCGCCGATCGGCTCGACCTCTCCCTCCTGAAGGACACGCAGGAGCTTGGCTTGGGCGCTCAGGGGCAGCTCACCGACCTCGTCCAGGAACACCGTCCCGCCGCGCGCCCGCGCGATCCTCCCCTCCCGCCTGCCTCGGGCCCCAGTGAACGCGCCCGCCGCGTGTCCGAAGAGTTCGCTCTCGATCAAGGCTTCGGGCAGGGCGCCGCAGTCCACGGTCACCAAGGGCCCCCCCGCCCGCCGGGAGTTGGCGTGGGCCCAGCGCGCGAGGGCGCTCTTGCCGGTCCCTGACTCGCCCAAGAGCAAGAGCGTGATCGGGGTCTGCGCCGCCGCGCCCAGCTTCCGCAGGAGGGTCCGCATGGCCTCGCTGGTCGCCACGAGCTCCGGTCCGTGATCGCGCGCCTCGAGATCCGCGCGCAGCCGAGCCCCCTCCCGGTGCGCCTCACGACTGAGTCGAGCCACGCGAGCCAGGCGCTCACGGGCGCTCGCGCCGACCTCTAGAGCCCGCGCTAGGGCGAGACCCAAGGCGTCGTCGAACTCGAGGGAGCGCCGGGCGCCCTCGAGGCGGAGCAGCGCCAGCTCAGCTCCCGCAGGCAAGACCCACACCGTCACCGCGGGACACTCAGGCTGGGTGACCGACACTGGCCGACCCGCTTCAGCCGCTCGACCCAGGTCGGCGCTGAGCCGCTCGCGACGGGTCTCGGCGAGCCACTGCCCACCCACGAGCCTCGCGCTCGCGAATTCGACTCGCTCCTGCTTCGCGCCGCGCCGGACGAGGGTCAGCTCCAGCAAGGACAAGCCCTCGGCCAGGACCGGCGCCACAGCCCGCGCGGCCGCCGCGAGGGTCGGCGCCCCTCCGCTCGCGCTCGCGAGCTCAGCGATCCAGATCGGTGCGAATGAGGCTTCCACTGCCCTGACGTTACCACCGGTTATGCGTTGCGACGACAACGGTTACCCAGTGATAGATCTCCTAAGTCCTTCCCTGCTCGCTGTTGCCAGGGGCCTGAGCCTTGCGAGGTGGCTCACCGGCGCCAGGCGCCAGAAAGAGAGCCCTTGATGGCCTACGTGATCACCGACCGCTGCGCGAACGTTTGTGAAGCCGCTTGCGTCGACTCCTGCCCGACCGACTGCATAGACGGCCCCTTCTCCTTGGAGGACCTCATGGCTGGGGGTCCCCTGGCCGACGCGATTCGTGCCTCGGGGGCGCAGCTCTACATCAACCCCGACGAGTGCATCGACTGCGGAGCCTGCGTCGCAGTCTGCCCGACGCAAGCGATCGTTCACGAAGACGACCTCTCCCCCGAGGAGGAGCGCCACCGGATCGCAAACGCCGCCTTCTACGGGTTGGCTAGCTAGAACACGACCCCGACGGCCAAGTGCATCTGCCAGGTCCCCTCGTCGTCAAAGTGTCGATCAAAGACGTTTTGCCGGCGGAGGGCGGCCTTGGCCGAGTCGTCGAGGAAGTTCGAGTCCAGGAGGCGAATCGAACCTCCGACCTCGACGCTGAGGAACTCGAACAGGATCGCCTGGGCGCCGAACTCGACGTCAATGTCGGTCTGGGGGCGGCCCTCGTATTCGATCCCGTCGCCATAGCCGTAGATCCGCAGGGTCAGGAGCTTGTCCGCCCAGACCACGAAGGATCCGCCGAGGCGGAATCGGACCGCCGCCAGGCCCTTCTCCCGGTTGAAGCCCGACACGTTGCCGTGGACGCTCAGGTAGTCGTTGAAGAGCGAGATCGAGCCCGCCACTCCCCACTCGAATTCATAGAGTTCGCGAACCTCGGGCTCACCCGTGGCGAAGCGCCCGTGGACATAGGGCGCGACCGTGAAGGGACCCCACACGTTGAGGCTGACCTTGGCTGCGAGGTCGAAGTCGGCCCAGCCGCGGTCGTGATCGACCCTGTTGGCTATGCCTTGGAAGTTCTCCTTGCCCCTGCGATAGGACCAGGGGATCCGAGCCGCCACGTCCACGAGTCCCAACACGGAGCCGCCTGCGTAGACGGTGAAGTCGTGGATCTCTTGGCGGCGCGTGGCATCGACGGCGCCGTCGAAGTCCTGCCCCGAGATCTTGAGGTCGTAGTGAGCGCCGCCGCGGATGGCGAACAGGCCCTTGGGGGTCCGGGCGTCGACCATGTCCTGAAAGCCCGTCAGACCGAGGCGCCCCGGGAGATTGATCGCGACGCCGGCGCCGGACTCCTTCTCCTGGCTCGAGTCGTCGCTCTCGTCCTCGGCCCAGGCGCGCGGGGCAGCCGAGCAGGCGAAGAAGGCGCAGAGCGCCAGCGCGGGAAGGAAACGAGTGCTGGGCATGTGGACCTCTCTAGGTCGCGTGCTTGCTAGCGGCGGCGAACTCCGCGGAGCTTGTCTCCGTCGAGGAGTCGCCGGATCTGGCGTTGGGCGTCGCCCACGTATTCGATGAAACGGATTCCTGTGCCGAAGGCCCCCTGCTCTTCGAGGGGGATCACCCGGCGAATCTCGCCCTTGATCCGGACGGGGAGCGGGAAGGCGGGGAAGTCCAGGGTCAAGTGCACGACCTGACCGATCTCATGGCTCGGCTGCTCCGAGAGGAAGCGGAGCCCCGTCAAGGAGAGGTCGTCTAGGGGGTATCCCCGGACCGAGATCTCGGGATAAGCCTCGATCCCGATCCGAACCAGGGCGTCGGTGACGTTGATCCGCGGGGCCCGCCGGCGCTCACGTCGGCGCTTGGTCGTGCGACGCGGCGAACGCTTGGTCGCGGTTGTCTTCTTGTCCGGCGTTGGCTCGCTCGCAGCGGGAGCCGCCTGCTGACGGGGGACGGTCTGGGCGCGCTGGGTCGCGGTGGCGTCGAAGTCGGCTTGGGGGATCCGAAACTCAGCTTTGCAGTGGGGGCACTGACCGCGCTTGCCACAGTGACGGCGATCGACCCCGACCACCGCCTCGCAGGATCCGCAGCGAAAGCGAAACTTCTCCTCGGCCGCTGGGATCACGACCTCAGCGTCGGTCGGCGGGATCGGCCGACGAGAGCGCCCGGTGGGATCGGTCGGAGGGGCGTAGCCTGCGTTGACCGCCTTGGCCAAGAGCTCTCCCTCCTCGCTGTCGGGGCGCAGCCTCAGGCTGTCGATCTCGAGGGACTCCTGATCGAGGATCGGGCGCTCGTGGGAGGGGTCGCTCTGAGCGCGCTGCGTCGCATTGAGTCCTTGGGCGACGAGGCCGACCAGGATGTGTCCGAGGGAGAGGAAGACCTCGCTCACGATCCGAATGTCCTCGCTCGGGACCACGATCGCAGCCTCGCAGTAGGTCGCGAGAGGGGCCGTCTCTCGAGTCAAGAGCGCCAAGGTCTGAACACCCTGGCCCTGGGCTTGTCGCAAGATCGGCCCCAGGCGAGAGCCCGGGTCCGCGCTCATGACCAGGAGCGCTTCGTCGTAGCTGACGTAGGCCAAGAGCTGGCGAGTGTCGATATCGGGAGGGAAAGCCCGGGCTGGAGCTAGGAGCCCCTCGCCCTCGCCGCGGAAGCGACGTGCGAGCAGGTCGGCCAGGCTCGAGAGCTGACCCTCGCCGCAGACGTGGATCGTGCGGGGCACGCGGGCTGCGGCCAGGAGGCATCCCGCCACCCGACTGATCTGGCGCGCCTCGTCTGCCAGGAGCCGCTGCTTCAGCCGCCCTGCCTCGAGAACTTGGGCAATGACAGCTTCCAGGCCCTTCATGGAGGAGATAATAACGGCCAGGAGCCGCGAGTTCAGGGAGATGGATTTTTCAAGGCTGCCTTCGGGTGTGGAACGAGGTCCGAGTAGTTAGCGAATCGAATGCCGCAAGGTCTTGGGAGCACTCGAAATGCTGTGATTCCAAAGAGATCCTCACTTGTCCTGAACGGTTCTGGGCGCTTAGAATCCCCCGCAGTTCCCCACCAGAGAGGGCCCATGTCTCACAACATTCACGCCAAAGCAGTCGGGCAACGCGGCCTGCTGCAAAAGATTGGCAACCTCGTCCCCGGGTTCCGCGGCTATCAGAAGCGCGAAGAGTGGCGCGAGGTCGACCAGATCCAGCGCGACTGGTGCCACGAGCGCCTCCGCGCCTGCAAGGAGAAGGTCAAGCGGGCCCTCAACGACGTCATCTCCGGCGGCGACCTCGACGGGATCACTCCCTACGAGAAGCTAATGAGCCGCCTCGACGCCGTGGCCAACAAGATCAAGAACGCTGATCGTGGCTGGAGCGGAATGTTCGACACGATCAAGGTCGAGGAAGACCAGCTCCAAAAGGTCTACGAGTTCGACCTCTCCCTCGCCGAGGGCGCGTCGGAGGTCGAGGCCAAGATCAATTCGCTCAACGGGGCTGACAAGCCGACCGCTCTGGGCCTCGTGCGCGAGTGCACCAACCTGGTCGACAGCCTGGAAGACTACTTCCAACGTCGCGAAGACATCATGAGGAAGGGATAGGCTATGAGCCTTCGTCTAGAAGTCATCAAGTGGGAAGACACCAGCCGCGGGACCCGCATGGTCCAGCGGGTTCCTGCCCAAGGCATGGCCGACCTAAAGCTCGGCGCTCGCTGTATCGTCCAAGAGGGACAGGCCGCGGTGTTCTTCCGCAACGGCCAGGCCATGGACACGCTCAAGCCGGGCGGTCACACCCTCTCGACTGAGAACATTCCCCTCGTCTCCAAGCTCTACAACCTGGTCTACCAGGAGGCGCCTTTCCAGAGCTCGGTCTACTTCGTCTCGCAGAAGCCTTTCCGCGACATGAAGTGGGGCACCAAGGAGCCGATCCTCCTCGAGGACACCAAGTTCGGCTTCGTGAACGTGCGCGCCTTCGGCAAGTTCTCGATCCGGATCACCGACCCCAAGACCTTCGTGGCAGAGGTCGTGGGCACCGAGGGCCGTCAGGACAGCAGCGACATCGAGCGCTGGTTCAAGGACGTCGTCTGCGCCCGCTTCTCGGACCTTGTCGCTGAGTTCATGACGGGCAAGAGCGTCGTTCAGCTTCAGAGCAAGCGCGACGAGATCGCGGTCGCGACCAAGGCTCGGACGGCCGACGACTTCCAGAAGTATGGCGTCGAGCTCTACGACTTCCTCGTCAGCAGCATCAGCCTCCCCGAGTCGGTCAAGGAGGCGATCAACCAGCGCAGCCAGATGGGTGCGCTCGGCTTGAACGCTCCCGGCGGCCAGGGCTACATGCAGATGATGGCCGCCCAGGCCATGCGCGACGCGGCTTCTCAGCCGGGCGGTGCAGCTGGCGGGATGATGGGCGCAGGCATGGGACTGGGCATGGGCATGATGATGCCCAACATGATGAACAACGCCATGCAGCCCGCCATGGGCGGTGGAATGCCGGCCGTCGCCGCCGCGCCTCCACCCCTCCCCCAAGCGGTCAGCTTCCACGCAGCGATCGGTGGAGCCCAGCAGGGCCCCTTCGACGTCAACGCGCTCCAAACCCTCAAGGGTCAAGGCCAGCTCAACGGCCAGACCCTGGTCTGGCGCAACGGAATGGCGGCCTGGACGCCTGCGGCTCAGGTCCCCGAGCTGGCAGCGGTCTTCGCGGCTCCTCCGCCCCTCCCGGGCGGCGCGCCGCCCCCTCTCCCCACCTGAGAGAGGTCAGTCCCCTCTGGACTCGAAGCGCCCCGGCCCCTGGTCGGGGCGTTTTTCGTGTGAACCTCGCCAGGCCGAAAGTCGTCGGGTCCTTCGCGCAGACTTTCGCGTCCTGGGCTTGGGTGCGAACCTAAGGGCTCTGGGGGGGCGTCTGTGGCAGTCGCGAGCAAGGTCGAGATCCGGGGGGAAGTCGCAGCTGGCTTCGAGGGCGTCCGGGCCGAGTTCGAACGGAACTTCGTCGAGCGGGGTGAGCTTGGGGCCTCGCTCTTCGCGACCCTCAAGGGCGAGACCGTCGTCGACCTCAGCGCCGGCGTCATGGACCGCGCCAGCGGGCGGCCCTGGGAGCGAGACACGCGCGCGGTCGTGTGGTCAGCGACCAAAGGCCTCGTCGCCCTGGGCTTCCTCATCCTCACCGATCGCGGGCTCGTCGATCCCGATTTGACCGTGGCTCACTACTGGCCAGGCTTCGCGCGTGAGGGCAAGGAGCGAATCACGGTTCGCCAGCTCCTCAATCACCGCGGCGGCCTGATTCACCTCCCGAGTTCGCTCAAGGTCGAGGACCTGACCCGCCCCGACGAGGTCAAGGAGATCCTGGAGCGGACTCAGCCCGCCTGGAAGCCGGGCACGAACCAGGGCTACCACGCCATCACCTGGGGCTCCTTCGCAGGCGAGCTCTTCCGGCAGATCGCTGGCGTCTCTGTGGGACAGTTTCTCGCGGCCGAGGTGTTCGGGCCTCTCAGGGCGGACACGATCCTGGGACTCCCGGTCGACGACCCGATTCACGCCAAGGTCGCGGACGTGATCCCCTTCAAGAAGGACGACCTCTTCCTGCGGGTGATCCCAGAGGCTCTGTTCGGGCACACCTGCGAGACTCGGACCTTCCGCAACCTCGTCGGGCGCATGAAGAGCGAGACCAGCCGGGCCTTCCGCTCGGGACCGAGCCTCGGCTCGCGCAGGCTCCACGCCGTCAACGACCCCGCGATCCAGGCCATCGAGATGCCCTGGTGCGGCGCCGTCACGAGCGCCGAGGGGCTGGCGCGCTGCTACACCCCCCTCGCGATCGGGGGGACCTGGGCCGGCGTCAAGATCTGTCGTCCGGAGACGATCGAGCCCATCACCAAGATCCAGAGCTGGAGCAGCCGAGACCTCGTGCTCCAGAAGCCCATCGGCTGGTCCCAAGGCTTCAGCAAGGACGAAGCGCACATCGTCTCGCCCCGCAGCGAGGCCTTCGGCCACACCGGCATGGGCGGCTCGGTCGGCTTCGCCGACCCCAGCACGGGGCTCGCCTTGGGCTACGTCATGAACCGCATGGACTGGCGGATCCGCTCCCCCCGCTGCATCGCCCTCTGCCGCAGCGTCTACCGCGCTCTCGGGGTTCTCTAGTTCTCATCTTCTAGCCGCGGAACAGAGCCTAGGTCTGCTCTGGGCTGGGCTGAAGGTCAACCTTGTGGTGGGCTGCGTTAGGGCTCGCAGCTAGACGTGGCTGCGTAACTTCTGAACTCGCCCCCGCAGGACGAATTCGAGGAGCGAAGCATCCCTCACAACCCCGCCCCCACCGCCGCAGGTCGCCTAGCCGCCTTCGACTTCGAGGCCCCAACTCGGGAGCGATCCACCGCTCCCAAGAAGCGCTCTCAGCGACGCTCTCAGCGGCCTCTGCGTCTTTGCGGTTAAGACCGCTCGCGCCACACGCCCTTCGCTGCCACGGAGAGGAGAGGCGGTCCCCTCCCTAGGTCGAGCGCCCTCGTCGACCAATGACGACACCGTAGTGCGCCTCGGCTGGCTCGGGACGCGGGGCGCGCTTGCCTGAGGGAGTGACAGTGCTCGCGGCGAGGGCCAGGAGCTCGGGGTCGAAGCCGAGGAGTTCGGCCCAGCGGGTGACCCAGATCCAAGCGCGCAGCTCGACCCCTCCGCGGAGGTCCCGGAAGGCTCGAACCCAGACCCCGTGGCGCTTGGGGACCACGCTGCTCGCCCGGAGGACCTCGATCTCGCGCTGGCCGCTGGACTCGAGGAGGTAGGCCAGGACTTGGGCCAGACCCTCACCACCGACGAGGTGGTCGTCCTTGATCCGCACCCGCTCGCCGCTGCGGAGGCGCGCTGCGAGGCCGTGCGCGAGGGCCTCTCCAGAGAGGTCCAGGCCTTGGCGGTCGAGCTCTCGGGCGGCGCGGTCCATGTCTCTCTACCTCGCCCCCGCCAAACGCGGGTCAAGAGAGAGACCGGGCGCCTCGCAGCCCGGTGTCACCCGCGGGCTCAGAACCCACCGCCCGGCGGGCGAAGGCGGCCGCGACGCCCGGCCTTGAGGACCTTGGCCCGGCGGTGATCGTCGCGCAGGCTCGGCTCGAGCCAGGGCAGCTCGAGGGCCGCGAGGACCTCCTCCTCGCTGCGGCCCGCGATCAAGCGTTCGTTGACGCGCTCCACCAAGCCGTGCTGGCTGAGCTTCCAGCCGCGGCGGTTGGCGCGGATCCGGAGCGAAATGTTGTAGTCCCGCGGCCCGGTGAAGTGGAGCTGGGCCGCGCCCCAGACCGCCTCGTCTTCGACGGGCCAGAGCTGAGCGTGGATCCCCGAGGGCGTCACGATGGCGCCCATGGACTCGCCGTGGTGAACCGGGCGCCCGAAGGAGCGAAACAGGTTCACGGTCTGCTGCACCGAGAACGCGCCTGGCACGAACACGATGTCTATGTCCTTGACCATGGGTCGCTGCCGTCGGAGCGATCCCATGATCTTGACCTTCTGACAGCCGGGCAGGATCGCGCTGGCCAACCAGGTCGCGAGGGTCGCGACCTCGGCGTAGGGGCGCTTTTGGGGTCCGCGCACCGAGGACGCATCGCGGACCTCGGGGTCGAGGACGTGGCGACAATCGCTTCGGTAGCGAAAGCCCTTGCAGGGGCAGCGGACCTTTCCGTTCTCGAGGACCTGGACCTCGTAGACGTTGCCGGCGCTCCCCACGACGGGGATCGTCTCCGCCACCTTGAGCCGCTTGCGCTTCGCCGGCTTGCGGCGCTTGAGGGAGTAGCTGCTGGGGGGGCGCTTCACGTCCTGAGCCTAGCGGGCAGACGCCGGCAAGTCTCGTGGCGATCCTGTTCAGGGCCCCGAGCGGAACTTGCGGTAGCTCAGCTCGTGGTGGTACCACTTCAAGACCCCGAGCCGACCCCCAACCGCCATGGGGAGCTGGATCGGCGTGGCCGCGCGGCCGTCGACTCTGACCCGGAGTTCCTTGCCCTCCACGACCTGCGCCTCGAGCGCGTGCCACCCCGCTGGGTTGAAGGGGAAGGCCTGATCCTGCGTGAAGGGCCGCCACTCGCCCTCTCGAAGGTAGGCCACCCGGAGCATCGTGGCGCCTCCGGCGCCCAAGGCCCTGGCGGTCGCCTGGTACTCGGCGGGGATCGACTTCTGACCGTGGTAGAGATAGACCAGGAGCCCGTTCCGGGCGTCGCTCAGCACGAGCAGCCCGCCGTAGCGATCGGGGACCTTGCGATCGAACTTGATCTCGACCGACCACTGAAAGGAGCCCGAGCGCGGCTCCTTGCGCTCCAGCAGCCCCGAGAGCCCGAAGGGGCCCAGGCCTTGGCCCTTCCCGCTCATGGCCTCGTCCTTCGCGGACCAAGACCACGAGGCTCCGCGATAGGGATCCCAGGTCTCGTAGACCGGAGCGTCCGCCGGGGTGTCTCGGATCCCAGCCCCGACGCTCTCGTTGGCCGCCCCCCTGAGCATCATGGCGCGTCTGCCCAGGGCCCCCTGATCCAGGGCTCGCAGCGCAGCCGAGGGGCGCCCCAAGCGGAGCAAGATCTCCGCCTCGCAGCTCCTCAACCGGGGCGCGCGCGGGTGCGCCGCGAGGAGCGTCCGGACCCGGGGAAGGAGCGGGCCCGGAGTCAGCGTCCGGTGCAGCTCCTCTCGAATCGGCCCGACCAGGGCTCGCTCTTCTTGCTCTGCGCGACCGACCCGATCCGTCAGGAGGCCTCGAGCAGAGCCGGCCAGCGTGGCCCACTCCCTGGCCCGCTCATGGTCCCAGGCCGCTAGGGCTCGCTCAGTCAGCGCCTCGGCCGCCGCCGTCTCGCCGCGATTGGCGCGAGCCTCCAGCTCCTCTTGGCTCGCCTCCGCTACGGGTCGAGGGGGCGGCGCCAGGGGAGTTGGGCTGGGCGCCACGACGACTCGAGACGCGGAGGGGGTCGGCGTCGCTGGCGCCCGCGTTGGAAGGTCCGCAGGCGACACGATCGGATCCGCGCGGGAGGGGTCGTCCATGGCCACGAGGACCACGGCCGTTCCCGCTCCCGCGAGCAGGAACAAGGCCAGGAAGAGGAGGCCCAGCTGCCAGACCGGGACGCCGCCCGTTGCGGACCCCGAGTAGGCCGGGATCCCGCCGTCGGTGTCCGTGCCCGGCCCCGAGAGGAAGGCCTGAAGCGCCTGGCGCAGGTCTCCCACGCTCGCGTAGCGAGAGTTGGGGTCCAGAGCGCAGGCTCGCTGACAGATTCGCGTCAGCTCGCGGGGGACGTGGGCGGCCACGCTCTTGAGCGGTCGATAGTTGCCGGTCCGAATCGCGCTCGTGACGACGTAGAAGTCCGTCCCGGGGAAGGTCCGCTTCGCCGTCAGGCACTCGTAGAGCAGGAGGCCTATGCCGTAGACGTCGCTCTTCTCCGTAGCCGGCCCTCCGTCGAGGGTCTCGGGGGCGAAGTAGTTCGGCGTTCCGACGATGAGTCCCTCGCTCGTGAGCCCAGTCACGGACATGTCCTTCGCCAGACCGAAATCGGTCAGGAGCGCCTGGCCGTCGGCCTTGAGGAGGACGTTGTCGGGCTTGAGGTCGCGGTGCAGGACGCCCGCGCGGTGCGCGTAGTCGAGGCCTTCGCTGATCTGAAGCACCAGGCGCGCCGCCTCCTCGGGAGGCAGGGGGCCCGTCAGCTTGAGCCGGTCCTTGAGCGAACCTCCCTCGACGTAGTCTAGCGCCAGGTAGAGCAGCCCCCGCTCAGCGTCGCGTCCGAGGTCACAGCAGCGAACCACGTTCGGGTGCTCGAGCTGGCTCGCGAGCTTGGCCTCCTGCTTGAAGCGGGCCTGGCTGATCTCGTCGGCTCCAGGCAGGAGGACCTTGAGCGCGACCTGGCGCCCCAGGCCCTCGCGCTTAGCGAGGAACACCGCGCCAAAAGCGCCGCGCCCGAGCTCGCTCAGGATCTGATAGGGGCCGACCTGTTTGAGCGCCATGTGCTCCTCGAGAGCCGGACATCCTAGGGCCGAGATCGCCTCGGGACCAACCTCAGGCGAAAGTCGTCAATGCGCGGTCCTGGGGGCGTCTCCTGGGCGCGCGAGCTCGACCCAGAGGGCTCGGAGCCGTCGCCTGCTGTCGCCTGGATTGCAGGAGCGCGTCGCCCCGATCAAGGCGTCCCTCTGTCCGCTCTGCCGCGGCGACTCGTGAACGTGACCGTGGAGGGTCAGGGGCGGCTGCTCGCGCTCGATCCAGTCTCGGAGGGCTCGGCTGCCTATATCGCGTCCCCCGTGCATCAGCCCCAAGCCGGCCCCGCTCGGTGGAGAGTGAGCCACGTAGATCGTGCGCTTCGTGTCTCCCAGCGACGCTAGGAGCTGGAGCTCACGGGCGATGCTCTCGCGCGCCAAGAGCGCGTCAGGCGTCGTGGCCCGCAGCGCGCCCGCAGGCCCGCTCACGAGAGGCGCGCTCGGCGAGCGGCTCGGCTCCCAACCCGGAGAATCGGGGCGGTCCCAGTCGCTGAGCCGGAAGGGGGTTATGGGGACCCCCGAGTAGCCGGCGATCCAGAGCTCGCCGCGCCCGAACTCGCCCAGGAGGTGGCGCTCGAGGTGCAGGCCGTGCCAGAGCCCCTCCTCTCCGAGCTCGTCTAGCGCGACTTGAGCGCCCGGGAGGTCGTCGTTTCCGAGGAGCCCGCCGATCCAGAGCTCGGGCCGGGCCGCGCGCAGCCCCTCCAGCAAGGGCCGCAACTCCTCGCGGACGAAGCGCGCCTGGGGAGCGCTGGGGTCGCGACCCTTCAGATCGCCGGGGCGCGGGAAGAGATCACCCCCCAGCGCCAACGCCCGGCACTCAGGCGCATCTCGCGCCAGGCGCACCAGCTCCCGATAGGAGGGCAGGTGCCCGTGGAGGTCGGTCGCGAAGAGGAGCCGGCTCAGGGCGAGGCCCTCAGTGGGCCTCAGCCCAAGAACCGCCGCGGCCCACGTCGACCACCAGCGGGACCCGGAGCTCGACGCAGCCCTCCATGACTCGGCGCACGATCGCCTCGGTCTCCTCGATCTCGGCCTCCGGGACCTCGAGCAGGAGCTCGTCGTGGATCTGGAGGACCATCTGCGCCCCCAGGTTCGCGGCCCGGAGTTCGCGCTCCAGCTGGAGCATCGCGATCTTGCAAATGTCCGCAGCGGACCCTTGGATCGGCGTGTTGGCCGCGATCCGGAGCCCCGCTTGGCGGATCATGTGGTTGTTGCTGGTCAGCTCGGGGATCGTGCGTCGCCGCCCGAGGAGGGTCGTGACGTAGCCCTCGGACTCAGCCTTCTCGGTCGTCTCGTCTAGCCAGGCTCGGACGCCAGCGTAGGTCTTGAAGAAGGCCTCGATGTAGACCTTGGCCTCCTTGCGCGGGACGCCCAGGATCTGGCCCAGAGCCGTGGCACCTTGCCCATAGATCGTGGCGAAGTTGACGGTCTTGCCGACCCGCCGCTGATCGCTCGTGACCTCCTCCGGAGCGCACTCGAAGAGCTGGCTCGAGGTGTGGGTGTGGACGTCGCGCTCGTCGCGGAAGGCGCCGCAGAGGGACTCGTCACCCGAGACGTGGGCCAAGATCCTGAGCTCGATCTGACTCCAGTCCGCCGAGAGGAGGACGTGCCCGGGCGGCGCCACGAAGGCCTTGCGGACCCGCTCGCCGCGGGCGTCGCGCACGGGGGTTCGCTGGAGGTCGGGGTCCGTCGTGATCAGGCGCCCGGTGGCCCCCGTCGTCTGCTGGAACACGGCGTGGACGCGCTGGGTCTCTGGGACCTGGGCTGCGCTCAGGACGTCGACGTAGGTGTTGATCAGCTTGGCCAAGACCCGGTATTCGAGGAGCTCCGCAGCGATCGGGTGGGCGTCCTGGAGTCGCGCCAGGACAGCTTGGTTGGTCGAGTAGCCGGTCTTGGTCTTCTTGATCACGGGCAGGCCGAGCTCGTCGAAGAGGACCGTCCCGAGCTGCTTGGTCGAGTTGATGTTGAACTCGTGGCCGGCGTGGCCCCAGATCGCGGCTTGGCGACTGGCGAGCTCCTCGTGGAGCTCCTTCCCGAGGGTCGTCAGCTCGCCGCGATCGAGGAACACGCCCCGGAGCTGCATTCGGCCCAGGAGCCAAGAGAGCGGCAGCTCGTGGTCGCGGAGGTGCTCGGCCAAGCCCGTCTCGCCGAGCTTCTCGACCAGGATCGGTCCCAGCTCGCTCACGGCGTCCGCGAGGTGGCAGGCGTGCTCGGTCGCGGTCTCTGTGTCGGCCGCGCTCCAAGCCTTCTCCGCCTTACCGCTCCCGACCACGCGCTTGCGCGGGGCCACGGTCCGGTGGAGGAACTCCTTGGTCAGCTGGTCGAGGCGGTGGGGCACGATCCGAGTCGGGTCGATCAAGAAGCTCGCCAAGCGCGTGTCGAACTCGACGCCGGCCAGGGTCACGTCCTCCCGCGCCAGGCCGACCCAGAGGCGCTTGGCGTCATGGCAGAGCTTCCGTCGCTGCGGGTCTTCGAGGACCTCACGGAGGCCGGCCCAGCGGAGCGAGGCGCCCAGCCCAGCGCTCACGAGCTCCGGATCCGCCCCCTCGCCTTGGAGGGGGAGGTAGCGCGCCAGCCCAGGTCGCGGCGCGCACACCAGCCCGACCAGGCGCCGCGGCGCTAGCCCGCCATCTTCGTCGGAGAAGCCCTCGTAGACGCCGTGCCAAGCCACGGGCCCTTCGGCCTCGTCGAGGAGCGCGGCCAGCTGGCTGGGGTCCTCGAGGCGGGCGTAGTCGCGGTCGGCTTGCTCCGAGTCCTCGACCTGGGCGGCGTCGTCGAGGAGCCGATAGAAGCCCAGCTCGCGGTAGAGCTCGTTGAGCGCGCTCGGCGGCGCGTCCGGGAGCCGGATCCCCTCGAGGCCGCCCTCGACGGGGACCTGACAGTCAATGGTCACGAGCTCCCGGCTCAAGATCGCCAGCTCCCGGTTCTCAGTGAGTGTCTTCTTGCGACGACCCTTGAGCTCCTCGACCTTCGCCAGGACCCCGTCCAGGCTCCCGTATTCCTCGAGGAGCTCGGCCGCCCCCTTCTTCCCGATCCCCGGGACCCCGGGCACGTTGTCGATCTTGTCCCCCGTCAGGGCCAGGAAGTCCACGAAGCGCTCCGGCGGGACCCCCCACTTCTTGCGCACGAGCTCGGGGTCGTAGGTCACCCCCTTGAGGGTGTCGAGCATCTTGACCTCGGGCCCGATCAGCTGAGCGAAGTCCTTGTCGCTGGAGACGATGATCACCTCGTGTCCGGCGGCTCGAGCCGAGCGCGTCAAGGTCCCGATCACGTCGTCGGCCTCGTAGCCCGGCATCCTCAGGAGCGGGAACTCGTGCGCCGCGACGACCTTGTCGATCCAGGGCAGCTGCTCGCGCAGCTCGCTGGGCATGGGCGAGCGCTCGCCCTTGTAGTCGGGGTAGCGCTCGCTGCGGAAGGTCGGGCCCGGGGCGTCGAACACGACGGCCCCAAAGCGCGGCCGCTTGCCGGCCAGGAGCTTCTTGAACATCGTGGCGAAGCCGTAGATGGCGTTGGTCGGCAAGCCCTGGGGCGTGCGGAGGCTCGTCGGGAGGGCGAAGAAGGCCCGGTAGATGAGGTTGCTCCCGTCGACGAGGACGACCCGCTCGCTCACGAGGCCGCCCAGGCTCGCCAGGCCGCGACGGCCCGCGCGCAGTCCTTGAGCGGCGGGACCAGGGCCACCCGCGCCAAGCCCTCACCGCCGGCGCCGAAGTAGCTGCCCGGGATTGTGACGATCCCCGTGTCGTCCAAGAGTCGCCGGCAATAGTCCTCCTCGGACGTGTTGCCTGGGACCCTAAACCAGAGGAAGAAGGTCGCGTCCCGCCCCCAGAAGGTCAGCCCCAGCTCGTCGAAGAAGTCGCGAAAGAGGGCGCGCTTCTGGCTGAAGATCGCGTTTCGCTCCTCGACGTGGGCGTCGTCCGCCCAGGCCGCCGTGGCCGCGCGCTCGACGAAGAGCGGCGTCGCGACGCCCAGGTTTGGGCGCAAGCGCGAGTAGGTCTCTATGAGCCCCGCGTCACCGGCCAGGAACCCGGTCCGGTAGCCGGTCATGCCCGAGCGCTTGGAGCAGGAGAAGAGGGTGATCAGGTTCTCGGTCCCGAACTCCAGGAGCGAGATCGGAGCCTCGCCCTCGAATACGTCCACGTAGCACTCGTCGCTGCAGAGCACGATCTGGCGCTCGCGGGCGTAGGCCGAGAGCTCCTCGAGGTAGCTCCGCGGCGCGCGAGCTCCGCTCGGGTTGTGGGGGTAGTTGACCCACAGGATCGCGGTCCGCTCCTGGACCTCCCTCGACAGCTTCCAAGGCTCGAGGAGGAAGTCGTTGTCCGGCGTCAGGGGCACCCCGTGAGCCACGCCTCCGCAGAAGCGGGTCCCGCTCGCGTAGACGGTGTAGCCCGGGCTCGGGAACACGACGGTGTCGCGTCCTGAGGGGACGTCTAGGAAGGCGAAGGGGAGGTGGAAGATCGCCTCCTTGGAGCCGCGGCTGGAGGCGAGCTGAGTCGCGGGGTCGAGCTCCACGCCGAAGCGGCGCTTGAGGTATCCCGCCGCCGCGCTCCTGAGCTCTATCGTCCCGCGCGGGTTCGGATAGCGACAAACCGGGTCCAGGCCCGCCTTGAGGGCGTCCTGGATGAGGCTCGGCGTCGGCTCGAGGGGATCGCCGGTTCCGAAGTCGAAGACCTCTAGGCCCTGGTCGAGGCGCTCGCGCTTGGCTCGCTCGACGCGCACGATGGGGTATTCGGGCAGGCTGCGGAGGACTGG
>Ga0316202_10001541_pt1 | contig 17597 bp, 16 predicted proteins | sample 3monrhotite_MG_FD_204934 | JGI IMG/M metagenome (GOLD analysis project Ga0316202, IMG submission 204934) | Microbial mat bacterial communities from mineral coupon in-situ incubated in ocean water Damariscotta River, Maine, United States -... | ecosystem: Environmental > Aquatic > Marine >... | reverse complement strand
TCATCTTTGTCCTCTGCGGCCACCGCGTGCCACAATCTGACCGGGGTGGCAGGCAGCAGGACGATGATGATCGCTAGCGCCGAAAGCAGTTTCGCGGGCAGGCGTGCCTCGACACGTAGCCGAAGGAGTAAGCGAACCGACAGCCAGCCAATCGGGATGGCCGAAAGCAGCGCGGCAAATGCTGCAGAACGCCAGACGAAAAGCGACAGGACAATGCTGGCAAACAGCAACAAGGCATATTCGGTCCAGAAAACGCGGAGCCAATCCCGGTTGTTTGCTCGCAGCGTTACGGCCACCAAAAGTGCTATTAACAGTTGAACCAGTATCGGGAGCGCTTGCGCGAGGTCCTGCTTCCACAGCGGCTGGCCCTCCAGCACTCTTTCATACCAATTTGCGTGAACAGCCGGATCGAGCTGGGCGAATGGCGTCGTCACGCAGGCGGGGGAAGAAAGCGCGAAAAATGACAATCCCGCTGCTCCGGTCAATGCGAACACACCGATCAGAAGAAAACGCGGCAATGGCGGCGAAGCTGCAATAATGCTCGTGCCAATGGCAGTAATAACAAAAAACCCGAGATGCGCCGGGGACACAGCGTCGCAATGCTGCGCCAGATCAGCGATTCCGCGGGTTGCGAAGAATGCAGCGACAAGACCAAGTGCAAGCGCCTGCATATAGGAAACCAGCCACCAACGTTGATGATGATCGCCGAACCAACGCAGTGCAAGCACCGCTCCGAATGCGGCTACCATGGGCAATATTTCGACCGAAATAGTCAGCCCCAGCGCCATCGCCAGACCGGCAAGAGCTCCACCTTTGATCGGAGATCGTCCCGAGATTGACCACAAAGCAAAGGCAATGCTGAATATCTGCCATCCGTGATGATCAATGCGCATCGGCTGCAGCTGGAACACGAATGGAGCAAGCAGACCGAGGCTGAGGCAGGCAAAGCCGGCCACTGTCGTATCGAACAAGCGCCAGGCAAGCTTGCCTATGCAAAACAGGATTGCGCCCAGCGTAAGCAATGGCACCGCGACAAGAGCGCTGGTTTCAGCAGCAGACACACCAATCAACGGAGTCAGCAGCAAAATTACGAGTGCGATGGGCAGATCGACAAGCCGCGACCAATGCATCAAAGTGCCCCCGGGCGGATCGATCCGGTACTGGTGGAGATCAAACCAGGACTGCCCGTTCAGAAGATCACGAATTTGAACCAGCCGCAGCACATCGTCGGGGTCAGGGAATTGACCCTGCACTATCCGGGGCAAGCCAATGGCGCAGAAAATAGCGCTCAAAACCAGCCACATCATAAAGAAGCGGCGGTTGGGCTTTTCATTGGCGCGGTTTCGGCGATCGCCTTGCATCATAAACTTTCGCTCAATGGGCCGGTCGGAATACAATCCGGCTGCGCAGCAGCCACGTCAGCGTAAAGCTCGCTGCAACCGCGATCAACTTAGCCGGCCGCGGATCGAATGACAGAAAATCAGCCGTTCCGACAATAGCCGTGGTCAGCGCCAGACCGGCCAAGGCCGATATGACAAACAAAGCCTTCTGCTTGGTGCGCTGTAGCCCCCGATCAGCGACGCTGTCGGTAAACACAGTGCGGCTCGAAAGCAGCCAATGCGCAAGAATGCCTGCGCTATAGCCAATCGCCGAAGCGGCGGCGGCCTGCACATTGCTTGCCAGCAGCAGCAGGAAACACCCGACATCGACTGCCAATGCGCCAACGCTTGCCAGCAGATAGCGCAGCAGCCTTATGTCGCGCAGCCTGTCGATCATTGGGACGATTTGAGGCATAGCAGAATCAAGCGACCTTTCGGTCATTTGTGTGATTATCGGGCTTTACCCGCTCTGGAACGCCGCGCAGCGAATTGAGCGCCGCCGCCTGATCTTCGGTGATTGTCGGCGCTTCGGCTTCGGCGTCGGTTTCTCGGGCAGGGATTGCCTTTTCGGCACCCTCATCGCCCGCTTCGTGATATTCGGCATCCTCATTGACGCACCAAGTGTCATAGACGCGTTTGCCAGCGAGAATGTTCTCGGTGGTCAGCATCGCAGTCATCATCGCGTGGTCCTGATTGTTGTAACGATGCATTCCATTGCGCCCGACCAAATGCAGCGACGGATGCTTGTCTTCCAATTCTGCGCGCATCGCCTCGACATTGGCGGCGTAATCTTCGTCATAGACCGGATAGGCCTTTTCCTGCCGGACAACTGCACCGCCGATTACATCCTTAGGGTCGCACAGGCCGAGGATTTCCATTTCCTTCTTGGCGAGTTCGATCAAATCTTCATCCGAAGAAGACCAAAGACCGTCATTCTCAAAGCAGAAATATTCCAGGCCCACACAGGCAACATCCTCATCGGGTACCATCTCAGGCGACCAACTGCGGAAATTCTGAACACGGCCAACCTGTACCTTCTCGTCATGGATGTAGATCCAATTGTCAGGAAACAAATCTTCCGATTTGATCTTGAGCGCGACGGTCAGGAAGTCGCGATATTTGAGGTTTGACGCATTGAGCGTGGTATCGGGCAGCGGGTGCATACGAGCCGCCAATTGACGCATTGGCGCCGAGCTGATTGCATCTTTTGCAGTCACTACAACTTTTTCGCCATTCTTGCTGGTTGCCGTCATCCGCCAACCGCCATTTGAATCCGCAGCGAGCTGCTCGAGGCCGTGCCCCATGATGATCTGGCCTTTCCCGCTGGCAATAATCTTGTCGCGGGCGGCGTCCCACATCATACCCGGGCCGAGGCGCGGATAGCGGAATGTTTCGAGCAAAGTCTTGGCCGCTTGGCCGTCATTCGGCGTCTTGTTGAGACCCATCGAGCGCTTAAGCCCATCGATCACTGCGCTCCATAGCGATAGGCCTTTGATCCGCTGGGCCGCCCAGTCGGCGCTCATCTCGTCGCAAGGCATACCCCACACCTTTTCAGTGTAGGTCTTGAAGAAGATCGAATAGAGTTTTTTACCAAACTGGTTTGTCGTCCAGTCTTCAAAGCTTTTTACCTCGGCAACTGGAAACAGTTTATAGCGCAAATAGCTGACCATGCATGCGGTCGAGCGCAACAGGCCTAGATTCGAGAGCGCTTCAAAGGCACGCAGGGGATAGCTGTAAAACTTGCCCTCATAATAGATGCGACTCATCCGCGGGCGCTGGATGAAGTCATCGGGCAAAATCTCGTTCCACAGATCGACCACTTGCTGGCTCTTGGAGAAGAACCGGTGTCCGCCAATGTCGAAACGATACCCTTCATGCTCGACCGTACGGCTGATGCCGCCGACATAGGTTTCATCTTTTTCGATGATCGCAACCGACTTACCTTGTTTGGTCAGCAGATATCCTGCGGTCAGTCCTGCCGGACCGGCACCGATGATAGCGACATCGACGCTAATCTTGCCGGCCTGTTGGTTGGTCTTAGAATTGCTTGCAGTATCGGTCATTCTTACCCCCGAAAAATGTATGATCCGGAGGTGAAGGAAAATGGTTAGGAGATGGTTAACGCGGCGCTTACAATTACAATTCGGCGAATCACTGGATCTCGCTTTGTTTAAGCGTCATGCAGCTAGGCTTGGCGCTTATGCAGGTCACGGATCAGCAGAGCGAGATTGGACATTGTGAACGTCGTGTCGAACGCCAGCCCGTAATATCCGTTCTTGCGCCAACGCACCCGCGCCTGAATGTCAGGGAAGCCATTCCCTTCGAGCTTGATCATCTGGGCCAACGCCAATGGAGCATCGCATTCAATCAGTCCGCCTTGGCGCGACAGGTTTCTGAGCACTGCAGATGTCTTCTGAAGGCCATAACAGAGGCTGACTTCCTGCTCGATTTCAAAACGTAGATCGCGGCGCGGATATTTGGAACGACCGCGAACGATGTCATCCACTTCGACCGGCGATTGAAACTGGAACCCGGCTTCGCCGTCTCTGTCCCAAACCTTCTGAACCGGCAGATTGTGGCCGGTGTCGAGATGGAGCTCATAGCGTTGACCGGCAATCAGCGGATGAAAGGTGCGCACACTCGCGCCGGTCGCTGAAACGTCGCGGATGACGCAGAGATACTGCTTGCCCGCCATGACAAGCTTGGCCGCGCGAATAAGCAGCGTAAAACGCGGCGCAACCCGGCCGTCGTCTTCGACTCGCTCCTCATTGCGCAGTTTAATATTCGGTGATCCTGGCACCAATCGCCCCTAGCTTACTCAAAGCGCAGCCCAGATGCGCTCAATTCCGCCTTAGGGACAAAGTGTTAGGACTTGGTTTCCAAACCAATAGGTAATTGCAACCGCCGAAAACCAGTTCGCTCGGCAAACCGAAATGGTTGGTACGGGTGACTGGACTCGAACCAGCACGATCAAAGATCAGGGGATTTTAAGTCCCCGGCGTCTACCATTCCGCCACACCCGCACGATGCGTCATCGCGAATTGCGCCCTAACCGCTCGCGCAGAAAAGGCCAATAACACTCTTGCTGGGACTAGAAGTAGCGCAGGTTCGCGCAATCAGCTCTGGTTGAGCCTTTCGCGCATTTCCTTGCCCGGTTTGAAATAGGGGACGCTCTTCGCCGGAACTTCGACGGTCTCGCCAGTTCGCGGATTGCGGCCGGTGCGGGCGTTGCGCTCTCTGGTCGAGAATGCGCCAAATCCGCGCAATTCCACGCGGCCGCCTTCGGCCAGCCGCTTGGCGATCTCGTCAAAGAAAATATCGACAACTTGTTCAACTTCGTCTGCACGAAGGTCCGGGTTATCCTTGGCCAAGGCCTGTAAAAGTTCCGACCGTATCATGTTTGCTTCTCCCATCCCCAACCTGAGTCTAACGACCCTGGCAAGCCAGCAAATCTTTGTTGCGCCCCAAAAGGCGTCGAGCAACCCTAGCTTCTTTGTGCCAGAGCTTGCTCGATTGCGCAACGAATCTGGCAGATAAATTCGACGAAAACGGCAACCGAATGGCTGGACAAAGGTGTTTTAGGCTATGCTGTTAGGCAGATTCGAGCAGTTCGGCAGGGGAAATACCTAGGCGCCGCATTCGGGTGTGAATTTCCGGCCATTCCTGACGGATAAACTCATCGCGCTCCGATTTGCGCAGCTTATCAGCAGCGCCGGCAACCACATACATGCCCACGCCGCGCTGCACTTCAACCAGGCCATCGTTCTGAAATTGCTGATAGGCCTTGGCAACCGTCAGCGGATTGGCGCCCTGCTCGGCCGCAAAAGCTCTTACCGATGGCAGCATCGCCCCTTCGGCATAAACGCCTTCAATAATGGCTGCCGCAATCTGATCGCGAAGCTTGAGATATACGGGCCGGGATTGCTGGGTCATGGTTTTTCCTCTGGAAGGGTGCATCAGTGCCATAATACACTGCGCCGCGTCAAGTTCTGCTCGAATTCATTGCCTAGGGTCGGCAGCCCGGCGCAATAGTGGTTTCGAACGAAACTAACGCTTCACATGGACAATTAGGACGCTAATGTGCCGCCTTTCGGCCCTCCCGGTGGGAGAGAGGGCATGCCATAATAATATTGAGGGATCGGTCATGAAAGATTTCGCGCTATGGGCTGAAGCTGATTGGATTGCAGCGATCGCAGCTATGGTTCTAGGACTTTTCTTACTTGGCGGCGCTTATGCCGTGACTCGCAAGGAACCTGAGTTTGGCGGACATCCCAAGGGATTGTATATGCTGTTTTTCGCCGAGATGTGGGAGCGTTTTTCCTACTACGGCATGCGTGCACTCCTGATTTTCTACCTTACTCAACACTGGCTGTTTAATGATGGTGCTTCAAACGTCATCTACGGCGCTTACATCAGTCTTGTTTACATTACCCCGGTCCTGGGCGGATGGCTGGCCGATAAGTACCTCGGTCAAAGAAAGGCAGTGCTGTTCGGTGCGATCCTGTTGACCTTCGGGCACTTCCTGATGGCTTTCGAGGGAACGGGCGGTCAGAACGATCCTACAATCAACATTTTTTGGCTGGCGCTTGCCTTCATCATAGTCGGCTCGGGCTTCCTGAAAGCCAACATTTCAGTACTGGTCGGCCAACTCTACCCACGCACCGACGTGCGCCGGGACGGTGCCTACACGATCTTCTACATGGGGATTAACGTAGGCGCGGCGGTCGGCGCGATCCTCGCCGGTTATCTGGGCATCATAAAAGGCTGGGAATACGGCTTTGGCGCTGCCGGGCTGGGAATGCTATTCGGACTTATCGTGTTCGTGGTCGGCAAGCCTCTGTTGATGGGTAAAGGTGAACCGTCGCAGCCGTTGGCCAAACAGACCGAGATGTTGGTTTATGGTGTCGGCATCGTTGGCGTTGCCGTCATGTGGGTGCTCATCCAGTACCAGTCGCTCGTTGGAGGACTCATGCTGATCGCTGGCGCAATTTTGCTCGGCTATGTTCTCTTCGAGGCCTTCAAGCTCGAGAAAGAGCCGCGTGAACGCATTTTTGCTGCGCTGTTTTTGATCGCGCTTCAGCCACTTTTCTGGGGCCTTTTCGAGCAAGGAGGTGGTTCGCTCAACCTTTTCACCAACGAGTATATCGATCTTCAAGGTGTTCCGGCTCCGATCTTCCAGTCAATAAATCCGATCTACATCATCCTGCTTGCACCGGTGTTTGCAGGCCTCTGGACCTGGCTTGGCAGAAAGGGCCTGGAGCCCTCCACACCTGCCAAATTCGGGCTTGGGCTGGTGCAACTCGGCTTTGGTTTCCTAGTGCTAGTTTGGGGTGCAGCTACTGTAGGGATCGACGCAAAAATTCCGGTGATCTTCCTATTTGGCATTTATCTCTTCCATACGACTGGCGAGCTTTGCCTGAGTCCGGTAGGTCTGTCCGCGATGAACCGCTTGTCGCCTAAGCATCTTGCGAGTCTGATTATGGGCGCCTGGTTCTTTGCCACCGCAGGCGGCGGTTTCGTGGCTGGTGTCATCGGGTCCGCCACCGGCGGTGAAGATGGTGCCATGACACGGGAGGGCGCTCTGGATGTCTATTGGACGATCGGACTTATAGCGATTGTCGTCGGGATCGTCGTCGTGCTCATCGGGCGGTTCGTGGCGAAATATATGCATCTTGATACGTTGGTAGACGATACGCTTGAGGGTGCATCAGAAGCCGGACTCGAAGCCCAAGAGGGCGGAGTTCACCCGACAACCAAGGCTTAATCTGAAATTGGAGAATACAGCGATGCGCTATCGTGCCTTTACCATCTTGGGGGGCGCGATGGCGCTCGCTGCTTGTTCGGCCACAGGTTCCGGGCAAGAGGTCCAATCAACCGGTGACACGGCGTCCACCGCTGCCTCTGACGCGCCTTTCGCGTCAACCTATTCGCCCTATCCCGGGGCTCCGACAGCATTGGTCGGCGCGACGGTCTATGACGGCAAGGGCGGAAGGATCGACGGCGGCGTCGTGCTGTTTCGCGATGGCAAGATTGCGGGCGTCGGCGGGTCGGATCTTGCAACTGAAGGCTACACAGTCGTGGATGGACGCGGAAAATTCGTCACGCCGGGCATCATCGATATTCACAGCCATTTGGGCAATTATCCCTCGCCTTCGGTTCGAGCGCACTCGGACGGTAACGAAGCGACGAGCCCAACCACTCCAGACGTCTGGGCCGAGCATTCTGTTTGGCCGCAAGATCCCGGTTTCAGCCGCGCGATGGCCAATGGCGGAGTTACCAGCCTGCAAATCCTGCCGGGCTCGGCGAATCTGATGGGTGGCCGCTCGGCTACGCTCAAAAATGTCCCCAGCCGCACGGTTCAGGGAATGAAGTTTCCGGGAGCTCCCTATGGCTTCAAAATGGCCTGCGGAGAAAATCCCAAGCGGGTTTATGGCGGCCGGGGGCGGATGCCTTCGACTCGAATGGGCAATTTCGCGGTTAATCGCCAAACATGGCTCGATGCCAAGGAATATGCCGATGGCGACCGCGAGAAGCGCGATTTGGCCAAGGAAACGCTGGCCGGTGCACTCGATGGCGAAATCCTGGTTCACAACCACTGTTACCGTGCCGACGAAATGGCGCTGGTGATGGATATGGCCAAAGAGATGGGATACCGCGTCAGCGCGTTCCACCATGCGGTCGAAGCGTATAAAATCGGCGATCTTTTGAAGGAAAACGAGGTTTGCTCGGCAATCTGGGCGGATTGGTATGGCTTTAAAATGGAAAGCTACGATGGCATTCCCGAAAACGCCGCGCTGCTGCAAAACCAAGGGGCCTGCGTGGTAATCCATTCGGATGACGACATGGGGATTCAGCGGCTCAACCAGGAAGCTGCCAAAGCCCAGGCGGCAGGCAAGCGTATGGGGATAGAAATTTCCGACGCAAATGTGATCGGTTGGATCACGCTCAACGCAGCCAAGGCGATGGGGATTGATGACCAGACCGGAAGCCTCGACAGTGGCAAAATGGCCGATCTGGTGCTGTGGAACGGCAATCCGCTGAGCGTGTATTCGCGGCCCGAGAAGGTCTGGGTCGACGGCGCATTGCTGTTCGATTCAAACGATCCAAAGCGCAGGCCAGTTACCGATTTCGAGCTCGGCCAACCCGGTGAAGGAGACGTGAAATGATTAGGCGCACCCTTCTTGCAGCCGCAGCAACTATGGCTCTTGCAACCGGCGCAAATGCTCAGGATTTTGCTATCACCAATGCTACCGTTGCGACAGGCGATGGCAGCGCGCCGATTGAGAATGCCACCGTGGTGGTTCGCGGCGGACAGGTGGTTTCTGCAGGTGCTGGCGTTTCCGCACCCTCGGACATCCAGGTCTACGATGGCACCGGTTCATGGGTCACACCCGGCCTATTCATGCCGCTAACCAATCTCGGCTTGTGGGATGTCGGCGCAGTCAGCAACAGCAATGATATTGGGGCCGGTGACGCGCGGTTTGACGCATCACTCGATGCTTCAACGGCGGTGAATTATGCTTCGCAGCATATCGCTGTAAGCCGCGGCGGCGGAGTTACCCGGGCAACGATTACGCTGTCTCCATCCGACTCCATATTCGCCGGACAAGGTGCCGCAATCGATCTTGGCGCTGATCCGGACGCAGTCATGAAGGCAAAGGCCTTCCAACTCGTCGTATTGGGTGAGCGCGGCGCGCGCATTGCCGGCGGCAGCCGGACAGCAGCCTTTGCCGAGTTTGCCAACGCTTTGCGCGAGGCGAAAGAGATCACCAATGGCGCCCGCGTACCCGAGGATTCGATGCTCAACCGGACGGATGCAGAGGCACTGGTGCCCGTGCTCAATGGCGAACAGCAGCTTTACGTACTTGCCGAGAGAGCCTCTGATATTTCTGCAGTCATCGGCTTGAAAGAAAAATATCCTGACCTGAAGCTTGTTATGGTTGGAGCGAGCGAGGGCTGGATTGTTGCCGAACAGATTGCTGCTAGCGGTATTCCGGTCATCACCAACCCGCTCACCGATCTGCCCGAAAGTTTCGAGAAGCTCGGCTCGACGCAAAGCAATGTCGGAAGGATGGTCGATGCGGGTGTTAAGGTCGCAATCGGCGGGCTCAGCGGGGGTATTACCGCCCCACGCAATGCGCCGCAATTTGCTGGCAATCTGGTCGCGCTCAACAAGGTTCCCCGCGCTTCCGGCCTGAGTTGGGGTGAGGCCTTCGCGAGTATCACATCGATCCCGGCCGAAATTGCCGGCTTTGGCGGACGTTTGGGCGTGCTGGCGCCGGGTGCTGCAGGCGATGTGGTGATCTGGGACGGCGACCCGCTCGAGGTTTCGACTGCGCCCGTGCGGGTATTCATCGACGGTATCGAGCAACCGCTAACCAACCATCAGACACGCCTGCGTGAACGCTATCGCGATCTCGACGAAAGTGATCTGCCCAAAGCCTACGACTGGTAGGATGGAATTGAGGAGGGCCGTATGGATCCGATAGTTACGCTAATAGCCGCTTGTACCGCCTTCGTTGGCGGTCACTTTGCAATGTCCCATCCGCTGCGCGAACCAATGGTTCGAAGGCTGGGCGAGCAGGGCTTTCAGGGCGTGTATAGTATTATCGTCCTGGCGGCATTTGTTTGGATGTACTTCGCATTCAAGGCTGCTCCCACCGCTACGCCATTCTGGTCAGGCTTCGATGACATAAGCTGGATTATTGGCAGCGCGCTGACATTGGTCGCAATGATGCTGCTTGCCGGATCGTTCTCGGGCAATCCGGCTTTGCCGGCGCCCGGCGCCGGGAAAGCAGCCCGCGCCGAACCGGCAGGTGTGTTTCGCGTAACTCGGCACCCGATGATGTGGAGCTTCGCGCTTTGGGCCATCGCGCACATCATTGCCGCGCCCACCGCCCGCACGCTGATTCTGGCGAGTGCAATTTTGATCCTCGCCTTGATCGGTTCGCGGATGCAGGATCGCAAGAAACAAGTTCTGATGGGCGAGGATTGGGCGATTTGGTCATCGAAAACCAGCTATTGGCCGCGCTGGAGCCAACTGTTTTCGACGGGCCTTCTGCCGTGGATAGTCGGAATTGCTTTGTGGCTCGGCTTCAGCTGGCTGCACCAGCCCATGGGCGGTTGGGACGCTGGTGTCTGGCGCTGGCTGTAACGGCTATTTGAGCGTCTCGATCCAGGCGAGCCGAGCTGTTTGAGTTTGCGGCATAAAGGTCAGATCGTGACCGATACCTTCGAAGAGCTGGAGCTCGGCATTGTTCGCCAGTTCGGCGAGAGTCTCGCCATGTTGCGGCGGGATCAAATTGTCGGCCAACCCATGCTGTACCAAAACCGGGAGATCGAGCGCACCGATTTTGGCGGCGTTGTCGAACCGGTCTTTTGCCAGCATTCGCACCGGCAACCAACCCATGCTTTGCGCAGCGACGTCGGGAACGCTTGTGAAAGGTGCTGATAGGATCAACGCCTTGGGCTCAAACTCGCCCGCCATTTGCGTAGCCGTGCCCGAACCGATCGAATTGCCGATCAGGATCGTCTCCGCCTCGCGCACGCCTTGAGCTGCAAGAAACGCCATTGCGGCGCGGCCATCATTGTAGAAGCCGTCTTCGCTAGGCGAGCCCGGATTGCCGCCATAGCCGCGATAATTGACTAGCAGCAGACCGTATCCTTCGCGTGCAAATACGGCATTGGCGGCCATGCTTCCTTGCAACGTCCCGCCATTGCCATGGAAGTAGACGAGAGTTGGTTTCCCAGCCTCGGCCTCGCGATAAAATGCGCGGATCGACAATCCATCTGGCGTGTCGAGCCGGATCTCCAGATATCCGTCTGCAACAGCAACGACGTTCTGCGGCGCTGGATAAATCAAATTACGTTGAAATCCCCAAACAAGCAGCATCGCCGCTAGATATAGGCCGATAGCGACCAGCGGGATAACCATTGCAATGCGCAGCATCGGAAGTCAGCGCCCTTTGAAATCGGGTGCGCGCTTCTCGATCAAGGCAGCCACACCCTCGGCATGATCTTCGGTGTGATGCATCTGCGCTTGAGTCGAGGCTGCCAGTTCAAGAGCAGTGTCATATGTTACTGAACGCCCCTGGCGCAGCAAGTTCTTGGTCTGGCGCAAGGCGAGCGGCGGCATGGCGGCGATCTTCTCGGCTAGCGCCTGAGCTTCGCCCATCAGATCCTCTTGCGCAACGACGCGGCTGACCAATCCCCAATCGCAGGCCTGTTCCGCCCCGATAATGTCGCCGGTATAGAACAGCTCTGCCGCCCGGCTTTGCCCAATTACGCGCGGCAGGATCCATGTTCCGCCATCGCCCGGGATAATGCCCAATTTGAGGAAGGTAACACCGAATTTTGCCCGATCCGATGCGATGCGGATATCTGCGAGGCAGGCAAGATCGCAGCCCAGACCGATCGCAGCTCCATTGATAGCGGCGATTAGCGGAACCTTGATCCCATCGAGCGCCTTCAACGCGCGATGAATATTGGTGCGATATCCCTCCGCGATCTCAACCGGATTGCCGGCGAAATTGCCGGTCTTGTCGCGCATCGCCTTGATGTCGCCGCCAGCGGAGAATGCTTTCCCTGCGCCGGTCAGTATCGCCACGCGAATATCAGGGTTTGAATTGATCGCTTCGCACGCGGCCGCGATCTCGTCTCCGTCGCCTTGCGCACCAAGCGGGTTCATCGCATCTGGGCGGTTGAGGGTTAGGGTAGCGATGCGGCCGGAATGCTCGGCCCGGATAACGCTCATTGCTAAGCCAAAGCCTCTTCCACACCAGCGCTGTTGTGGCGCAGCGCTTTGAGCACGGTCTCAACAATAGCGGGAGCGTTGAGTCCTGCCGCTTCATACTGCGCATCGGGTGAGTCCTGATCCTGAAACTGATCGGGCAGCCGCATGGTGCGGATTTTCAAACCATCGTCGGTCAATCCGGCATCGCTGGCATAGGTCAAAACGTGAGCGCCAAGACCGCCGATTGCGCCTTCCTCAATGGTAATCACGACCTCGTGATCGCGCATCAGCTTGGCGATCAGATCGGTGTCGAGTGGCTTGGCGAAACGCATGTCCGCGACGGTCGTCGACAGACCCTTTGCCTCCAGCTCGTCCGCTGCCTTCAGACTTTCACCAAGCCGCGTGCCAAGCGACATGATCGCGACCTTGGATCCCTCTCGCACGATCCGGCCTTTGCCGATCTCGAGCTTTTCGGGTGTCTTGGGCAGAGCCGCTCCAGTCCCGCCGCCGCGAGGATAGCGGAAAGCGATCGGGCCGCTATCGTGTTCGACCGCAGTGTAAGTCATATGAACCAGCTCGGCCTCGTCAGCGGCGGCCATCACCACGAAATTGGGCAGCGTCGAAAGATAGGTGACGTCGAATGATCCTGCATGTGTCGAACCGTCGGCGCCGACCAAGCCAGCACGGTCGATCGCAAAGCGGACCGGCAAATTCTGAATCGCGACATCATGCACCACCTGATCATAGGCGCGTTGCAAGAATGTCGAGTAAATCGCCGCGAAAGGGCGCATTCCCTGGGCAGCAAGCCCCGCGGCAAATGTTACGCCATGTTGCTCGGCAATTCCGACGTCGAATGAACGGTCAGGATGGGCCTTGGCAAATTTGTCGACGCCGGTGCCGCTTGGCATTGCGGCAGTGATCGCGCAAATTCGATCGTCCGTTTCAGCCAGTTTGGCCAGCGTTTCGCCAAATACGTTCTGATAGGCAGGCGGTCCGCCAGAGCTCTTCTTCTGCTCTCCGGTGATGACATCGAACTTGGCAACCCCGTGATATTTATCGTCGCTTTCTTCAGCCGGAGCGTAGCCTTTGCCCTTTACTGTCCGGACATGGATCAGGATCGGGCCCTCTTCCGCGTCACGGACATTTTCAAGCACGGGAATGAGGTGATCGAGATTATGGCCGTCGATCGGGCCAACATAATAGAAGCCCAACTCCTCAAACAATGTGCCGCCTGTGACCATGCCGCGTGTATGGCTTTCGACCGTGCCAAGCGACTTATGCACCCGGCGACTGAGCTTCGCGGTCATCTTCGAAGCGAGACTGCGCAATCCGAGATATTCGCTCGATGAAATCAACCGGGCGAGATAGCCCGACAGTCCGCCCACCGGCGGCGCAATCGACATATCATTGTCGTTCAGAATTACGACCAGGCGATTGCCTGCCTGCTCTGCATTGTTCATCGCCTCATAAGCCATACCTGCGCTCATCGCGCCGTCGCCGATCACTGCGATTCCGCGTCCCGGTTTGTCGTTGAGCTTGTTGGCCACGGCAAATCCCAGCGCAGCAGAGATCGAGGTCGAGCTATGCGCGGCACCGAATGGATCATATTCGCTTTCGCTGCGCTTGGTGAAGCCGGACAGGCCGTCGCCCTGACGCAGCGTCCGAATCCGGTCGCGGCGCCCGGTGATGATCTTATGCGGGTAGCATTGATGGCCGACATCCCAGATTAACCGATCATCGGGCGTGTTGAACACGTAGTGAATCGCAACGGTCAATTCGACCACCCCGAGCCCCGATCCGAGATGTCCGCCCGACGTACTGACGGCGTCGATCATCTCTGCACGCAGTTCATCAGCCAACTGCCTAAGTTGATCCGGTTCAAGTTTGCGGAGGTCGGATGGCAGCTCAACTGTATCGAGCAGCGGTGTATCGAGTCTTGAAGTCATTCCCGCTGTTTACACGTGGAAACTGATACTGTCGATGAACGGTTCGTCGATAAAAGGAAACGGTTCGTCGCTCGGTTAGCTAAGGGCCGCTTCCGACACCAAGCGACTCGTCCGCAGCAGTAGTGGGATCATCGGCACGCTTGTTGCAGCCGCCTCCGCCGTAGGTGATGGTTCCGCCATCAGTGCGCTGAAACGTGATATATTGCGCATTGTCGGGCAGGCATATTCGCGCGCGGAGCGGCAAACGCCTGCCTTTTCCATACCAGCTCAAAGCAGCATCGTCGCCGCGTATCACGAGCATCTGTGGACCGCGCTCGGGGATCGATGAAGCACCGCGAACAGCGCCAGTTCTTACTCTGCGATTAGACCTCGCGCGGGTTAATGCTGCAAAAGCCGACCGCCGTGAAGCGCTTCGATCCCCTATCCTAAAAGTCCCCGGCCCTTTGAATTCGCGTAGGCCGCTTTGTCTCAGCACGCTGACACTATCGCCTGCTTTCAAAGTGATCTGAGCAGTGTCTGCCAGCTCCATCCCTCGTGGGTAGCTTGCTACTGAAGGGCCGAAAGAATCCATCACCAATACGCCATCGACGGGCACAGTTTGCGGCACGGCATAGCAGCCATAGTCGGCGCTCTGGCCTTCGCACGGTTCCGCATTCATCGGTTCAGGGCCAGGATCAACCTCTGGAGCAGATGCGACTTCGCCCCCCGATACAACCTCGACAGGTTCAGAAACCGAGGCACAAGATGTCAGCAATACGCCGATACCCAAAGCGAGAATGGGCTTTGTAATCCACAATCTGGTATTGCGTTGCGCGACAAATTGCTGAGTCCACTGCAATATCAACGGCACACCCCAAGCTGCTCGATTAATGGACATATCGCTGCGCATTTCGCTTTCTCCTAAGGACCGCTTCCCGCTCCGGCAGACTCATCTGCCGCTGTGGTCGGGTCGTCAGCGCGCTGATTGCAGCCGCCACTTCCATAGGTGATCGTCCCGCCACTCGCGCGCTGAAAGGTCAGATATTCGTCTCCATCGGGAAGACAGATTTGCGAGTCCACCGCCACCGCGCTGCCTTGGGGGTAGAACCTCAGCGCCAAGGGGGAGCCGCGAATTACAAACATTGATTCTGGTGGGGCAGGCGCGGCCATTGCCGCTGTCTGAGGGGGTGGTGGTGGTGGCGGTGGTGGTGGTGGGGGCGGAGGAGGAGGGGCGGTTTGGCAAGCCGCCACGAATCCTGCCAGGAGCAACGCGGAAACAAACCCAGAGCGTGTCTTACCCGTTCTACTTCGATTTGAGGACATAGGGTTTCCCTCCATTTATCTCATCGCACCGCTCGACCAGGCGAGCCAATGCGCGGTTTGCTGGGTGTTGCTGACTCAATTGCTGAAGGCGGGTTGCCGCTGTGCTGTCGCCCTCATCGAGCGCTTGCATAGCATTACTGACACTAGCGGCAAAGGCGGCGCGATCTGGTGCAATTGGTTCAAACACGGGGATTGGAGTGTCGACACCTGACAGGACGATCTTGCCCAGCGGGCAGTAGTCAATCTCGGGCGCAGCAGCGCGGATATCGCCGCTGACCAGAATGTCCGTACCGAGATATTTATTCGCTCCTTCGAGCCTCGCAGCCGTGTTCATCGCATCGCCCAAAGCGGTATATTGGATCCGCTGACGCCCTCCAAAATTGCCAACGATAACCGTTCCGCAATGGAGGCCGATGCGGGTTCGGCCAAGTTTCTCGCCTTCGTCGGAAAGCTCCCCGCGCATCCGTTCTGCGCATTCATGTAACGCGAGTGCGCAAGACACCGCATTATTTGCGTCCTCTTCTGAGGCCAGCGGTGCTCCCCAAAATGCGACGATCGCGTCCCCAACAAATTTGTCGATCGTGCCACTGAAAGAGAGGATGATCTCGCTCATCTCATCCAAATAGCGATTGAGAATTCGCGCCGTCGTTTTGGGCGGTTGGCTGTGGCTTATCCGGGTAAAGCCTTCCAGATCGGTGAACAGCATGAAAAGATTGCGCTCTTCTCCTTCGAGCGACAGTTTTTCCGGGTCTTCGAGGATTTCACGCGCGACGGTCGCTGGAAGATATTTGCCCAATGCCCCGCGCGCGAAAGCTCGCTCGGTTGATGTGCGAATTCGGGCTAGATAGCCAAAGCCAATCAAGGCGATCAACCAGGTGAAGGCCCATCCAGTTACAGGGATTGTAAGCAGGTCATATCCGGCAAGATAGAGCAGCAGCGGCATGGCTGCGACCATTGCCAATTGCACCGCGACCAGCCCGCCGAGCAGGACTACGCGCCGGTCAAGCAATGCGGTAAAACCTGCTGCAATCGCGAACGCCAACCCTATGGCGAAGTTCAGCCAAACTGGCAGCCTCGCGGAAAAGTCCGCGTCGAGCGCCTGTCTCAACATATGGGCATGGATCGCAACGCCAGGGGCATTGGGCTCGCCCTCTATTCGGCTAACGGGCGTAGCAAGGCGGTCCGCATTGAAAATGTCCAAGCCAATTAGAACATAGCGATCCGCGAACAGGCCACCCAGGCTTTGGGCGGTCGTATCGTCTCTGAATCCGATCAATGAAAAGGCCGGGAACATGCCGGCCGAGAATGTATCGCCCATCCCCTCACGCTGCTCGGCCAATCGGGTGAAATTTATCGATCCAAGGTCGCTGAAGCTGACTTTCGAATATCCGGCCATCGCCGCGGCAAGGGGTATTTGCGTTTGTTCGGTTTGCCGTGGCCAGCGCCGCGCAACCTTGGCCGGGCCGGTACCGATCATCGGCGAAACCCGGACCACTTTCCCGTTTGTGATGCGAGACCAGAATGCGTCCTGATAATTCTTTGATTCCTGACCGATAGCGGGGCTCCAGAAGCGCGCGCCATCTGCATCCGGATCAGCGTAAACGACATAGGTGGGGGCCCGGACCAAGTTCAGAACTTCGATTAGATAATCCTCGTCGTCGGTCGGTTGAGCGAAGAAGAAGTCCACCCCGATCGCTTTTGCTCCGCCTTCGTCAGCGGCCCTGATCGCTTTGGCGACCAATGCCCGATCAATTGGGCTCGTCTTTCGCGTTTCGCGGGCGGTGACATCATCATATTCGATGATCGAGATTGCCGGGTCCATCCCGACCTCTGGTGCGAGTGTCGAGCGATAGACATCATGTGCGAGCCGTTCGAGATCTCCTGTAAGAGGAAGTTCTTTGACGACAAATGACGGAATTAGGCTGAGGAGCACAAGGGCGATTGCGATTGCCGCACGGCGCAACTTTCTGCGGCGCGTTCGATCAATCTCGTGTCGGTGATCCGCGTCCATCGGGGTGTCCGACATTGCCGCTCTCCCCCAAAACTGACGCCTAATTGCAGGTGGCGCAGATGCCCCGAATTTCGATTATCGGCCGTCGCGTCTCGAATTTTTGTGAACTGGCGATGCGGCGAACCGTTTTGGAAACGTCGTCGTCATCCACATGGGTCGCCTCGCCGCAATCATCGCACACCAGAAAGATGCAATCATGGGTGCAGCCCGGATGGCTGTTGGCGAGA
>Ga0316202_10001540_pt1 | contig 17598 bp, 19 predicted proteins | sample 3monrhotite_MG_FD_204934 | JGI IMG/M metagenome (GOLD analysis project Ga0316202, IMG submission 204934) | Microbial mat bacterial communities from mineral coupon in-situ incubated in ocean water Damariscotta River, Maine, United States -... | ecosystem: Environmental > Aquatic > Marine >... | reverse complement strand
GTGGATTTTATCGAACTTAATTGAGAGAGAGTATGGTGGAGACGTGGGGAATCGAACCCCAGTCCAAAAATAAGTTCTTATAGCGTCTACAAGTTTAGAGAGATTGTTTAATTTAACTTGACTTCGCACAATCTGCAAAACTACGCCAAGCTAGCCTCTAAGGTTCGTTATTATGTTGAGGCAAACATAATAATATATCCAGATAAGGGTTATACTTCAAAATCCTAACTATCTGATGTCATTAGGTGAAGCAGCCCGCCTCGTTAGAGGGGTTAAATGCTTAAGCTACTGCTAAAGCTGGGCGATAATTTGTATTGTTTGCGTTTAAGCAAGTTAAGCCGTGTAACGGAATGCTCAGTCCGACTTGCAACTATAAGTGACCTACTCCTGTCGAAGCCAGGTCGTCCCCATGTTTAAGAATTAATTGTATCTTTAATTCTTCTAGCCATAGAAGAAATAGTATCTATTTTTTGCCCTTTAGTCAAGTTATCTCTTAATAGAACATCTACAAATGCACTTCCAACAATAACTCCATCAGCACCTTTAATTTTATCATTTGCAGTTTTTTCATTTACTCCAAAGCCAACATATAGAGGAGTACTTGTTGTCTGACGAATTGAATCTATAGTTTTTGCCAAATCTTCACTCTGTCCGCTTCCTGTTATACCCGCATAAGCCACAAGATAGATAAATTTCTTTGCATCTTTTGTAATAGTTCTAATACGCTCATGTGAATCAGTTGGAGCTACGAAACTAATTACATCAACACTATTTTTAGCTAAAATATCTGCATATGCTAGTGTCTCTTCATGTGGCAAATCTGGTATTATCATTCCAGTAACACCCAAACTCGAAGCTTTTTCTATTGTGTTTGTCATTCCACGATGGTAAAAAGGATTCATATAGCCCATCCAAAGTGTGTCAACTTTTGATGCAATCTGTGCTGAAATATCAATTAAGTCATTAAAAGTAAAACCATTTTCAAGAGATAAATGGTTTGCCTTTTCAATAACTGGACCATCCGCAACTGGATCTGAAAAAGGAACACCAAGCTCTATGCTATCTACTCCATTTTCACTCATTGAAAGTGCTAAGTCTGTTGTAAAGTTTTTATCTGGGTATGCAGAAGTTAAATAAGCTACCAATTTTTTCATATATCCCCCACTTCTGGTATATTCATAAGTTTAAAATTAATTTTATCAAGTTTTGTATCTTCTTCAAGATTTTTATTCCAACGTGCTAACTGGTCACGGCACAGTAGCAACCATGCGACGATTTCATCACTAGCTGGACCACATTGAGTACGTAAAAATTCAAGTGTGTCTTCAACCATTATGCTAAAACGGTTCATTACCTCAATATTTAAAAAAGCTGATGCAGATTTAATATTGTGGCTGATTCTGAATAGTTCATTAATGTTTTGACTATAAAACTCTTTTTGGGCTAAACCTACAATTAATGGTTCCATTGTATCAATCATAACAGAGTAGTGATCTAAAAATTCATCTACAATTTCATAATCAAAATTTGTCTCAAGGTCATGGCGTACGCCCATAAATTATTCACTTTAATTAATCCTGAAAAATTGTACCATTTTTTGGATAAAATTCTGTCAAAGGACATTCATGGCAAAGAAGCAAACGGTCTCAACTTTGAAAGCAATGAAGAATAAGCAAAATATTACAATGATAACTGCTTATGATGCTCTGTTTGCAAAGCTTTTTACAGACCATTCAGATGTATTACTAGTTGGTGATAGTCTAAACATGAGTTTCGCTGGGAAAGCTGATACTTTAAGCGCTACACTAGAGCAGATGATTTACCATACAAAAGCAGTATGCAGTGGTGCACCAAATTCATTTGTTGTGTGCGATATGCCATTTGGTACATATTTTGATGAAAAAACTGCTCTTATAAATGCAATGGATGTTTACAGACAAACAGATGCAGATGCTATTAAAATAGAAGGTGGTGTAGAAATTGCAAAAACTGTACGCTTTTTAACTCAAAATGGTATTGCAGTTGTTGGACACGTTGGCCTTATGCCTCAATTTGTAAGAAGCGAAGGTGGTTATAGCGTAAAAGGAAAAGATAGCATTTCAAAAGAAAAAATAATTGAAGATGCTAAAGCCATAGAAGAGGCTGGTGCATTTTTAGTTGTAATTGAAGGTGTCAAAAAAGATGTCGCACTTGAAGTGACTAAAGAATTAGATATTCCTGTTATTGGTATTGGCGCAGGTAAAGAAGTTGATGGTCAGGTTCTTGTATGGTCTGATATGCTTGGATTTTTTGAAGATTTTACACCTAAATTTGTAAAAAAATATCTTGATGGCGCTACTCTTGTAAAGAGTGCAGTTGAGAAATATAGCACTGAAGTTAAAGATAAAAAATTTCCAACAGATGAGTACACCTATTAATGGAACGTATAGTTGAGATAGAAAAATTTAGTGCAGAATCAGAATATGAGGTTTCACTTCGTCCATCAACTTGGGATGACTATATAGGGCAAAATCAAATTAAGAAAAATCTTAATGTATTCATTGAAGCTAGTAAAAAACGTTCTGAAAGTCTAGATCATATTCTTTTCTTTGGACCTCCAGGTCTTGGGAAAACTACACTTGCACTCATCATTGCTCACGAGATGAATACAAATATAAAAATTACTAACGCACCCATGATTGAAAAAAGTGGTGACTTAGCTGCAATTTTGACTAACCTTGAAGATGGTGATATTTTATTCATTGATGAGATTCATCGTCTTAGCCCAGCAATAGAAGAGATTCTCTACTCTGCAATGGAAGATTATAGATTAGATATTATCATAGGAAGTGGACCAGCTGCTCAAACAATAAAAATTGACTTACCTCCATTTACTCTAATTGGTGCAACAACAAGAGCTGGGATGTTAAGTAATCCACTAAGAGAGCGTTTTGGAATGCACTTTAGAATGCAGTTTTATACAAATACAGAACTTGGTCAAATTTTGAAAAAAGCTGCAGAAAAGTTAACTAAGCCAATTGAAAAAGATGCTGCAAGTGAGATTGCCAGAAGAAGTCGTGGAACTCCACGTATAACTCTTAGACTCTTACGCCGTGTTAGAGATTTTGCAGAGGTTATTGATGCACAAAATATTGAACTAAAACGTACACAATATGCACTCAATGAACTTGGAATCAATGAACATGGATTTGACGAAATGGATATAAAACTTTTAGTTTTGCTTGTTGAATCAAAAGGAAAACCAATCGGACTAAGCACACTTGCAGCTGCTCTAAGTGAAGATGAGGGAACAATAGAAGATGTATATGAGCCATATCTACTTGCAAACGGTCTCATAGAACGTACAGCGCGTGGACGTATAGCTACACAAAAAACATATGAAGCGCTAAAGTTCAATAACTATCAAGAGAGTCTTTTTAATGAATAATACACGTATTTTTTTAGGCACAATTTTTATCATAGCAGTATATTGGATTTTAACACTTTATGAACCATTTTTAGTATCTATTGTTGCAGCTTCTCTTTTAGCAATTGCAACAGCAAATTTTTACGCATTTACCCTACGGTTTACAAACTCAGAAACAGTAAGCTCTTTTATATCTACATTTTTATTATCTCTACTATTTTTTGCACCTATGACATATTTTTTAACAAAACTAGCACCCGTAATAGGTCATATGAAACCAGAAGTTTTTCATGCCATGCTTGGAAAAGCACGTCAGCTATTAGAAGAGGTCCCAACTTCATTAGACTTTTTAAAACCAATCATTAAAGAGGCAATTGAATCTGTAGACTTAAGCGTTGCTGCTGGAAATATTTTACAGATAGCAGGTAAAGTTGGTTCACTAAGTGCAGACTTTATTAAAGCTGCAATACTTGTTTTAATCTTCTACTTTTTTGCAAATCTATATGGTAAAAAAATAGTTATATTCTTTAAAAACATGATTCCAATGGATCCAAAAAACTCAACACGTCTAATGCATGAAGTAACAAATGTAATGAGTATAGTTTTTTACTCAATTTTAACCACAGCTATTTTCGAGGGTGCACTATTTGCAATTTTAGCTATTTTCATGGATTACAATGCATTTTTACTTCTAATTTTATATGGCTTTGCATCTTTAATACCAATTATTGGTGGAATGCTCATGTGGGTACCACTTAGTTTATATGAGCTCTCTTTGGGGCATACTGGCAATGCAATAATAATTGCTTTGTACTCTGTAATTGTAATTTCAATAGTAGCAGATACATTTGTAAAGCCGATAATAATCAAATATATAAACATAACATTTATAAAAGCACAAACTCATATGAATGAAATGCTAATATTCTTTTCTATAATTGCAGGACTTTCTAGTTTTGGTTTTTGGGGTATGATTTTTGGACCTGCAATTACTGCCCTATTCTTAGCTCTTTTGCACCTTTTTGAGGTTCTTAAAACGCAAGATGAAATAACCAGTAACTGACATTACAAACATCAAAAATGAGAGTAGCTGTCCTTGTGTTAACCAGTTCCATGCTATAAATCCAATTTGGACATCAGGCTCACGCCAAAACTCTGCGATAAACCTCATCATAGAGTAGAGCCCACCATAAATAAGAGCTAATTGCCCATCAAAACTTTTATATTTTCGTAAAATAAACATTATTACGAAAACGACCAAACCCTCTAAAAATGCTTCATATAGTTGTGATGGATGACGAAGTACATCATAAACGTAAATTCCCCACTCTACAGTGGTCTCACGCCCTACAAGTTCTTGATTTAAAAAATTTCCCACACGTCCAAATACATAACCAAGTGGTACAGAGATAGCAACTAAATCAAGTAAAAACCAAAACGAAAAATTATGACGTTTTGTAAAAGCCCAAGATGCCACTAAAAAACCAATAAGTGCACCATGAAAACTCATTCCACGAATACCAACAAATTGACCGCCTAAAAATGGGTTAAATATTTGCCACGGATGAGTTAAATAATATGAAGTGTGAGGATCATAAAAGAGTACATAACCAACTCTAGCACCTAAAATAACGCCGATTTCTACCCACAAGAAGTAGTTGTCAAGGTCATCATTTTTTATTGCTAAATTATCACGTTTTACAAACCACTTAGCAATAAATAGAGCACTTAAAAGTGCTAAAACGTACATAATTCCATACCAATGTACTGGCACGAAAAATTCAAATGCTATAGGGTCAAAATTTTCATAAATGTGTTGCCAATTTTCCATGGCGACATTATATCTTTTTAAAACATATCCGCATATAATTTAAATAATCTTACAAATGTAGATTCAGTGCCTTTAGCTTTTAAAGTATCGTTAATTTTTTTTGCTAATTCCATCTTGCATCCTTTTTTGTAAATTGTACTTAGATTTAAAGTACAATTTACATTTTATGTCAATATGAAATGTAAAGCAAAAAACATACCTAATTTATGCAGTTTTAAAAGCAGAAAGTTTATTTTTTAGTTCATTACTTAAATTGTTAATTTCATGTGAAGCATCTGCAACAGAGTGAATATTTGGAATATTTGAACTAACTGATTCATTTGCAACATTGACAAGACTAATCATTTTATCTGTATCATCTGTCATTAACTTTGTATCTCTTAATGAGCTTTCAGAAGCTTTAGTTGCTTTATCAACTATTATAACTGTCTCATTAATCTCATTTTCAACATGATTTGCTATCTCATGAAGTGCATTAACCATTTTTACATTCTCATTCATTGTCTCACTTGAATCTATAATAGATTGCACAACAACGTTAATAGTAGCATTGATTTCAGAAAGAGTTTTTTGTGTTCTCTCAGCAAGTTTTCTTACCTCATCAGCAACAACAGCAAATCCCCTACCATGTTCACCTGCGCGTGCAGCTTCAATAGCAGCATTTAGTGCAAGTAGATTTGTCTGTTCTGCGATATCAGAAATAACAACTAAAATATCTTTAACCTGTTCTGCTTCAGATGATAGTTGAACTAATCTTGTAGCCATCTCAGTTTCTACTTCTGCAGAATTCCTAACCCTTGTTACCATGTCATCAATACCATCTTTAGCTTCAGATAGTTTAACACCAACTTGTATAGTATCTTCGTTAGAAAGTTCTGCTTCTTGAGCTGATATTTGCAATTTACTATTTAATTCAACACCATTTCGTACAGCATCATTAACCTTTGAACTAACATCATCATTTGATTTATCCATTAGTTCAGCAGTTTCTTGAAGTTTTTTTGAGACTTCAGTATTATGTGTACTTAAAGCTTTTACATCATTAATCATAATTCCAATATTGCCCATTGCAAGGTTGAAATACTCACTCAACTCACCAAACTCATCTTTTGATTTTATATCAACACATGTAACAATGTCACCCTCAGAAAGTATTTTAATCCTATCTAAAATAAGATACAAAGGTCTAATAACAGCTTTTTTTACAATAGCTATAGTAATTATAGTGTTTAAGACAATAAGAATTAAAATAATGAATATAGACTTCATAGTAATATCGTTAATTGCATCTGTACGACTTATAGTTTTATAGGCTATAAAAGCTGTACCTAAAAACTCTTTATCATACTCCAATTTTGAACGCTTGATAATTACATCACCATGTTCTATTATTTCATCATTTTTTAAAGAAATTAACTCTTTTTCAGATACCGCGTACTCTTTTGGATCTTTTATTTTGATGAAAAAATCATTTTCTTCATCAAGAATATAAACAAAAGCAAGTTCATCATCTTTTTTAAAATAATTAGTAGTATCTTGAGCACCTAGCATATTGCCAGTACCCAAAGAGAGGTTAAGACCTAGATTTAAATACGCAGAGCTTTTATTTACACGTTCAATAAATTTCTCATTGATATTATCTATAATTTTATTTGAGAAATATAAACTTATAGTTATTGCCAATACTCCTCCAATAATTAAAACTGGAAGTAGTATTTTAAGACTAACAGACATCTTTTTCATAATCATTAACCTCTATACTTTATAATTACTATTTAACAGTGTAAGCCACTTTTACACCATCTGTTACAGAAGCTGCATCAACATAACCTATCATATTTTTATTACTTTTAATAAGCTCAACAACATCACTATCACCACCAACTTTTTTGGGTGCTTCTGCTTTACCTGTAAAAATCAATTTCACCCAATACTTACTCATTTTCGTAGCACTTTTACCTGCTACTTTTTGATAAAAAGTGCCATATATTCCATTCTCACTTTTTTGATCTAATGGAACAACAATTGAGCCATTTGGAAACTTCTTTGTTTTAGCCATAAATATTTTTTTACCTGACTTGCATCTAATGCATCTACGCCACTACCTGGATTTACTATAACTGCTATATCAGCTAAAAGTGCAGAGCTTACTAGTGCTAAGCTTAAAATAATTTTTTTCATCATAATCCCTTAATTAAAATATTACATTTAATGCAATGCGGTAAGTATTAATATCTTCATCAACTTCTGTAATATTAGTTCCACCTGCATATCTAGAGTGCGTCACAGTTGCTGAGTTATATTCAAACTTTAGTGCAACTTGCGCGTTTACATCATAACGAACACCTAATGTATGGCTTGTTCTATCATCAAAATTCATTAAGCGTGCACCATTTACAACTGCCATAACTGGCATTCCATTTGGTAGTAATGCAGCGGCAGGAGTTTGTGAAAAATCCATGTCACTATCTGCTGAAGCATATGTGTAAGTTGGAGTAATATCACCAACTTTGTAACCTAAACTTGCATAATATGAAGTAATGTCTGGTGAGCCTGTACCATCCATATCTCTAACAATATACTCTGAAGCAACAAGAAAATTTTCGTAATCAAAATTAATTCCAAGACCATAAAATGCTGCATCATTTTCACTCATTTGAAGTTCAGAAGGAACAAGTCCAAGTGTACTATTTTCTGTAACTTTTGCTTGAATATAACCAGCACGAATTTTACCGTAGTCATTCATTAAAGCTATTTCACCACCTACAATACTGTCAAATTCCAAGTCTAAAGGAGTTGCGCTATTAGGGTTGGCTTTTTTATAGAAGAGTTACCACCAAAAAAAGTTAAAGCTATTTGTTGGTCTCCTAAATCTTTATTATAGGCGATACTTCCGCCATCTAAGTTAGAAATATTTTCTTGAGCATAAACTTCTGATGGTGGAGTAATCCAATTGTACGCATAACCTACATCAAGATAATCAGAGTATAAAAAAAGTGCAGGACGAACACGTCCAATTAACATTCTAATTTCATCATTTACATCATAAGAGACATATCCCCACTCCATTCTAATGTCATCACCAACTTCATCATTTTGTGCAATCAATTGAACAGTTGCACCCATGTTATCCATAATATTAGTACTAAATTGTAAAGCAGCTAAAGGTTATTAAAGAGATATATTTAAGTTATATTTAAGTAATTTTATATTTTAAGAGTGGTGTTATAATTCTTATTATTTTTATATTTTTAAGAATATGGAATACTAGTTGTATTCCATATTAATATTAAATTTATTTATAACTTGTAAGTATAGGTTAAATATATTCCACGTCCAGAATGATGGGGAATAGTGTTGTTCTTATTTGCAAAATTCAGATCTGCTGAATAGACTTCTTCATCAAACAGATTATCTAAATAGATAGAGATAAAAGATTCTCTAGGTTTTGCAAAATTAAATGCAATCCCTGTGTCAACAACTACATTTGCTGTCAACAAATTGTAAGAGTCAGCCTCTGCATTAATGGCAGGTGCACGTTGAGCTAAAGGCAAATCTTGAGATAAATCCGTACCTTTACTATAATAACTATTATATGCACTTAACACAACACCATTAAATCCATCATATGAAACACCAAGTTTTGCCATCATGTCAGGTGCAAATGTTGTTCTTTCATCACCCGCATCTGTTTCATTATTTTGGTAGCTAAAGTTTCCAGTAAAATCAAGATTTTCACTTGCTTCATACTTTCCTTCAAACTCAACTCCCTCAAACTCAACGTAACCTTGATTATCATGTCTTGTAGGAGTTCCAGGAACTCTAATAATTAAATTATTCAATTTAGATTTATAAAGAGTTAACCCTAAAGACATTTTAGCATTCTGATAAAGTATCTGAGCATCGTATGTCTCAACTGTCTCAGGACTTAATCCTGGGTTACCCTTTAACTGTGGAGCATTTAAATTCAGTTCAACCATTGTAGGAGAACGATATGCTTCACTATAAAGAAGCTTTAACCACCAATTGTCTCCAAAACCTTGAATAAATCCTAGTCTTGGTGCAACATCTGATTTATAGTTACTTGGCTTATTCCATTGAGCACCAAGAATTAATTTCTGTTTATCTGAAAACATATAATCTATCTGCGAATATACAATATCATTGTCAAGAGTTGTCCCCTGAGGTAGTCCCCTTTGAAAACCTGACTCATTTTTAACTCTACTTGCTCCAAATAAAATATTTAATTTTTCTGAAATATTACCACGTAATATGACCTCATATAACTTAGAATCTGCATCAGAACGGTTAAAGCCAGCTGCCTCGTTAATCTGCCAATCTGCTGAATCTTTACTTAGTGTGTAATTAAAAGAGATATCCCATCCATCAGTAATTTCATACAGGTAACCAACATCTAAAAAGTATCTTTTAAGGAGTATCTCTTGTGAGGGAAATTGAAAAGCAGAAGATGCACTCTCTAAATCATTAGCCATATACATATAGTTTAATGTAAAATTTTTATAGTTTCCTGCAATTACAACATTTTTACTATCTTGTCCAGCTTCATAACTTCCACTATTTCCATCTTCATCTGTCATTCCATGAACAGTATCACCATTTGAGCTAATATAGTTTAGTCCTAAATTAACACTATAGTCAGTATTTCCAAAAAGAGTAGAGAGTTGAACCTGTTTTCTATTAAAGCTTCCTGCTTGAACATCAACTTGAGTTTCATTTATCGCTTTACTTGCATCTTTAGTTATGATATTTACAACACCAGTTACAGCATTTGATCCATAGATGACAGAGCCTGGACCTCTAATTACCTCAATCCTATCAACAATATTAACAGGGAATCCAAGATATAAATCACTATTTAGACCACCATCAGTAGCTTGACGTACTGGACGTCCATTTAGAAGAACTAAAACGTGACTCTCATGGTGAGACGTATTAAATGCTCTAATAGACATTTTACTATGAGGATCTTGATGAGAACCAAGTACTTCCATTCCAACTAGTCTATCTAGTACATCTCTTATATGCCTTGAACCATATTTTTTCATCTCTTGTGAAGTTATAACAGTTATTATACCTGGTGCTAAGTGCTGACTCTCTTCGCGTCTTGATGTACTCGTAACTTGTACGTTTAATAGCTCTTCTAATGAAAGCATTCCAAAATCTGGTGTCTCATTTGCTTGTAAAAGTCTAGAACAAAGCAACGATGCATACAAATAATTTTTCATATTTAAACCCTGCAATTAATTTGAATTAAGTATAACATAATTGCATCTAAAAAAATCTTTAAATTCTATTTTTGTTCTATAACTAATGGAAGTTTTATTTCGAATCTAACACCCATGTTTTTTTTACTTACAAAATTAATTGTACCACCTAGTTTTTGAGAAACTAGGTTGTATAAAATATTTAGTCCAAGCCCAGTACCACCAGAATTTCTTTTTGTCGTAGTAAAAGGCTCAAATGCGACACTTTTAATCTTCTCATCCATTCCTTCACCATTATCTTCATACATAAGAACCACATACTCATCTACAACTTTAAAATCAATAATAATTTTAGCATTTTCTATATTTTTGGCAAATCCATGTAGCATAGAATTTTGTATCAAATTTGTTAAAATTTGCGCATATGTTCCTGGAAAAGATTTTATTTCCAACTCTTTGTCACCATAAATCTTTACATCTATCTCTTTTCTTTTCAATTTAGTCGAAAATGTAAGAACTATATTTTCAATGTATTCATATAAATAGAATTTCTGCTGATCTTCTACACTTTGATCAATAGATATTCGCTTAAAACTTCTAATCAAATCAGCAGCTCTTGCTAAACTGACATGCAGTGTTTGCGCACTCTTATCTAAAATATCTAGACCATCTACTAGTGTTGATTTTTTTAATGTACCATTATTAACTTGATTTAAAAGATTTTTAGCTTCACGAGAAATTATGGATCCTCCAGTTAAAGCATTACCAAGTGGAGTATTTACCTCATGTGCCAATCCGCTAACTAATGAACCAAGCCCTGCCATCTTCTCTGATTCAATTAATTGAGCCTGTGTAGACTTAATAGTCTCAAGGCTATGTACTAACTCTTTAGTTCTTGAATCAACACGAGATTCAAGATTATTAGTTAAAGATTCGGTATCTTTTAGTAGAATATTAAATGCGCTATATAGAGTTGTAATCTCATTTTTTGCGTTATGTGAAACACGAACAGAATAATCTTTTGACTGAGCGACATCTTTTGCAACACTTGCTAATGATAGAATTGGTTTTAAAATTTTTCTACTTAATGAAATTGATATAAAATAGACCATAATCATTAGTAATATTAGAAAAATTATACTTTTTATTACAAAATCTATAAAATATTCTGTCAATATGGCTGTATCTATCTCCATCTCTAAATAACCTAAAATATCTAAATCTTCTTTAATTTCAATTCTTATTTTTAATACCCCAAATTCCCAAGGCATCAAACTATCATTTTCAACTAAAACTTCATCTATTGGAAAATTTTTAGGGGTATATTCTTCATCAGAATTAAGATGAACAACCAACTTTTTATCAAGTGAATAAACTGCAGCAGATATTATTTCTGTCCTATCTTTGAAGTAATTTAAATTATTTTTTACCTCATTCTCATCGTAAAATGCTAATGGTACAGAAACTAGCTCTGCAACTAATCTACTCTCAAGCTTACTTTTACGTATAAAAGCTTCTTTTTCATAAATTATACTGTACCAAATATTAAAACTTATTCCTATAAAAACAACGCTAAAGCTTGTCAGCATCAAGTATATAATTAATTGAGAGGTTAATGATTTATTATTTAACATAATCTCTATCCACTGGATTAACTACTTTTGCATATTTGAGTAGTTTATAGCTAACATTAAGGCCAGAATCTAAAAGTTTTTTCTGATTAATAACAAATCTAATTTTGTTATCTTTTAAGTAAAAGCTTACCATTGCACCATGATTGATATCATCATACTCATCACTAATCAACAATACATTTGTCTTATCAAAATCATCTAATAAAAAAATATTTTTACGTATACTACTATTTCTAGAGTAGAGTATATGGCATTTTTCGCCAATATTTGACAAACCACCGACTTTTATAGCGATTACATTAAGTGCACTTCCATTTGGCAATCTATTTTTATACTCTTTCTTTAGAATCTTTGCAAATTTACTATCATTATAAATACACATATTAAAAGTATCGCTCTTAATAGGCCATTTAAAGAACATTGAAAAACGTCCTATATACATACTTTTAATTTTATCTTCTGAACTAGCATTTAAAGTACTGATAATAAAAAGAGATAAAAATAGAAAAACTGTGAACTTTTTTAACATACTAATCTAATACTTACACTAAATCAGGACGTGGTTCACCTAAGAAATATCCTTGAGCATAATCAACACCCATTGATTTAATTATTTCATATATTTCAGCTTTATGAACATATTCAGCTACTGTTTTTACATCAATCTGATGTGTAAAATAGAGGATTGAATCTGTCACTCTATGCGAAGCTCTATTTTCATCAATATCTTTAATATAGCTACCATCTACTTTAACGCACTCTAAAGATAGATTTCCAACCTGAGCAAAATTTGAACACTGTACACCAAAATCATCTAAGCATAGTTTATAACCAAGACTTGTAATCTCTTCTAAATGTTTTTCAGCAATCGGATTAGTTAAAATATTATTATCTTCTAATATTTCAAATGAGATTCTACTCGTTTCTATATTATATTGCTTACGAGTATTTTCAATAAATTCAATAAATTCACTCTCTATTAAATCTTGATCTGTTATATTTATAGAGAAATATAAATCGTTATCTTTAAACTTTTCACATGCTTGTAAAAACATCCGTTTAGTAATCTCATAAAGTAAACCAGCATACCTCGCTGTCTCTAAAAAGTTATATGGAGCATAAATAGTCCCATCTCTTTCAAGACGCACTAAAGCTTCATATTTAACGATTTTATCAGTCTTGCAATCAACAATCGGCTGAAAGTAAGCAATTAACTTGTCATCATCTAAAGCCTCTTTTAACCACTTAGTCCATTGTGTATTTGCTTCAATCTGTTTTATAACATTTAGATCATCAGAATAGGCTTGAACTCTATTTCTGCCTAATTTTCTAGCTTCATGAAGAGCAAATTCTGCCTTTTGAATCATATTACCAATTTCATGTTCAACAATTCCTATTGTCACATTAATGCGGTAATCTACATCACTGATAGAAAAAGAGTTCGCTGAGATACTATTTTGTAAATGCTTTACCTCTCTAGAGATGTCAACAGGGTTGTCTCCGTTAGTCAAAAGTGCAAAAATATCTGCTTCAAGACGGTAAACTTTCCAAATATTCTCATCCGTTATACTTTTTAATAGTTCTGAAAATTGTAAAAGTAACTCATCACCAACATGAAAACCATAAACGTCATTAATCATACTAAATGAATCAATATTGACTAAGATTAATGATTTTGGATTAGTAGTATCGAGATCATAATTTAACTTTATTCTATTTTTCAAAGATGTTAAACTATCAGTAATCATAGTATTATAGATTTCATTTTTTTTATTAAGTAGTTCTTGTAATTGTTTATATTGTGAGAGTGCAGTTCTTATTGTAGTATATAGTTTTTCACTCGTAAGTTCTGTTTTTTCTTTATAGTCATTAATATCATAATGGTCTATAACAAAGCGTTCAGGAGCTTTTCCAGCTTGTCCTGTACGAATAATAATTCTAATCATATCATCTTTAAGTTCATCTCTAATGACATGTGCAACATCTAAACCAGCAGTATCTGTCTCCATTACTACATCTAAAAGAACAAGAGATATATCATCTCTCTCATTTAAAATTTCTAACGCCTCTTTTTTGCTATATGCAGATAAAAAGTATATTTTTTTATTGTTAAATGTAAAATCACGAAGTGCTATTTTAGTAAAAGTATGAACTTCTAAATCATCATCAACGATTAAGACAATCCAAGGATCATCATATTCTATTTCATAATCGCTTTTCTCTGATGCAAATATTAGTTCGTCTGTGTCCATAATTTTAAACCTTAGAATAATTATAATTATTTATATACAGCATATCTTATCAAAGTTTACATAAATTATAATTAATTTTTTTTAATTATTTTGCTTTATAGCCTCAGCGATAAGTTCAATAGGATTTTTAAAAATCGTATTTACGTTGCCCTCATACATAGCATTAGTTAGTTGCATTCTACATGCACTACACTCAGCGCTCACATATGTAGCACCTGTTTTTTCAATCATTGCAGCTTTTGGTTTTCCAGCCGCCCTAGCTAAATGAAATTTCTCTGTCTGTATAGTTACTCCACCAAATCCGCAACATTGATTAGAATCACTCATTTCAGTAATGCTATAATTTTGTCGTAACAGACTTCTTGGCTCTTCATAAATACCCTGCATTTTACGTGCATGGCATGGGTCATGATAGGTGATATTTATATCATTACGACCTAGTTGAGATAGTATTTCTTTCAAATTTGTAGCATGTTCTAACCACTCAGTTGCCATGAAAATTTTACTATTTAACTTTTTAGCACGCTCTCCCCACTCTACTTGATTATGAAAATAGTGTTCGTAATCAACTTTAATCATTGCACTACAAGTAGCCTCAGGAATAATTATCGCATCTACCTCATCTATGAAACTTTCAAAATACTCTATATTTTCTTTAGCCAAAACATCAACTGTATCAAAATCACCAGTAAAATATGCCGGTGCACTACAACATTTTTGCTTTTTAGCTAAAAATACATTTATCTTAAGCTCTTTTAACACCTCAAGTAACGAATCACCAATACCAATGTAGTTATAATTTGCAAGACAACCAATAAATATAGCAACACTCTGAGTACCACCATTATCAATATGTTCAGCATATTTATTTAAAAAAGATGTTTTTCCCATCGCAGGAAGCAAACGATCTTTTTTAATTATAGGTAAACTAAATCTTGGAAGCAGTGATTGTTCTTCCTCTTTCATCTTAAAACCACAGGTCTGAAATACATAACCTAACTTAAACATCACATCCATAATAGTTCTATGGCGAAGAAGATAAAAAAACGTTTTTTTATACCATGCGATACCATACTGCTTAGCAATATCTGAGCGAACTTGTTCTATCATCATGTCAGTTGGTAAATCTTTTGGACATGCATCAACACAATTTGTACACAAAAAACAGCTCTCAAAAATATCTTTAACCTGAGCGTCTAATTCTAAATCACCCTTTTCATACGCTCCAAGAAGCTCTAAGAATCCACGTGGACTCGTAGTCTCATCTGGACTATTTTGATGAATAGTACAAACTGGTACACATTTAGCACATTTAATACACTCATCGCTTACATCAGAAAACTCAAACATTTAAATCGTCTTACTAAAAGTTTTTTTAGAATTATGACTTTTACTATAAAAATCAAAAGCCATAGATATATTTCTAATTAACATAGCACCAGTTGCATTTGCTTCTATAAAATCTGGAGTAATTTTTAGCAAATCATCTTCTACATATAACTGTAAACTTTTCAGTGCATCTGAAAAGTATTCATTAAATACGATATTAAACTCTTTTTCAATAGCTCTAATATCTAATTTAAAATTACTCATAAGTTGCATAATTACCGCTTTTCGAAGTAAATCATCACCACTTAATTCAACACCTCTTGTAAATGGCAATTTATTAGCATCAATTGCCTCTTCATATGAACTCATATCTTTAAGGTTCTGAGCATAATAGTCAACACCCTCGCCTATGCTTGTTAAGCCAATACCAACTAAATCAGCTCCGCCTCTAGTTGTGTAACCTTGAAAATTTCTATGAAGTTGATTTTTTTCAATCGCTAAAAATAGCTCATCTTCAGGTTTTGCAAAATGATCCATTCCAATCATCTTATAACCCTCATCACTCAAATAGTCAATAGTATGACGTAGGATTTTTAATTTTTCTGATGGTATAGGTAAAGTTGTCTCATCAATCTTGCGCATAGTTTTCATAAGCCATGGCACATGAGCATAATTAAAAATAGCAAGCCTGTCAGGTTCTAGCGTTCTAATCTGCTTTAAAGTCTGTTTAAACCCATCAAATGTTTGGTAAGGTAGACCATAAATCAAATCAATATTTACACTTTTTATTCCATATTTTCTAGCTAATTCAACTGCATTCTTACTAATATCTAGTGGTTGAACTCTATGAACAGCCTTTTGAACTTTTTCATCTAAATCTTGAACACCAAAACTAATGCGATTAAAACCATTTTTTGTAAGTACTTGAACTTGCTCTTCATTCAAAAATCTAGGGTCAACCTCACAACTAATTTCAGAATCAGGTGCAAAATTTGGAAATGTCGAACGGACAGTATCTATAATCTCTTCAAGTTGTGACGCACTAAAGTAAGTTGGCGTTCCACCACCAAAGTGCATCTGATGGACTACTCTTGATGTATCAATAATACCTGCTAAAATGGAAATCTCTTTTTTCAAATAGCCAATATAGCGATCTAATTTATCTTGCTTTGATGTGAAAACAACATTACAACCACAAAAGTAACAGGCACTCCTGCAAAATGGTAAGTGAAAATAGAGTGAAAGTGGACGGCTACTATCACCATTTTTAAGTCTATTAACATAAGAATCATATGAAAATTTTTCACTGAACTCTAATGCTGTAGGATAACTAGTGTAGCGTGGTCCTGCTACTGAATATTTACTAAATGTTTCAAAATTAACTGGCATACTAAACCTTTATATTCGGGCAATTGTGCCAAACATGCGATAAAAATAGCATAAATTTAGAAAACAATTTGAAAGTATTATAATTGAATTTATTAAAATATAGCTATATGCGATATTTTTACTATCTATCTTAAAATAATTTTATAATCTTTTAAAGAATAACCTAAAAGGAATTGAGATGATTCTAGGTAAATGCCCATATTGTCATGATGGAAGTATAGAAGTTAGAGACAAAGAGGTTAATGGAAAAAAAGTAAAACTTTATGCTTGTTCAAATGCTCATTGGACAAGTCAAGATGGTGAGATGTTTGAATTACGAAATGATGCTACTTGTGAATTTCGTATTTGGCAAAACTCACTCTCTCGTTATGGAAAGTGGCTCACATATAAAGAAGTAAGAGAGCTACTTGAAGAAAAAAGTCTAGAAGTTGAGCTACTAAGTAAAAAATATGGTAAAAAAGTTTATTACAATAAGTTCATCACTTTAAATAAAGAGTATGGTGTTAGTATAATCTGGGATGCTTAACAAAAT
>Ga0316202_10001539_pt1 | contig 17599 bp, 17 predicted proteins | sample 3monrhotite_MG_FD_204934 | JGI IMG/M metagenome (GOLD analysis project Ga0316202, IMG submission 204934) | Microbial mat bacterial communities from mineral coupon in-situ incubated in ocean water Damariscotta River, Maine, United States -... | ecosystem: Environmental > Aquatic > Marine >... | reverse complement strand
GCTCAATGGCTTTCTCGATCGCCTCGCGGTCGAATCCATCATGGCTGCAGAACTTGCTGTCCTCTGCCGCGATGACTGCGCGCACGAGATTCCGGTCAATGTTGGATAGCGATTCCCAATCCTTGGTGATGCCATCTGCGTTCATGATCATCGTCGCCGTTACGGGGATCGGAACGAAACGAAAGATGATCACTGCGGCCAAGCTGATCGAAATGAACCAAAGGACAATTTTCGCGAGAAGTTTGGCGAACCAGATCATGATCAATCTCTAGCCCGAATTGAGGTTTCAACGAAGAATAACCCCGCCGACATTGCTGCCGACGGGGTCTCGGTGATTGCTTCGCAGCGGCTTATGCCGGGTTGGGCATGAACTTTTCGCCGGCGATGGTTTTCATCGCCTTTTGCAGCTTCTCGAATGCGCGCACTTCAATCTGACGAATGCGTTCGCGGCTGACGTCGTAAACTTGGCTCAGCTGTTCGAGCGTCTGCGGATTTTCGGTTAGGCGGCGTTCCGTCAGAATGTGCTTCTCGCGGTCATTTAGCCCGTCCATCGCCTCCACCAGCATTTCATGCCGGACTTCAGCTTCTTCAGCATCGGCCACGGTTTCATCCTGCAGGGGGCCGTCATCGACCAGCCAATCTTGCCACTGGCCGCCTTCGTCTTCGTCACCGCGCATTTTGGTGTTGAGCGAGCCATCACCGCCCATCATCATCCGGCGGTTCATATTGACGACTTCTTGCTCGGCAACGCCAAGATTGGTGGCGATCTTGGTCACGTCATCGGGATGAAGATCGCTATCTTCATACGCTTCGAGCTCTTTCTTCATCCGGCGAAGGTTGAAGAACAGCTTCTTCTGCGCTGCAGTGGTACCCATCTTCACAAGGCTCCAGCTACGCAGGATAAATTCCTGCATGCTCGCCTTGATCCACCACATTGCATAGGTGGCGAGGCGGAAGCCGCGTTCGGGTTCGAATTTCTTGACGCCTTGCATCAGGCCTACGTTGCCTTCCGAAATCAGGTCGGAAACGGGCAGGCCATAGCCGCGGTAACCCATCGCGATCTTCGCGACGAGGCGGAGGTGGCTGGTTACCAGCTGTGCTGCTGCTTCAGGGTCTTCGTGTTCCGCATAACGCTTGGCGAGCATATATTCCTGCTCGGCGGTCAATACGGGGTATTTTTTGATTTCCGACAGATAGCGGTTGAGGCTCTGCTCTCCGCCCAGTGCCGGGACTTTCATCGCTGTATTACTCACTCTATCCCTAACCTTTCTTGCGTCGACCTCACTCAACGGACCCCTAATGGGCATCCGTATCTTCGGGCCACTTGGTTACATATATACACACTTTGCACGAATTGCAGTGCTATTCATCGATTAGAACGTGCGGTTTCGTCGATCAGTTCCCGAATATCAGCGGGTAATTCGGCGTCAAACTCGGTAAATCGTCCTGTAACGGGATGATCGAAGCCAAGCGATGCTGCGTGCAAGGCCTGCCGGGCAAAGTTCAATTCCTTCAAAACCGGCCTGATTCGTGCTGGAGTTCTTCCATATGTCTGATCACCTAATAGTGGATGACCGATTGACCCAAGGTGAACCCTGATCTGATGCGTCCGACCAGTTTCCAGCCTGCACTCTATTAGGCTGCAATCATTGAGCTTTTTGACAGTTTTGTAGTGTGTTACCGCATGTTTTCCGCGCTTGGAATCATCCGGCAAAACCGCCATCTTTTTGCGGTTGTTTGGCGAGCGGCCAATCCTTGTTTTGATCACCCCGCTCGATGGATTCGGGTGTCCGGCGCAGACGGCCTGATAGCGCCGCTTGATCGAATGATCGGCAAATTGTGAAGCCAAGCCTTCATGCGCCTCAGTAGATTTTGCTACAACCAGCAAACCAGAAGTATCCTTATCGATCCTGTGAACGATGCCTGGGCGCGCGACACCGCCGATTCCCGATAGTTGACCTTTGCAATGATAGAGCAACGCATTGACCAAGGTGCCGTCAGGATTTCCGGCCGCGGGGTGCACCACCATTCCGGCGGGTTTATTGACGACAATCAGGTGATCGTCTTCGAAAACAACGTCTAGTGGAATTTCTTGCGGTTGTGCTTCGGCTTCGACAGCCGGCGGAACAGTTATGGAGAAACGGGTGTCGACTCTGGCTTTGGCGGAAGGACTGCTGGCCGTGGCACCGTCGACCAATACTGCGCCCTCAGCCATCAGCGCCTTTATCCGCTCTCGTGACAAGCCAGATGCTTCGGCGAGCGCCTTGTCGAGCCGGCTACCTTCTCCGGCTAACTTGCCTGTGATGACTTCATCTTCGCGCATGCTAGGGGGATTAGCCATGACGCTGGACATCTCAAGCACTCTTATTGCCAACCTCATAATTGAGGCCCGCAATTCGGATCCCCAAGAATGTTGCGGTCTCTTGCTTGGAGAAGGCACCCGGATCACCCGGATCCAGCCCACGCCCAACGTTCATGCGAACGCCGACACCCATTTTGAAATCGATCCCGCCTCGCTTATCGCCGCGCACAGAAGTGCAAGAGAGGGAGGGCCCGAGATTATCGGTTTTTATCACTCGCATCCCTCCGGACTGCCCGAACCATCCGCTAAAGATCACGCATTGGCAGCAAATGACGGTAAAGTTTGGGCGATTATCGGACAGGGCGAGATCACATTTTGGCGCGATTCCTACGAAGGCTTCGAACCACTTTCCTACTCGATAACTGACGCCTAGAACCGCCCAATGCCAAACGCCGCTCTTCTCGCAAAGAATGCCGCTCAGCATCGATTGCTTTCCCTAAGGAAATTTTCGCCTAAGACAGTGATCCATGTGTTCCATCCTGTAGGACAATCCGACCTTTCATGACTGATAAACCCTCCGTCGATCTTGCCGCTTTGCTTTGTTCACGCCTTTGCCATGATATGCTCTCGCCCGTGGGCGCATTGAGCAACGGTATAGAGTTGCTAGCCGACGAAAACGATCCGGCGATGCGCAAGCAATGTATGGATCTGCTCGAACAGAGTGCCAAAACCAGCACCGACAAATTGAAGTTTTTCCGGCTTGCGTTTGGTGCCGCCGGCGGATTTGGCGAGATGGTGGAAGTGGACGAGGCGAGGTCAGTGATTGAGTCACTGGCCGCCAATGCCAAGCGGATCGAGGCAAATTGGGCGATCGAAACAGCCAAGCTTCCCAAAGATGCGGTCAAGGTGCTGCTAAACTTCGCGAGCATGGCGCTGGACGCGCTCGTTCGCGGGGGCACGTTGGATATCGGCGCAGAGATGCGCGGCGGAAACAGCGAGATCGTCGTTCGAGCAGCGGGGCCGAAGATCGCTTTTGATGAGACAATCGGGAAGGCGCTTGAGGGCAATCTGCCGACTGAAGAGCTGAGCAGCCGCACCGCTCCAGCCTATATGCTTTCACTCCTCGCCGAAAAATCGGGCGGCGGCTTGCAATATCAACTCGCCGACGATGCGTTGGTGCTTGGTGCGGTTATTCCGGGGCCCGACGGTTTAATCGGATGAAGGATGAGCTCGTCCATCACGAGCGGCTTTCGCCCAATTGTAACGAACGAAAATCGCCGATCTCGATGGTCGTGCTCCATTATACAGAAATGAAGCCCGTAGAGACCGCGCTTGATCGGTTGTGCGACCCCGAAGCGGGCGTGAGCGCGCATTATTTGATCAGCGAAGAAGGAGAAGTGACGCGGCTGGTAGCGGAAGAAAACCGTGCTTGGCACGCAGGCGTATCCTTCTGGCGCGGACATAAGGATGTGAATTCGGCGAGCATCGGCATCGAACTTGATCATCCGGGCCATGGCCTCGGTTACCGGCCATTCGCCGACGCACAGATTGAGGCATTGATCCCGTTGCTGCACCGTATCGTCCAGAACTACGATATCGCCCGTGCAAATGTGGTCGGGCATTCGGATGTCGCACCAGCGCGCAAGACCGATCCGGGTGAGTTGTTTCCTTGGGACCGCCTTGCGGATTACGGTTTAGCTACGGCCGTTCCAAAAATCGAACTCGGCGATCCATTCGACAATGATGGTGCATTCTATCTCGCGCTAGAACGCTATGGTTATGACATTACCGACGGGCATAAGGCGGTCGAAGCCTTTCAGCGCCGGTGGCGTCCACGCAGGGTGGATGGAGTCATTGATGCAGAAATCCGCGCGATATTGTTCCAACTCTTGCTGAACAGAGACCGCGGCACATCGCGATAATGTTAACGCATTTGGAATTCTTGCCCGGATCGGCGATAAATTGCCGCTGAATTTTGGGAAAGGGGACTGACATGATCCGCAAACTATCTGCCGAGGCGTTCGGCACATTCTGGCTGGTATTCGGAGGCTGCGGCTCAGCGGTACTTGCCGCCGGCATTCCGGAACTTGGCATTGGCTATGCAGGTGTTTCGCTGGCGTTTGGCTTGACCGTGCTGACCATGGCCTACGCCGTGGGCGGAATCTCGGGTGGACATTTCAATCCAGCGGTTTCGCTTGGTCTTGCAATCGGCAATCGTTTTTCTTGGGGCGAATTGGTCCCCTATTGGATAGCCCAGCTGTTTGGGTCCTTTGTGGCTGCAGGCTGCCTATTTGTGATCGCTTCAGGAATGGAAGGTTGGACACCCGGCGGTTTCGCCTCGAACGGCTTTGGTGAACTCTCGCCGCATGGTTACTCGATGATGGCGGCATTGCTGATTGAGATTATACTGACAGCCGGGTTCTTGCTCGTAATCCTCGGATCAACTTCGTCGAAAGTGCCGGGCGGTTTCGCGCCGATTTCGATTGGCCTGTCGCTGACACTGATCCATTTGATTTCAATTCCGGTCACCAACACATCGGTTAATCCAGCGCGCTCGACCAGCGTCGCATTCTACGCAGAAACCGGCGCAGTGTCGCAGCTTTGGTTGTTCTGGGTTGCACCATTGATCGGTGCGGCGATTGGCGCCCTGATTTGGCGTTATCTGCTGTCACCTGATGAAGCGCCCGAAGACACAGGCGGCGAATAACTGTTTAGCGGCAGCGGCTTTCCTAAGCGGACCGCTGCCGCTACAGCAAAACTGCCAGGGGGCCGGGCAGCCGCGTTATCTTAGGATACCGAGGAAAGTCCGGGCTCCACGAAATAAGGGTGGCGGGTAACGCCCGCCGAGGGAAACCTCAGGGAAAGTGCCACAGAGAGCAAACCGCCTGACCACAATCTTCGGAAAGCGGTCAGGTAAGGGTGAAAGGGTGCGGTAAGAGCGCACCGCGTGGTCGGTAACGGCAACGGCAAGGCAAACCCCACCCGGAGCAAGGCCAAATAGGGGCGGCGCGCCAAAAAGCTTTCGGGCTTGCTGGCAGGAGTGTTTCGCTCCGTGATCGCCCGGGTTGGCTGCTTGAGCTGCGGAGCAATCCGTAGCCTAGAGGAATGGTTGCCCCTGCGGCGCTGGTCTTTTGATACCGGTCGCAGGACAGAACCCGGCTTACAGGCCCCCTGGCACTTTTTGCTTTGCCCGTTTCTGTCATCGAACTGTCATATTGGCTCGACACGGGGATCATCATGATACGCAGATTATCAGCTGAAGCGATTGGCAGCTTCTTTCTATTCGCTTGCGTCGTCGGTTCCGGGATCATGGCTGAATCGCTGGCGGGCGGGAATGATGCAGTTGCATTGCTTGGAAACACGCTTGCCACTGGCGCAATCCTCGCAGTGCTGATCGCCATGCTCGGCCCGATATCCGGTGCACATTTTAATCCGGCCGTCACATTGGCGTTTCGCTTGCGAGGTGAAATTGCCACTGGCGAGGCGCTGGCATTCGTGGCTGTTCAATTGGCTGCCGGTATCGTTGGCGTGTGGGCAGCGCATCTGATGTTTGATCTTCCTGCTATTCAAATAGGGGTTAAACCGCGAACGGGTGCTGGTCAGTGGCTCGGCGAAATTATCGCAACATTCGGACTTGTTCTGACGATCCTTGGCACAATCAGGGTCAATAAGGCATGGGTGCCAGCCAGTGTCGGTTTATACATTTCCGCTGCATATTGGTTCACGAGTTCGACGAGTTTTGCGAACCCTGCGATAACAGTTGCCCGCGGCTTGTCCGATACTTTCGCGGGGATTGCGGTTGGCGATGTGCCAGGTTTCGTCGCGTCGCAATTCGTCGGAGCGGTAATAGCGGTCGGTGTGTTTACCCTGCTTTATGGAGCGGGTCTGACCGATCCGGAAACGACATAGAGCAAATCTGGTCTCACGCCCGGCCGACGCTCGAATATTCGAAACCGGCGGCACGAACGTCATCCGGTTGATAGATATTGCGTAGGTCTACCAATACAGGGGCGTTGGCAATTTCCTTAACCCGTTTCAAATCGAGTGCGCGGAATGCGTCCCATTCGGTCACAATAGCAATGGCGTCAGCGCCCTCAATCGCGGCGTAGGGATTATCCATCATCTCGACCTCGGGCATTAGCGGGGCAGCCAGATCCATGCCTTCAGGGTCATAGGCGGCAACATTGACACCAGCGTCATGCAATGTTTGTGCGACGGCAATGGCCGGGCTATCTCGCATGTCATCTGTATTGGGCTTGAATGTTAGCCCTAGCAAAGCGACTTTCTTTCCGCGCGCCTCTTTCGAGCCACCTAATGCATCAACAACTTTGCGGCCCATCGCGCGTTTGCGGCTATCGTTGGTTTTGACCACTGCTTCGACAATCCGAACAGGGCTTTCGTAATCTTCGGCGGTTTTGAGAAGAGCAAGCGTGTCTTTGGGGAAACAAGAGCCACCATACCCTGGGCCTGCATTGAGGAATTTTGGCCCGATACGGCCGTCGCTGCCAATTCCCCGGCTTACGTCTTGGACATCTGCACCTACCTTCTCGCACAGATCGGCCATTTCATTGATGAAGGTGATCTTCGTGGCCAGGAAGGCGTTAGCGGCATATTTGATCAACTCGGCGCTGCGGCGACTGGTGAACAGTATCGGAGACTCGTTGAGAAACAGCGGTCGATAAACCTCGCTCATGATGTCGCGCCCGAATTTATCTTCTGCGCCAATCACGATCCGATCTGGTCGTTTGAAATCACTGATTGCTGCGCCCTCGCGCAAAAACTCGGGATTGGAAACTACCGCGAAAGTGTGTTCGGTCCCGCTGTCGTTCAAAATTCGTTCGACTTCATCACCCGTTCCAACTGGAACGGTGGACTTGGTCACAACCACCGCATCACTGGCCAGATTTCTGCCTACTTCATTAGCCACAGCGTATACGAACGAGAGATCGGCATGGCCGTCACCGCGCCGACTTGGTGTGCCAACGGCGATAAAGATAGCCGCTGCATCCTTTATGCCCTCTGCAAGGTCGGTAGTGAAAGAAAGGCGACCGGCACTAACATTGGCTCCGACTAACTCGGCCAGACCAGGTTCGTAGATAGGCATTACGCCATCATGCAGGGCATCGATCTTGGACTGATCCTTATCAATGCAAACCACATCATGTCCGAAGTCGGCAAAGCAAGCACCCGAAACGAGGCCGACATAACCGGACCCCACCATTGCGATCTTCATACAGCTTCTACCCTTTTCACAATTTCGATTTCGCCATCATCCGTCTCGACGGCCTGAATGTAGCGGCGTTGATCGTCTTCCAGAACAAGCACAGTAAGGCGGCCGTGACGGTAGGCACCTGTATCGATCCCGATGCGGTTCTTGCGTTCATCAATATGCTCGGTAATCGTATGGCCGTGCACGACTATATGCGAGTACTTTTCCTTATGGTTGAGGAATGGTTCGCGGATCCAGCGGAGTTCTCGGGGCTTCTGATCATCCAATTCGCGTTTGGGATTTATTCCGGCATGCACGAACAGATAGTCTCCAATGGCGAAGATGTCCTCAAAACCGGCAAGAAATTCCCGATCGCTGCGTGGGATCTTTTGCAGCATGATTTGCTGGAGCTCCTTCAGCGATGCCTTGTTAAACTCTTTGCGTGTGACACCGTAACTAAGGATCGTTTCGCGTCCGCCATGCTTCAAAAAATGCCGCAGGACTTCCTTGTCGCCAAACGCTTCGAGGAACATTTCCTCATGATTGCCGGCAAGAAAGCGGATTTTTCGGTACTCGTTCCAAAGCCTGGCAAGTTTGACAACACCGGCGCTTTCCGGACCTCGATCGACCAAATCACCAAGCAAAATGATCGTTACATCAGCGTCTTTGGCCGCTTCATTATCTGATTCGACGGCACGAATCAGAGATTCGAACAAATCGAATCTGCCATGAATGTCACCCATCACGTAGAGGCGCTGGCCTGTCGGCACGCGCGGGCGTTCCTCGGCCGGCTTACTGGAAAACATCTTTTTAAGCGGTTCGAACATTAGTGTGATCGGGTTCCATTACTCGACGAGCCACATAGGGGTGCGCGCCCTAGGCTGCAATCGCTGACGTCGCGCTGAACAAATTTCAATGTGCTGCATTTATAGCACAGCCTGCGCTGGTTTGACGATATCTCGAAATTTCTCTTGTGCGCTGCAACAAATGGCGGCAAGTTTGTTTCGTATTCGCACGAGATCGCACATTTAAACGAGGCGGCCGGCGATTATGCAGGTGGGACGAAGCACCAACCAAACCAAGGAAGTTTGACATGCTCACGTCCATCCGCGGCCTCACCGCCGCAAGTCTCGCAGCAATTGCTGCATTTTCTTCGACCACTGCTCTAGCGCAAGACGAAGACACCGATCCTCCTGGACCGGTAGAAGTTTCTGCAAATGTCGCAATTACTAGCGAATATCGTTTCCGCGGCGTCGATCTGTCTGGTGGCGAAATCGCTATCCAAGGCGGATTTGATGTTGCTCACGAATCAGGTTTCTATGTCGGAACATGGGCCTCATCGCTCGATGAACAGACAGTCGGCTACGGCTCGACCGAACTCGACATCTATGGCGGCTGGGGTGGCGATCTCACCGACGGCCTTAGCGCCGATGTCGGCGTTATCGGCTATCTCTATCCCGATGCAGGACCGGGTGATTTCGACTACATCGAACTCTACGGCTCTCTGACATTTGGTCTCGGCCCTGTCGAAGCAACTACTGGTGTCGCGTACGCGCCTAGCCAGGATTCGCTGGGAAATACGGATAACCTCTATCTGTACACCGATCTGGGTATCAGCATTCCCGACACCCCGCTGTCGATTACCGGTCACCTCGGCTACACCGACGGTTTCTTGACCTTCACCAACGACGGCAAAGCCTTCGATTGGTCGATAGGCGCAGAAGCCGCGATCGGTGGTACACCACTCTCGATTGGCGCTGCCTATGTCGGTGCTGAGGGTGACATTGCAGCCGGAGCATACGACTTTGTTGATGATGCGTTCGTCGTAACGCTCAGCGCAAGCTTCTAAGCAGAGCGAAAATAATCAGAGCCCGCGCCACCTGTCACAATGGCAGGTGAGCGCGGGCTCCTTTTTGCGCGGTTCAGATCCATTTGATAGAGCCCAATTGTCTAAACGCGGTCAATCAAGGGAGAAATCGACCGTCGTCACCACGCGGACCTTTTTGTAAGGCGTGTCGCTGACACCCCATCCGCCGGCATCACCATCGCGCGCGTTGATGGAAAAATAGCCCTGTGTTGCCTTGCGAATGCTGCCGACCCCCGCGCCGCTGTCTTTGGCGAATTGCTCGGCGGATGCGCGCGCATCCTTGGTTGCCTCGGCGACCATTTCGGGCTTGATTTCGTCCAGCTTGGTGAATGTGTAGGACATGCTTGACCCATCTTCGAGGACTACTCCGCGACGAACGAGTTCGACTTGTCGCCTCACGGCGTTTTGCGCGCGATCGATATCAGTGGTGCGAAGAGTCAATCGATGGCGAACTGTGTAACGCGGAACTCCGCGATCCGAATAGAACGAGACATTGACGCCTGTCGGTTGGAGCGCATCTTCCGCAAAGCCGATATCCGAGAAAAATTGACGAATAGATTGGCCGTCCTGATCGACTTCGGCTTGGGCGCTTTGCAGGTTTGGCGCGCTCGAAGAATAGGACACGGTCCAAGTGGCCAAGTCTGCCATCACCTCACGCTCTGCCAGACCGCGCACGGTAACCGAACGATCAGCCTCTTTCGCACGAACCAGACCGTCTCCAAGTAGGAAGCCGCCAACTATCAGGCCAATCGCGAGGACCGACGAGCTTGCCAACCAGCGGCGCGCGGTCGGCTCCTTCCAAAAGGGGGTGGCGCTGTCGGGCATTTGGCTTGTATCGGTCATGTCAGTCCTCCTTGCGGCTTTCGATATCTTCAAACCCTCTATTGCCGCATCGATGAACTGTGCTTGAATAGCGATGAATGGAGTTTTCCTGCGATGACCAAATATCTTCACAGCATGATCAGGGTGAGCGATCCTGATGCAACCGTTGCATTTTTTAAGCTGATCGGTCTGGAAGAGGTCAGGCGCTTCGATATCGAGGCCGGCCGCTTCACGCTGATCTTTCTTGCCGCGCCCGGACAAGAGGGCGTCGCGGAGGTCGAACTTACCCACAATTGGCCGTCCGAGGATGGGAGCGAGCCGGAGGAATATGGCGGTGGGAGAAATTTCGGCCACCTCGCCTACCGCGTCGACAATATCTACGAAACGTGCCAGCGATTGATGGATGCAGGCGTGACGATCAATCGCCCACCGCGAGATGGTCACATGGCTTTCGTCAGATCACCAGATGGCATTTCCATAGAATTGCTTCAGGAAGGAAACCTACCGCTGCAGGAACCGTGGGCAAGCATGGAAAACACCGGTGAGTGGTAAGCGCCTAGGCTGCCGGTTTCACGCCTAGCGGGTCAGGGTCGGCGGTATGATCGTCGGGATGAGTGGTGGTCGTCCGTAAGATTACGTATCCCAATACTGCCGAGATTACCGAACCGGTCAGAATTCCGATTTTTGCCTCGTCAATCAGCTCACGATAGCCAGGGAACGCCAGCTCGCCGATAAATAGCGACATAGTAAAACCGATCCCGCACAAAGTTGCCACGCCCCAGATCTCAGCCCAGCTCGCCCCTTTGGGCGGTTTGGCAAAACCGGTTTTATGCGCGGCCAGAATGCATGCAAAAATACCGAACTGCTTGCCGAATACAAGACCAGCAGCGACCGCAAGGGGAAGGGGCGCCATCAGGCCCTCCATACCGATGCCATCCAAATTTACACCTGCATTGGCGAAACCGAATATGGGTACAATTGCATAAGCACTCCACGGGGCAAGACTATGCTCAATCTTTTCCAGCAAGCTGTTTCCATCCTTGCGATGCATGGGAATGGTCAGCGCTGCGACAACTCCAGCTATTGTGGCGTGAATGCCCGAATTGAGCACACAGTACCACAATACAATCGCAACAAGGATGTACGGCAATATGCGGCTTACGTGCATCCGGTTCATTGCTACCAAAACGCCAACAACGACGAGCGAAATAACAAGCCACATCATCTTCAAATTGGCGGTATAGAATGCGGCAATGACAAGGACTGCGCCAATATCATCAACGATAGCGACGGTTAGCAAAAACAAGCGGAGCGAGGCGGGGACACGGTTCCCGAGCAAGCCGAGAACACCCATCGCAAAGGCAATATCTGTTGCAGCGGGAATCGCCCAGCCGCGAACCAGAGGATCGCTCATTCCGGCGATCGAAACATAAACAATGGCTGGCACAGCCATTCCGGCGATTGCGGCAAGGACCGGCAAACGCCGTTGTTCCGGCGAAGAAAGCTGACCACAAATAATCTCGCGCTTTACCTCAAGTCCGACAACGAAAAAGAAGATCGCCATCAAGCCATCATTGATCCAGTAATGGAACGTCTTCAGCTTCTCGACTGGCGTCCAAGACAAAGTGCCATTGAACAGCGCGTCATATTCGCCCGCCAAGTTGGAGTTGGCGGCGAGCATAGCCGCCACGGCAACCACAATAAGCAAGATGCCCGCAGAAGCATCGCCGACAAACAAGGCTCGCACTGGGGCGAAGACGGAACGGATAGGTAATCTGTTTTCTGCCATGGTTGTCGCCCATATTGGTAATTGATTGTCCGTTGCAAGCGCTCGCTGTGTTCGATACGCTGATTTGTGATGAGGACCTCACTTGCAGGGGTCACAAAATTGAACGATTTCACAGTATTGCAATGGCTTGTGCTGGTTCAGCATGAGTTGCTTCTATTCGCCGGCGTGTTTTTTCTCATCGGTGCAATTGATGAATTGTGCGTCGATATTGCCTGGCTTTGGTTGAAGGTCACGGGCCGAGCAATCACGCAGCGCCTCGATGGCGATTTCGCTGATCGGCGTCGACTTGAGAGGCGGGCGGCGGTGTTCATGCCGGCGTGGCAAGAATCCGCTGTCATAGGCACAACGATCAAGCATATGCTTTCAGTCTGGCGGGACGACCGCCTGCGCCTCTATGTTGGCTGTTACCGCAACGATCCGCAAACCACGGCTGCCGTCATTGCCGCTGCAAATGGCGACAGACGCCTGCGGCTTGTCATTCACGATTGTAACGGTCCAAGCACCAAGGCGGACTGCCTTAACCGGCTGCATCGCGGTCTGGAAACAGATGAGTTGCGCGCGCACCAACGCGCGAAGTTTGTCGTGCTGCATGATGCGGAAGACATGGTCGACGGCGCCGCTTTGGCGTTGCTTGATTGCGCGGTCGGCAAGGCAGACCTAGCGCAGATTCCAGTATTGGCAGTGCCTCAGGTCAATTCGCCTTGGATCGGAAGCCACTACACGGAGGAGTTCGCCGAAGCTCATGGCAAAGCAATGGTTGTTCGTGATGCGCTCGGCGTGGGATTACCATTGGCAGGTGTTGGCTGTGCGATTGCGCGTGAAACGCTCGAAACATTAGCGAAATCGCGGCCTGATCACGTTCCATTCAGACCCGATTGTCTGACGGAGGACTATGAGCTGGGCCTCGGAGTCGGAGCGCTCGGCGGCACATCTAGGTTCGTTCGGAGGCGCCATGCGGATGGTTCGCTTGTGGCAACACGGGCGTACTTTCCTTCGGGGCTCGATCAATCGGTGCGGCAAAAAACCAGGTGGGTGCACGGCATTGCCTTTCAGGCTTGGGATCGCCTCGGTTGGTCGGGCAGTCCCGCAGAATTTTGGATGCGCCTTCGCGACAGGCGCGGCCCTTTCACGGCTTTGGTGCTCGCCGTTGCGTACGCGCTGCTGGTCCTGTCAGCGCTTGGCTGGGGCCTTGGAGCCTTGGGTTACGGCGAGAGCATTGAATTGCCGCCGCTTCTCAAGACGATTCTCGTTTTGAACTTCATCAGCTTTATATGGCGGGCATTGTGGCGTTTCGCATTCACCACAAGAGAATTCGGGCCCGTCGAAGGCCTCCGAGCGATTTTGCGGATTCCGATTACCAACATCATTGCGATAATGGCAGGGCGCAGGGCATTTTGGGCCTATCTCAAAACATTGGCTGGCGGAAGGGTGCGCTGGGACAAGACCGATCACGCGACGCACCCGGCGATGCAAGCATCTGGATTGATCGGTTGATAGTCACGAAACGAAGGAAAGTAGGCGAGCCAGTCATTGTGATCGGAGTTTTACTCGGTTGCTGGATACTGGCCCGCTCATTGCTTTGGCAATCCCCGTTTGGAGAATTCCCAGACGTGATAGCCGAACTATCTCCGCTCGGCTCAAAAAGCCGGTCTGTTCTGTCTCCAAGCACCAAATTGCCGACTCCTAGCGAGAATGATCAAAAGAGCGAGATCGCCGTAGTATCCATTGCACCATTGGTTTCCATGGAGGACCAAGCGCCACCGCGCCCGCCCACTGCTAGCCTGCTTTCAGCCGGACAACCTCGATCCGCCTCACCTCGCAGCATCGTATTGAAGGCGCCTTTTGCGGATGTTCGCGGGCCGGTACCAGGTACGTCTCCTTCGCTTCGATCGGAGAATGAACCGATGCAATGGTCTCTGGACAGTTGGGTGTTCTACAGGCCGGACAGTCAGCTTAGGGCTTTGCCAGGCCAATTGCTGCCAACATATGGATCAAGCCAGGCAGGAGCGGTTTTGAGGTTTCAGCTGGCCCCAAATTCTGCGCGACGACCATTCGCATATATGCGAGCGAGCGCAGCTTTGTCGGGTCCTGAACAAGCAGATATTGCTGCCGGTCTTGGCCTACGTCCTTTGGCCGACATTCCTGTGGCGGCGATAGCGGAACTGCGCGTCAGCAGAAATGATGGACGAACCGAAGTTCGGCCTGCCGGCTTGGCGGTGACGGAACTGGCGCCGATCGAATTGCCATTGGGCGCTCGGGGCGAAATCTATGCGCAAGCTGGCTATGTCGGAGGTGATTTTGCGACCGCATTTATCGATGGCCAAGCGCGAGTTGACCGCGAAATCGCCGATTTTGATGTGGCATCGGTCCGCTTGGGAACGGGAATCTGGGGCGGTGCTCAAAGAGGCGCGGCGAGGCTTGATGCAGGACCAACGGTCAATGTTCATTTTCACTTGGCCAACCGACCGGTGCGGGTTGCTTTCGATTATCGTCGACGCATAGCGGGCGATGCACGGCCACAATCGGGAATTGCACTGACCCTATCAACGGGCTTTTAGGCGGTTTTTCGGGCACTTCGCCTTTAATCGAATGCTCGCCTGCGGTAGAGCGATTGCATGGACCTTTACCTTCCAATTGCGAACCTCTCGGTCAACGGGCTGGTTATCGTCTTGCTAGGAGGGCTAACGGGGATTTTATCAGGTCTGTTCGGCGTTGGTGGAGGCTTTCTGACCACCCCGCTGCTGATCTTTTACGGCATTCCACCAACGGTTGCTGCGGCATCCGCATCCACTCAGGTGACAGGGGCGAGCGTTTCTGGTGTTTTTGCGCATAGCAAACGCAAGGGTGTGGACTACAAACTGGGCGGCGTGACCGTTGTCGGCGGCATTGTAGGTGCAGGCATAGGCGCAATACTGTTCCGCTTCTTACAATCGGTCGGCCAAATCGATGTCGTCATCAGCATCCTTTACGTGGTTATGTTGGGCACGATTGGCTCTTTGATGGCGAAAGAGGCGTGGGAATCGATCAATCCCAATGAGCAATTGCCAGAGAAAGCCGCTCCCAAACGTCGGCATCATCCGCTGGTCACTGCATTGCCGCTGCGGTGGCGGTTCTATCGATCTGGCCTCTACATATCCCCCTTGGCTCCCTTGATTCTCGGCGTTCTGGTCGGGATATTGACTATGTTGATGGGAGTTGGAGGAGGGTTCATTCTGGTTCCCGCAATGCTCTACATTCTTGGAATGAGCGCGAATGTCGTTGTCGGGACGTCGCTGTTCAACATTCTGTTTGTCACGATGGCCACCACAATGATGCATGCATTGACTACGCAGGCTATCGATATCGTGCTGGCTGCGTTCCTGCTTATTGGTTCAGTCACCGGCGCTCAGATGGGCACACAGATCGCACAGAAAGTGAAGCCCGAGTGGTTGCGGCTGATCCTGGCGAGCATTGTGCTGCTCGTGGCTTTGCGGATGCTGTTCGGGCTTGGAATTCAGCCAGACGAAATTTACACGGTCTCGCCGCTATGACCCGCGTGTTTCTGATCATTCTTTGCTTCTTTGCGTTGAGCGCACAGCGTGATCCGATTCTTGTGCCCGAGGTCTCGCAGGATGAAGTCCAAGTGCGGCAGGGCTTTATTGGCACTGAGCTTTTGCTGTTCGGTGCCATCCTCGATCCGTCAGGAGCACGTGCTGGGCAGAATTATGATATCGTGGTGGTTTTGAAAGGACCGACCCAACCAATCCAGCTGCGCGAGAAAGAGCGCTTTGGGCCGATTTGGATGAATGCCTCGAGTTCGGCTTTCCGGTCCGCCCCATCGTTCTTTGCTGTCGTTTCTTCGGCCGAAATATCGGACATTGTCGATGACCGAACGGCGGCAATCTACGAGCTGGGGACCGAATTTATCCAGCTTTCGCCGAGCGGTACGATTGATCCCGAGGAGCAGGCACGGTTTACCGCAGGGCTTGTCGATCTGCGCGAGCGGGAGGGGCTTTATAAGGAGGAAATGGAAGGCGTCGAGATCAGCGAGCAAGTGCTCTATCAGGCGCGTATCGCGCTTCCCTCCAATGTTCAAACCGGAACCTATACTGCTGAAACTTTTGCAATTACCCGCGGCCGTGTGATCGCGTCTGCCATTGCTGAAGTGCAGGTTCGCAAAGTCGGTTTTGAGCGCTTCGTCGAAGTATTTTCTCAAGAGCAGGAACTTTGGTACGGATTGCTCGCAGTGACGATGTCGATCTTCATGGGCTGGGTCGCCGGGCGATTGTTCGCGCTGATCTGATCGTTTGCCCGCCAAGCTTGACGCCAAATTAACCTTTTTCACTTAGTCCAACGCTGTCTTGAAAGCAGGGAAAATTGGGCGTGAAACATGGGTGACATGGGGAACCAGAATTTTGGCAACGGGCAACCGGCTAAGCCAACACAGGCACAGCCTACGCAGGCTCGGCCTGCGCAAGCTCAGACAATACAAGCCCAGCCAACACAGGCGCAACCTCAGCAGCCTACCGCTGGTCGGCCAGCTCCCGTACAGCAGCCCGATCCTGCAACCAAACAAGCAACGCCCGCACCGGCACCGGCTGCCCAAGCTCCTAAAGCCGCCCCAAGCGACAATGCCATGCAGCCAATTGGCGTGGTCCTCGAGATTGCTGGTTCGGGTTCGCAGATTGCGCTCGATCTGGAGCGGCTCAACCAATGTATGCAGGACGACGATCCCTCTATCGCGCTTGCCGGACAAGTCGGTAGCCAGATCAAGATCCGTGTCGGCAATTCGTGGTTGCTCGCCAGTGTTCGTAACCAGAAGCAAGACCGCAGAGCGAATGGCGGCGTGCTCGCCAATATTGATTTCCTCGGTGAAGGTCAGGAAGAAAAACTGACTGGCAAAATCCATGGATTCCGCCGGGGTGTGACGCGCTATCCGATTCCTGGATCCATGATCTATCCGGCAACGACTGCCGATCTCAAACAGATCTACGCCAGCGATGGCCGTTCGAACATCCAGATCGGTACTGTCTATCCAACCAAGGACATCCGCGCAGGCATCTATATTGATGCGATGCTGGGCAAGCACTTCGCGCTGCTCGGTTCGACCGGTACGGGTAAATCGACCAGTGCCTCGCTCATTTTGCACCGCATTTGCGAAGCAGCCCCCGATGGCCATATTGTGATGGTCGACCCGCATGGCGAGTATTCTGCAGCGTTCAAAAACAACGGCCAGATTCTCGACGTTACCAATTTGCAGATGCCTTACTGGCTGCTCAATTTCGAGGAGCATTGCGAGGTTCTGCTGACCAGCCGCGGGAATGATCGCCAGCTCGATTCCGACATTCTTGCGAAATGTCTGCTCAAGGCCCGCTCGAAGAACCGGCTTGCTGAATCGATGGGCAAAATCACCGTCGATTCTCCGATCCCTTATCTGTTGTCTGACCTTTCGAACGAGATCCAGGACCAGATGGGTAAGCTCGACAAGGCGACCAACACTGCGCCATTTATGCGGATCAAGAACAAGCTTGAAGAGATCAAGGCCGATCCACGTTACCAGTTCATGTTCTCCGGCATGCTCGTTGGCGATACGATGGCAGACTTCATTTCAAAGGTCTTCCGCATGCCGGG
>Ga0316202_10001538_pt1 | contig 17613 bp, 18 predicted proteins | sample 3monrhotite_MG_FD_204934 | JGI IMG/M metagenome (GOLD analysis project Ga0316202, IMG submission 204934) | Microbial mat bacterial communities from mineral coupon in-situ incubated in ocean water Damariscotta River, Maine, United States -... | ecosystem: Environmental > Aquatic > Marine >... | reverse complement strand
GAGGTCAATGCAAAGCAGCAGCAAGAGATCGAATCATTGCTGGCAAAGATCAAGATCCTGCAGGCAGCTGAAAAAAAAGATGCTGTGAAAAAAGCTTTAGGCGCGAAAAAAAAAGCCAGGCTGGCTATCATTGCTGCACGCCGACCTGTCGCTGTTGAAGTTCCAGTTATTCCCCCTGTTGTTATCGCAAAACCTAAAGTGACCACGCCTGCAGAAGTTGAAGCTGAGAAGAATGCTTACACTGCAGCCTACCTTGCATTGAAGAGTGGCCGTTTTGAAGAGGCCTCATCAGCATTTAATGCGCAACTGGATAAATATCCACAGGGTGAGTATTCTGATCAGGCATGGTACTGGTTAGGTGAAACCCGGTTTGCACAACATGATCTTGAAAAGGCACAGCATGCCTTCAAGTATGTCGTCGATCGTTATGCGAAAAGTGCCAAGTATGCAGCAGCGCTGCTGAAGCTGGGCCAGATTTCTGAATCCATGAATAACAATGATAAGGCGTTTGCCTACTATCAGCGGCTTGTAAAAGAGCGTGGTGATTCGGTCGTCGCTGAGCAGGCTCGCAGTCGAATGGCTGAGTTGAATAAAACCCGGCCGGCAACAGCTGTGGAGACACGCTGATTACTACCTCCCGGCTTCGCCTTCGTATCCATGAAATTTATGACAGTATCCAGGGTGAAAGTACCATGGCGGGTATACCGTGCACGTTTATTCGTCTGGCAGGGTGCCCGCTTCGATGTACCTACTGCGATACTACACAGGCAATTCCTGTCGATAGTGGTGAGTGGATGGCTATGGGTGATATCATCTCTGAGGTTAAGCAGAGGGGGCGTCCTCTGGTCCTGGTTACCGGCGGTGAGCCCCTGGCTCAGAAGCAGTGTGTTGATCTGCTGAAGCTGCTGGGTGAGGTGGACTGCACGGTGCAGCTGGAAACGTCCGGTGCTTATTCCATCGCTCAGGTGCCGGATGCGGTTCATCGTATTGTAGATATCAAAACACCGGCAAGTGGCGAGGTGGAGCGGAATCGTCTGGAGAACCTTGATCTGTTGACGGTCAATGATGAGCTGAAATTCGTTGTATGTGATCGTAAGGATTACGAATGGTGCAGGGCATTCATTCTCGAATACGGTTTGGAGTCTTCACCGGCAACACTGCTGTTCTCGCCTGGCTTTGGCACAGTTTCTGCCAGCGATCTGTCAGCATGGATACTGGAGGACCGGCTTCCAGTCCGCATGCAGGTACAGTTGCATAAACTTATTTGGGGTGCTGAGGTTACAGGGGTATGAAGATGCAAAAGCCAAAAGCGGTTGTGTTACTCTCTGGTGGACTTGATTCCAGTACAGCTCTGGCATGGTCTGTGAAAGAGCAGGATTGGGATTGCCATACGGTCGCTTTTGATTATGGCCAGAGACATCGCATTGAGCTTGAGTCATCAGCCCGGGTGGCAGCATCACTGGGTGTCGTGGATCATCGCGTGATCAGTGTCGATTTGCGCAGTATCGGTCACTCGGCACTTACATCGGATATGCCGGTACCCAAAGATGAAGCTGGCCATGCCGGTGTGCCTTCCACCTATGTGCCAGCCCGAAATCTTATATTTCTTTCGTTGGCGGCAGCTCTTGCTGAAGTTGTTGAGGCATCGTTTCTGGTTATCGGTGCAAATGTGGTGGATTACTCCGGTTACCCTGATTGCAGGCAGGAGTTTCTTGATGCATTTCTTCAGGCTGCCCTGATCGGTACGAAAGCAGGTGCTGAAGGTAAGTCTCTGGAGATTGCAGCCCCGCTGATCAAGCTGGAGAAGTCTGAAATTATAGCGCTGGGCTTGTCTCTGGGGCTTGATTATAGCCTGACCAGTTCCTGTTATGATCCACGTTCTGATGGTTCACCATGTGGCCATTGCGACTCCTGTTTCTACCGTCGCCAGGGCTTTGAAGCCCTCGGCAAATCCGACCCGCTTCATTATCCTGATTTCTAACCTTGGAACTTATGTGGCACTGCACTATAGTGCCGCAGCCGCAGCTGGAAGCTGCGTAGTTATTCAAGGGGAATCTACATGCCAGTTCAACGTACACTTTCTATTATTAAGCCGGACGCCGTCTCAAAAAACGTAATCGGTGATATTATTCGTCGCTTTGAAGAGAACGGCCTTTCGGTCATTGGTACAAACATGACACACTTGAGTGCTGCAGAAGCCGGTCGTTTTTATGCCGTACATGCATCCCGTCCATTCTTTGCAGACCTTTGCACATTCATGAGCTCAGGCCCGGTTCTGGCTATGGTTCTGGAAGGCAAGAATGCAGTCACATTGAACCGTCAGCTGATGGGGGCTACCAACCCGAAGGAAGCAGAAGCCGGTACTATTCGTGCAGACCATGCTGATTCTATCGATGCTAACGCAGTACATGGTTCTGATTCTGAAGAAAATGCTGCGATTGAAATTGCATTCTTCTTCTCTGATCTGGATCTGCACAGCCGTTAATTGATGATGAGCGATAACCCTTCTCAAGCCAGCGACCAGCAAAAGCCTAAAGTACAGACTTCAGAACAGATCCTCGTCCGGCGGGGGAAACTGGAGCTGATGCGGGGTACGGGTGAAGCCTACCGCAATACCTGGCGCACCGACCACTCCACTGCCGATATTCATGGCCGATTCAGCGATATCGAAACCGATGTTCTGGTTGAACTTGGCCATGAAGTTTCTGTAGCCGGGCGTATGATGACACATCGCGTGATGGGTAAATCCAGCTTTATCAAGATTCAGGATGGTTCCGGTCAGATACAGCTGTTTATCAGTCGCGATGCAGTCGGTGGTGCTGAAGTCTATAATCCTACGAAAAAATGGGATCTGGGTGATATACTCGGTGCTAAAGGTACGCTGTTTCGTACCAATGCCGGTGAATTATCGGTAAAGGTTTCACATATTGAGATGGTTTCCAAATGTCTGCGTCCATTGCCGGAAAAGTGGCATGGCCTCTCCGACATTGAAACACGTTATCGTCAGCGTTATGTCGATCTGATGGTGACTCCGGAGTCTCGGGATACCTTTAGAACGCGTTCAAAAGTAGTCTCACTGCTAAGGCAGGGGCTGGAGGCAAAAGAGTTTATCGAGGTGGAAACACCGATGCTTCAGTCCCAGCCCGGTGGTGCAGCAGCCCGTCCTTTTACCACGCATCACAATGCACTGGATATGGAGCTGTTTCTGCGCATTGCACCTGAACTGTATCTGAAACGACTGCTGGTGGGTGGTTTTGAGCGGGTATTTGAAATCAATCGCAATTTCCGTAATGAAGGTCTTGATGCTACACACAACCCCGAATTTACCATGGTTGAGTTCTATCAGGCTTATGCCGACTTTAACGATGCTATGGATACGACCGAAGGTCTGATTCGCGGTATCGCCGATGGTCTCGGTATTGCGGCAGTTGAGTGGGAAGGGGTACAGATTGACCTTTCCCAACCTTTTAAGCGGATTCGTCTGGATGAATCGGTATTTGAAAAGCGTCCCGATCTCAGGGGGCATGCTCATGACAAGGCGTTGCTGGCAACGGTATGCTTGCAGGAAATCCCTGATTTCAAACCATTGATTACCTGGAAAGCGGGTCATTATCTGGTGGCGCTGTTTGAAGAGCTTGTTGAGGGCGGTCTGGATCAGCCGACCTTTATTACCCATTACCCTGTAGATGTGTCTCCACTGGCACGTCGCAATAATGAAGAGCCGTCAGTGACTGATCGTTTTGAACTGTTTGTTGCAGGCTGTGAGATGGCTAACGGTTTTTCGGAACTGAATGATCCGGATGATCAGCGTGGTCGTTTTGTTGCTCAGGCTCAGGCCAAGGCTGCAGGAGATCTGGAGGCGGCAGGTGTGGATGAAGATTATCTTCGAGCGCTTGAATTCGGTATGCCACCGGCTGCAGGTGTAGGTATCGGGGTAGATCGTCTGGTCATGATGTTGACAGGACAGCACTCCATTCGCGATGTGTTGCTGTTTCCACATATGAGGCCGGAGTAATTGAATCTGTCAGGCTCTGTCGGCTTTGTTCGACAGGGCCTGTTGCTTCTCTGTTGTTCTCACTACGATGGCTGTAGCGATACCCTGGGGCGTTCTAGGGTGTCATAGAAGAAGTGGTTTGCTCGTATCTCTGTCTCTCGTCGCTCCTGAGCTGATAGAAAATAGTCGGGAGGCTCGATGTATTTTTATATAAACACCATGGTCGCAGCCGGCTTGTGAAGCTTCCTTTCTTTAAAACTCACGAATGGATGTTGGCCCGTCGCTATTTGCGCTCACGCAGGAGCGAGAAATTTGTTTCTCTGATCAGCTGGAGTTCCGGTGCAGGTATAGCGATCGGGGTGATGACGCTGATCGTTGTACTGTCGGTTATGAATGGTGCTGCAGTGGAGATACGGGATAAATTGCTCGGCTTCTCTTCCCATGTGGATGTGCAGGGGCCTGGCGATAGTCTGCAGGGTTGGCAGTCATGGCTGGCTCAGTCCGAAGCACTCGATGGTGTGAAGCGTGCAGCACCCTATATCCAGACCCAGGTACTTGCCTCTTATGGCTCCAGGGCCTTCGGTGCGCTGCTCAAGGGTGTGGATGCAAGTCGTAGTGAGGATATTGCAGCCCATATCAGCCAGGGGCGCTTTATTACAGATGATGGTTCTCCTTTTCAGGTTGTGATGGGTAAAACACTGGTTAGAAAGCTGGGGCTGAATGTGGGTGACAAGGTTCGTTTGATGTCACCGTCTGGAGGTGTGAGCCCCTCAGGAGCTGCGCCTCGCATGCGGGCCTTTGAATTGGTGGGAGTTTTTGATTCCGGTTTTCACGAATATGATGTGGGTGTGATCATTACACCGTTGCTCGCTGTGCAGCGGTTGAATCGTATGGGTGACGCAGTAACAGGTATAGAGCTCTTCCTTCATGATCGTGAACAGGCCGGACTCGTAGGAGAGGCTGCCAGGGCAACTCTGCCAGCCGGTGCCTGGGTTACGGACTGGCAGCAACGTCATCGCGCTTTCTTTAATGCTCTGAAAACCGAGCGTGTAGCTATGGGTGTGATCCTCTCACTGATTATTATGGTGGCTGTATTTAATATGGTTGCCTCTCTGGTCATGGTCGTGATGGAGCGACGTAAAGAGATTGCTATATTGAAGACGGTAGGTGCAACGCATGGTTCGGTCATGCGCATCTTTTTGCTGATGGGTATCATGCTTTCAGGTGTCGGAACTTTGCTCGGGGCATTGCTTGGTCTGCTGCTGGCATGGAAGCTGGATGTCCTGTTGGCGTGGGTTGAATCAATGCTGGGTGTGCAGTTTATGTCCGGAGAGGTCTATTTTATTGATCATGTACCTTCGGTCATTGACCCTTCATCGGTGTTGGTGATTGTTGTGGCCAGCCTGATTACAGGTGTGTTTGCTACATTTTATCCTGCCTGGCGGGCGGCAGGTGTTCCGCCAGCGGAGGCGTTAAGGTATGAGTGATGCTTTGTTTAAAGTGGCTGGCTTGCGCAAGGGTTTTGATGCGCCTGCAGGCAGGCTTGATATATTAAATGGAATCGGCTTTGAGCTGTGTGAGGGAGAGTTTCTTGCTGTTATCGGTGAGTCCGGTAGCGGGAAGTCTACCATGCTGCAGATTCTTGGTACCCTGGATCGTCCCGACGAAGGGGAGGTCTGGCTGGCTGGAGAGAGTGTTCTGGGCTTGAGTGATAATCAGCAGGCCCGGCTTCGTAATGAAAAGATTGGTTTTGTCTATCAGGCACATCACCTGATTCCCGAACTTACAGCTCTGGAAAATGTGGCATTGCCTCTGCTAGTGCAGGGTGTCGGCTCTGCACAAGCTGAGGCGAGAGGGCGATCATTATTGATTCGGCTCGGTCTGGAAACTCGTGTCGATCATGTTCCTGCACGTTTATCCGGAGGTGAGGCGCAGCGTGTGGCGGTGGCTCGCGCGCTTGTTGCGCGGCCGCGCCTGTTGCTGGCGGATGAGCCGACGGGCAATCTGGATGAGCGTACAGCACATGAGGTATTTGAGTTGCTTCAGCAGCTGTGCAGGGAAGAGAAGGCTGCGGTGGTGATGGTTACGCATAGCAAGGCACTTGCTGCAGCCTGCGACCGGATGTTATGTCTGCATGATGGGCGGTTTGTCTCTGTCTAGTGGGTGAAAGGTCGTGCGGGTAGCGGCTTGTTGCCCGATAGCGTTGTGGTTTGAAAAAACTTTGACAGAACAAGAGCTTCTGCTAATGTTCATAAGTTGTTTCTAGCGGGATATAATGACTCGCGTTCTAATGAGTAGTGCAAAAGGTGAGGGTAGTGACTAAAGCTGAGATTGCCAGAATTGTTCACGAACGTGTCGGGTTGACTAAAAAGGAGTCGGCCGAGATCGTTGAATCGGTATTGGGTGTGATACGCTCATCCCTAGAGCAGGGGGAAAATGTTAAGCTCTCGGGCTTTGGCCATTTTACAGTGCGTCAAAAGCATGCGCGTCGTGGCAGGAACCCGAAGACCGGTGATGATATTACCATCGCCCCACGTGCTGTTGTTACCTTCCGCGCCAGCCCATTACTTAAACAGAAGCTCGTTGAGGATGATCAATGAATCCCAAACAGGCATTGGTTAAAGCTGGTCTTACTGTTCCTGAGTTATCAGATAAGCTTTTCTTTTCTATTCGTGAAGTCAGTGATATCTGTGCTGTTGAACCGCATGTGTTGCGTTACTGGGAAACTGAATTCAAGCATATCAGGCCTGTTAAGAAGAGTGGTAACCGTCGTTTCTATCGCCACCGTGATATATATGCCGTTTTGCAGATCAAGCATCTGTTGTATGACCTGAACTTTACCATTCGCGGTGCTAAAAAACGATTGCTCAATGGTGATCTGGATGAAATCGTTGAGCAGAAAGACTCCCAGAGCCTGCTTCGTCAGTTGAAAGAGGAGCTGGCGGAGATTCACCGGCTGCTTGCTTGAAGCTACAGAGAGCGGTGACAGTAAGTATTTAGCATATCATTTTAAATTCTTGGCATTATGCTTCATCGCCCATGAAACGGGACGTAGCGCAGTCTGGTAGCGCACACGGCTGGGGGCCGTGTGGTCGGAGGTTCGAATCCTCTCGTCCCGACCATTTTTTTCTGCAATCATGGAGAAGTTGTTGATATCCCAGCATACAAACCTTGCATATGATCGTTCCCGGCAACGCATGGTGAATGAACAGCTGATCGCCAGAGGCGTGCATGATGAGCGCGTACTGGCGGCTATGCTGTCTGTACCCAGGCATCTGTTTGTTGATTCAGCGCTTGCATCCCGTGCATATCATGATTGCGCACTGCCTATTGGATCAGGGCAGACTATCTCTCAGCCCTATATGGTCGCCCGTATGACCCAGCTGCTTGAGTTGCAGGGGCATGAGCGGGTGCTTGAGATCGGCACCGGCTGTGGATATCAGACCGCAGTGCTTTCACGTCTCTGTCGTCGTGTCTACAGCATTGAACGTATACTTTCTCTGCATGAGCGTGCCAGAAAGAATCTGCGCACAGCCCGCCATGCTACTGCCATGCTGAAATGTGCTGATGGAAGACTGGGGTGGGAAGAATATGCACCTTATGATGCAATCATTGTCACTGCAGGTGGCTTTGCTTCCGATGTATGGTTGGAGCAGTTGAAACCCGGTGGTCTGCTGCTCCTTCCTGAAGGTGAAGGCGGGGCGCACCGCCTGGTGAAGCGTCGTAAACAGTCCAATGGTTATACGGAGGAGTATTTTGATGCATGTACTTTTGTCCCTTTGCTTGAGGGAGTGAATCATCTCTGAGCAGATAAAAGAGCCGCGCTTGTCCTGGCTGCGGCGGCTTTACAACTGGACCTTGTCGCTTGCAGAGCACCGCCATGCGACTCGCGCACTGTTTTTTGTGGCTGTGATTGAATCCAGCGTATTTCCTATTCCACCTGATGTGTTGCTGTTATTGATGTCCATGAGTAGCCCGACCAGTGCATTTCGTCTTGCGGCAGTGACAACTGCCGGTTCAACCATAGGGGCAGCGATAGGTTATGGTATCGGCATGTTTCTGTTTGTGGCTGTTGCACAGCCTGTGCTGGAATTCTACCATGCTATGGAAACCTATAATCGTGTGCAGGAGCTGTTTGTCGAGCATGGCATCTGGGTGGTTGCTATCGCCGGATTCTCTCCTATTCCATTCAAGGTGATTACCATCGCTTCTGGCGCATTCGGCATGTCATTTATCCCTTTTATACTGACTGCTCTTGTTTCGCGTGGAGCCCGTTTCTATATGGAAGCAGCCCTCATGTATTGGGGTGGTGATAAGCTGCGCCATTGGGTGGAGCGCTATTTTGAGTGGCTGACGATAGCGGTGACGCTGGCTGTAGTTGGTGGGTTTGCCCTGCTGCTATGGGTCTGATTGTTGAATGGGCTGAATAGATGTTCCCGTGCATGAATACAGTGATGATGCTGCGGCTTTTTACCCGCTTGACCTGTATCTTGTTGCTGCTATCTCTTGCCGGCTGCTTCAGTACGCCGGTTCCTCACGCCAGACCGGCGGCCACGGCCACGACCACGGCCAAGCATAAGAAGCCGGTGATTCGTTATGTCCGGGCCAATGACACACTCTACAGTATAGGCAAGAAATTCGGTGTGGACTATCATCTGATTGCCAAACGGAACCGGATCCCTTATCCGTACCGTATTTATCTTGGTCAACGCCTCTATATAGACCGTTGGGCTCCGAGTGAACGTAATGATCTGACGGCTCAGAAGATAAGGCGCCAGGTCAGGTCAAAGCCTGTAGTTGCTAAAGCGAAAAAGAGGGTGTCAGCCAAAAAGGTGTCATCCAGGCCCTCTTACAAACAGAAAGCAACCGGCGGGCGTCTGATCTGGCCGGTCAAAGGCAGGCTTACCTCCGGATTCGGTCGACGTGGCTCTCGCATGCATGATGGTATTGATGTTGGTGCCAAGCAGGGTACACCTATACATGCTGCAGCCTCGGGTACGGTGGTCTATTCGGATCATCGGTTGAGTGGATATGGTAATCTGGTGATCCTCAGGCACGGGAATAATCTCTTTACCGCCTATGGGCATAACCAGCGAAATCTTGTCAAGAAGGGGCAGAAGGTCAGGGCGGGAGATGTCATTGCAAGGGTGGGGCAGACCGGTCGTGCCAGTGGCCCACATCTGCACTTTGAGGTCAGGCGTGGAAGCAGACCGGTTGACCCGCTTGCCTATTTGCCGCGCCGGTGAGATAGTAGGTATGTGAAGCAGGAGATGTTCATATTAAAGGGTGGCCTGGTTTTAGTTTGTAGGAATACAGAAGCCATTCGCACTGGGTTTAAAAGGGGTCTATGAGCAAAAACAACAGTCTTGAGCCTATGGCGATGTATATGCGGGAGATCTCCCGTTATCAGCTGCTGACCTCAGAGCAAGAGGTGGATTTATCCATTAAGATTGCGGCCGGAGATGACACTGCTCGCCAGCAGATGATCCAGACTAATTTGCGCCTGGTGGTTAAGATTTCCCGTCGATATATGAATCGCGGACTGGCCCTTGGTGATTTGATTGAAGAGGGGAACATAGGGCTGATGCGTGCGGTTGAGAAATTCGATGCATCACATGGCTGCCGCTTTTCCACTTACGCGACCTGGTGGATCAGACAATCCGTTGAACGCGCCATTATGAATCAGTCACGCACCATTCGACTGCCTGTCCATATAGCAAAAGAATTTAACCTGCTGATCAACACTGCCAATAAATTACGTTCCAGACTGGGCAGGGAGCCGACAGAGGTGGAGTTGGCAAGCCAGATCGGTATCACTGTAGAGCGTGTGCAGAAACTTATGAATAGCGCAGTCACAACCGAGAGCGCAGATGCTATTTTGCATGAAGATGGTGATTTTACGATTTATGATATTACCGCAGATGAGTCTGCATGTGCGCCAAGTGAGCAGATGGAGCTGACTTGTCGAGATGAGATGTTACAGCGCTGGATGGATAAGCTATCGCCCAAGGAGCGGGAGGTTGTGCGCCTGCGTTATGGCCTTGGCATTGATGATACATGGACGCTGGAGGCGATTGGTGGGCATATGGGGGTGACCCGTGAGCGTATACGCCAGATTCAGGTGGCGTCATTGAAGAAGCTGCGCCGTATGGTTGAGAGTGAAGATGTGAGTTTTGAGGAGATTATTTGATGAGGCAAGAGGCCACGGGCTGGCAAAACTATATTCGGGATGTGCCCGATTTCCCCAAGCCTGGTATTATTTTTAAGGATATTACGCCAATGCTGGCCAATGGCCATGCCTTCAGGAGCGTGGTGAATGAGCTGGCTGAGCAGATTGGCCCTGATGTTGATGCTATTGTGGGTGTTGAATCGCGCGGTTTTATCTTTGGCGCAGCATTGGCGCAGCAGCTGGGCCTTGGACTGGTGACTGTACGCAAACCCGGGAAGTTGCCTGCTGACATACACAGTGTTGAGTATGAGCTTGAATATGGCATGGATCGTCTGGAGATCCACCGGGATGCACTGAGTGCAGGGCATAAGGTGGTCATAGTCGATGATCTGCTGGCAACCGGCGGCACAGCATCAGCAACCGTGCAGCTTGTTGAAAAGCTTGGTGCCAGCGTTGAATCATGTCTGTTTGTGATCGAGCTCGATTTTTTGCAGGGCAGGCAGGTTTTGTCGGGAGTGAAGGTTCACTCCCTGCAGCATTACGACTGAATGGGTTACTGAATTTGTTTGTCTGAATGCATCATTTACATGGTGCAGTTCAGCGATAATAACGCTATGATTCAACCCGATTAATCTGGATGAAATCAAACCCCCGTCAGGGCTGTGGTTGATGATCCGGATTTCCCTTGCCCTCGTAGCTCAGATGGATAGAGCGGCCGCCTCCTAAGCGGCAGGCCACACGTTCGAATCGTGTCGAGGGCACCAGTTTTATGATAAGCATAGAGGCTGACCAATGGATGATACACTGAACCCTGCTGTACAAGTTCTGATTGAGGACGAGATGAAACGCTCTTATCTCGATTACGCCATGAGTGTGATCGTGGGGCGAGCACTTCCCGATGCCCGTGATGGTCTGAAACCGGTGCATCGACGCATTCTGTTTGCCATGCAGGATCTGGGCTGTACCCATGACAAACCGTTCAAGAAGTCGGCACGTGTGGTCGGTGATGTGATCGGTAAATACCATCCCCATGGCGATTCAGCAGTATACGATGCCATGGTCCGTATGGCCCAGCCATGGAGCATGCGTCATCTGTTGATTGACGGCCAGGGTAACTTCGGTTCCGTTGATGGCGATTCACCCGCTGCCATGCGTTATACCGAAGCGCGCATGAGTAAAGTGGCTGCCGAGCTGCTGGCTGATATAGACAAGAATACCGTTGATTTTGCACCGAACTACGACGAATCGTTGAAAGAGCCCAAGGTGCTGCCAGCGAAGTATCCCAACCTGCTGATTAACGGTTCCCAGGGTATTGCCGTGGGTATGGCAACCAATATACCGCCGCATAACCTGGCTGAAACGATCAATGCTGCGATTGCTCTGGTTGCCAATCCTGATATTGATGATGATGAACTGATGCAGATCATGCCGGGTCCTGATTTTCCAACCGGCGGTTTTATCTATGGTCGCAAGGGTATTCGTGATGCTTTCATAACCGGTCGTGGTTCGGTTACCATGCGTGCCAAGGCGTTGATCGAGGTCAACCCGAAGACAAAACGTGAATCGATCATTATTGCCGAGCTGCCTTATCAGGTGAACAAGGCCAACCTGATTGAGAATATTGCCCATCTGGTACGGGACAAGAAGATCGAAGGTATTTCCGATCTTCGTGATGAATCCGATCGGGATGGTATGCGTATTGCCATTGAGCTCAAGCGCGGTGAAATTCCGGAAGTTATACTCAATAATCTCTATAAACAGACCCAGCTGCAGTGCAACTTCAGCTGTAATATGCTCTCACTCGTTGATGGTCAGCCGAAGCTGTGTGGTGTAACAGAGTTACTCCTGCACTTCCTTGATCATCGCCGTCAGGTTGTTACACGCCGTTGCCTGTTTGATCTGGCCAAGGCTGAGGCGCGTGCTCATATTCTGGAAGGGCTACTGATAGCACTCGATAATATCGATGAAGTGATCAAGCTGATCCGTGCAAGTGCAACACCTGCTGAAGCAAAATCGGGACTGATGGCTCACTTCGGCCTCTCCGACCTTCAGTCACAGGCGATTCTGGATATGCGCCTGCATCGTTTGACAGGGCTTGAACGTGGCAAGATTCAGGCTGAATTTGACGAACTGCAAAAGTTGATCGCACACCTGAAAGCTATCCTTGCTGATGAAAAGCTCTTGATGGGCGTGATTGTTGAAGAGCTGGAAGAGGTTCGTGATAAATATGCTGATCCACGTCGTTCTATCATTATGGATGAAACAGCAGAGCTCTCGGTAGAAGATCTGATTACCGAAGAGGATATGGTCGTGACCATCTCCAGTGAGGGTTATATCAAGCGCAATGCAGCATCGCTCTATCGTGCCCAGCGTCGCGGTGGAAAGGGTAAAACTGCCATGACCACTAAGGAAGAGGATTTTGTTACACAGTTGATGGTGGCCTCTACCCATGATTACCTGCTCTTCTTCTCTGATCGAGGACGGGTATTCAGGAAAAAGGTGTATGAAGTGCCACAGGCCGGTACTGCTGCGCGCGGTAAGGCGCTGGTGAATCTCTTGCCGGTTGAGAAGGATGAGAAGATCTCAGCAACACTTGCGATTCGCGAGTTTGAAGAAGATCAGTTTATCGTCATGGCCACCAAGAATGGCGTGATCAAGAAGACCAAGCTGACCGAATACAAGAATATCCGTACCAACGGTATTATCGCCATCAATATTGATGATGATGATGATCTGATTGCAGTCGATGTCTCCAACGGTGAGCAGGATATCATGCTCTGTGCGAGCAATGGTAAGGCGATTCGTTTTGCAGAGTCCGATGCGCGTCCCATGGGCCGCAGTACACGCGGTGTTACCGGTATGCGCATGCCTGAGAGCGAGCGCCTGATCTCTATGACGCTGGTGAATGATGAAGCAAGCCTGCTGGCTGTTTCCGAAAACGGTTTCGGCAAACGTACTTCGGTGGCCGAATACAATGTACAAAAACGCGGCGGTCAGGGTGTATTTACGCTGAAAACCGGTGGTCGCAACGGTGCCATGATTGGAGCGCTGCTGGTGCTTGAAGGTGATCAGGTGATGATGATGACCGATACCGGTCGTCTGGTGCGTATCAAGCTGGATAAGGTCTCTATCATTGGTCGCAATACCCAGGGTGTGAAGCTGTTCGATGTTGAGAAGAAAGAGCGCGTGATCGGAGCGGTACGCGTAGTTGACCGCTCTGATGATGAAGATATGGACGAAGAGTTCACTGATGCGTTGGATCATGAGAATGAAGAAAATGCCGGAGAGCATGGGGTTGAAGAGGAATGATAGACAGACAGGCGCTGCGTAAGGAATTTGATCTGTTACAGGCCGCAATCGGTCGCCGTGGTGAAGAGGTTATTGCTGAAGGCAGTGCCTGGGCGAAAGTGGCAGCGCTTGATATTCGTCAGCGTGAACTGAAAACTGAATCCGAAGCCCTGCAGGCAGATCGCAACCGTGTATCGAAACTGATCGGTATGAAGAAGGGGAAGGGCGAAGATGCCTCGGCTGAACTTGCAGCCATGGGTGAGGCCTCCCGCAAAGCCAAGGAGCTCGATACGCTCGCCAAGGAAGCGGAAGCGGAATTCTCGGCTGCGTTGCTGGAGATACCCAATGCACTGCATGATTCAGTTCCCGTTGGTGAGACTGAAGATGATAATGTTGAGCTGCGTCGCTGGGGAGTACCCCGTACCGATGAGGTGCCTGCCCATTGGGATATAGGCACGGATCTGGGTATCCTGGATTTTGAAGCGGGAGCCACACTGGCTGGCAGTCGTTTTACGGTGATCAAGGGTGCTGCAGCACGTATGGAACGTGCACTGATGCAGTTTATGCTTGATCTTCATGCAGATCGTCATGGTTACGAAGAGGTGTGGGTGCCTGCGATTGCCAATCGCAAGACCATGACAGGAACCGGTCAGCTACCGAAGTTTGCTGATGATCTCTACAAGCTTGAGGGAGAGGATCAGTTCCTTATTCCGACAGCGGAAGTGCCGGTTACCAATCTTTATCAGGATAAGATTCTTGATGCCGCTGATCTGCCAAAACGTCATTGTGCTTATACGCCATGTTTCCGTCGTGAAGCAGGATCTGCCGGACGCGATGAACGCGGTATTATACGTCAGCATCAGTTCGACAAGGTTGAGCTGGTTCATATCACAACACCTGAGCGGGCACTCTCTGATCTCGATGAGTTGGTCGGGCATGCCGAAGCGGTTTTGGAAGCACTTGAACTGCCATATCGCACCATGCAGCTCTGCAGTGCCGATATCGGATTTTCATCCCAGATCACCTTCGATCTGGAAGTGTGGTTGCCAAGTCAGGAGTGCTATCGTGAGATTTCATCCTGCTCATCCTTCGGTCAGTTCCAGGGTCGTCGTGCCGGTATTCGTTATCGGGAAGAGGGCGGTAAACCGCAACCTGTTGCAACCCTCAACGGTTCCGGTCTGGCTATCGGACGCACACTTGTAGCGATTCTTGAGAACTATTGGCAGGCAGATGGAAGCGTTGTGATTCCAAAAGTACTCCAGCCTTACATGGGTGGTATGCAGGTTATTTCTGCTAAGTAATAATTGTTTAATTACAAATAGTTGTGCATCCATGGTTAATGTATGACTTCTTCTTGTTTTCATGCTTGAAAAAGTAATTTCAGGTGGTCAAACCGGTGTGGACAGGGCGGCACTTGATGCTGCTCTGGTTGCCGGTTTTGAGATTGGTGGTTGGTGTCCAAAAGGGAGGCGATCAGAGGATGGCCCGATTGATGAACGCTATCCGCTTACCGAAACCAAATGTAATAAATATCGTACTCGAACAAGGTGGAACGTGAGAGACAGCGATGCCACGCTTATCCTCTGTGATGGTAATCCAGCCGGTGGTACAGCTTTGACTATTACTTTCTGTGAACAGCTGAAGAAGCCGTTACTTGTTGTTTCTCCATCGGATGATGTTGATGAAGCCATCAACTGGCTATCAACCAAAGATGTCAAAATCCTCAACATTGCCGGGCCACGGGAACGCATTGATGCCCCGATATACAGTATGTCCATGAAATGGCTTTCACGCCTGTTTGTCGAGATTGCTCAATAGTATGCTTCATTTTCTGCATATGTTTCCCGAACGGGAATATAATGATTGTAATCCCTGGTTCCTTGGTTTATCATGCCCGTACGGGAATATTGAGGCTTATCATGATGGATTCAGACAAAGATTTACCGTGCGGTAAAATTAAATCCTCCGAAGATATCGGTAAGCTGGTTCGTAGCCATCGAAAGCAGCAGTCGGCGACCCAGGCGGAGTTCGCTTCTCTTTGTGAGGTGGGTGTACGTTTCATATCCGAGCTGGAAAATGGTAAATCAACCGTGGAGTTGGGAAAGGTACTGCATGTACTGCGCTGCCTGGGATTAGAGATTGCAATCCAACCTCGTAGTTGGAAGCAGTGATCTGCGGCGCTCATTCACGGGGACTATGAAATGAGCGGTGCCTTGAGTGTCTATTTACGCAACCAGCGCGTTGGTCGCCTATGGCTGGATGAGGGGCGGCGTTTTCTCTTTCAGTATGATGAGCTTTGGCTCAAGAGTGAGTGCCCCGTACAGCTTTCGATTGCCTTACCTCTGCAAACTACCGTCTTTGATCATGATTCGGCTCGTCCGTTTTTCACCAACCTGCTGCCCGAGTCGGAACTGCGTAAGATTGTTGCACGTGGCCTGGGCCTGTCGGAAGGCAATGATTATGCCCTGCTTGAGGCTATAGGTGGCGAGTGTGCAGGTGCAGTCTCCCTGCTGCCTGAAGGGGTGGAGTATAGTGACAGAGGGGAGTATCGACCGCTCAGTGATGATGAACTTAATGTCCTGGTTAATGAACTACCTAAACGACCTATGCTGGCAGGTGAGGCAGGTATCCGCCTCTCCCTGGCCGGGGTGCAGAACAAGCTGCCGGTTTTCTATGACGTAAATAAGGGCAAGGTATGTTTGCCCACAGGTAATATTCCCAGTTTTCAGATTCTTAAGCCGCCGATCCGACACTTTTCGCATACGGTAGAGAATGAAATCTTTTGTATGTGGCTGGCCAAGTCTGTTGGTCTGGCAGTGCCTGAGGTTACATTGTTACAGAAAGAGTTGCCGCTCTATCTGATTGCACGCTATGACCGTAAAATGAATGCTGAGGGCAAGATTGTCCGCCTTCATCAGGAAGATTTCTGCCAGGCCTTAGGCATAGCGCCCGATATGAAGTATGAAAAAGAGGGCGGGCCTTCACTTAAGATCTGCTTTGATCTGGTTCGCAATCACAGTCTTACCCCTATCGTAGACGTAAGGGCGCTGCTTAACTGGGTTGTTTTCAACTACCTTATTGGTAATGCCGATGCTCACGGCAAAAATATTTCACTGCTGTTCATGGATGATGGACCTGTGCTGGCACCTTTCTACGATCTGTTGAGTACAGCTGTCTACCCGGAGTTGGCTGACAAGTTGGCGATGAAAATAGGTGGAGAAGATCGACCGGACTGGGTGATTACCCGACGATGGGAGCAGTTTGCCAAAGATGTCGGCATTAACTTCAAGCTTGTCCGCCAAACCCTTATAAACATGAGTAACACGATTATCATAGATGCCAACGCCCTGAATGAAGAGTTCAGCATGACATATGGGAAGTGTGAAATCATTGATCAAATTATTGAAGTGATCGAAAAGCGGACCCGTAAAGTAACTTCGTACTTGAAAGAGTGATTTCCTGATCTGATCGCTATCCAAACGCGGGACTAGACGATTTGCGAGAAAGTCCACGCAATGGTTTTCACACCTGTTTGTCGAGATAGCCCAATAGTAGGTCTAACTTTGTTGGTCGCTTATTCACCTTCTCATACGTAAACGCATTGTTTAGATTTCCCCGTAATACACCCGCCATGCCTCTCGTTGAAGCACAAATAGGCGGGTTTTTTTATGCCTTCTTGCAGGCTTATCTGCTACACTGGCTGAGGGTTACCGTCGCGTTGTGAGGGTAGGCTTAAAGATTGTTAGGATGAATCTCTGGAGAAGGCCGGATATGAGTAAGGATAAAACAACCCAAATCCGTAACAGCACAGCCGAATTTCTTATTTTCACATCGTCTGCAGGTGAAGAGAGTATTGAAGTAAAGGTTGAAAATGAGAATGTCTGGTTAACACAAAAGCTTATTGCTGAACTCTTTGGTAAGTCCGCATCAACAATTAATGAACACATTAAAAATATTTATGCTGAACAAGAGCTGATTGAAACAACGACCATGAAGAAATTCGGAAATCCCGAATTTTCTAAAAAGCCAACCAATTACTACAACCTTGATATGATTATATCTGTGGGTTATCGGGTGAATTCCAAGCGAGCCACGCAATTTAGGCAGTGGGCAACCAGGATATTAAAAGAGTTTGCCATCAAAGGATTTGTTCTTGATAGGA